>Ga0181553_10000963_pt1 | contig 25561 bp, 20 predicted proteins | sample 011ome_17_FD_133753 | JGI IMG/M metagenome (GOLD analysis project Ga0181553, IMG submission 133753) | Coastal salt marsh microbial communities from the Groves Creek Marsh, Skidaway Island, Georgia - 011502XT metaG (megahit assembly) | ecosystem: Environmental > Aquatic > Marine > Intertidal...
ATCCCAGACGACATTTTTGAAATCGTGCGCTGTATGCAACTCCTGGACTATGGATATAAAAAGCAGGTGGTATCTTTGTTGTATCAAGATGATCTAGAAGCCTATTCAAGGGTATCAGCAGGTATAGGTTTAGAGCCAAATAAGCTACCCCTCCTACCTAGGCGCAAGTATAAAATCCAATCCGAAGTACCAGCGAAATCAAATAAGAAAAACAAGGTTAAGGCTAAAGAAAAAAATAGCCGGAAAAAAAATCAGAAGCCGAAGAACTCAACTAATAACTCGGCAGCATATAAGTCGGTTGAAATTCCAAGGGTAAATTTGGAGGAGCTGGAAAACAAAAAAAAGCTAAGAAAACACTCGAAATCAAAAAAGACAAATAGAACTTCGGCTATGGGTTCTGCCAAAACTCGGAGCGAAAAAAAAACAGGATCTCCGAAAAACAAGCCTTCAGAGAATCCTGTTAAACGATTTTTTAAGCGCTTATTTTAGATGCTTCTGTCTCTACGAACTCTTTAATTGCTTCAAAAGCAGTTAGAGTTTTTTCGATGTGTGCGTCGCTATGTGCAGCCGTTGGAATTAGACGAATTAAAACTACTCCTTTCGGAACAACTGGATAGGCAACACCACTTACAAAAATACCGTGCTCTTCACGTAGAATACGCATGATATCCTGACATAAATCCGTACTTCCTTGGGTTAAAACAGGGGTTACCGGACTTTCAGAAGGTAGTACATTATAACCAATTTTGATAAGTCCTTCGCGTAATTTTAAGGTATTAGACCAAAGTTTTTCTCTCCATTCAGGATGTTGGCGAATCATTTTCAACCGCTCTCTAGCGGTAGCAACAATAGGTAGGGGTAGTGATTTTGCAAAGATTTGACTTCGTACATTAGCCTTTAAAAACTGAATAACTCTAGGCTCAGAAGCAACAAAAGCCCCAATTAAAGCAACTGCTTTAGCAAATGTTCCAAAGTAAATGTCAATTCCATCCTGGCATTCAAGCTGGGTACCTGTACCTGAGCCGTCATGACCTAAGGTGCCAAATCCATGAGCATCATCGACCAACAAACGGAAAGGAACTTCCTCTTTTAACTTGATAATTTCAGGCAGAATCCCAAGATCTCCCGTCATTCCGAATACTCCTTCGGTGACCACAAGTATAGAAGAATTGTCTTTTTTCTTCGCAGCCGCTCTATATAACTGCTTCTTAAAGCTTTCAATATCGTTGTGTTTGAACACTGATTTATCCGCCATTGCTAACTGCTTACCATCTACAATACAGGCGTGACTTAGTTCGTCGTAAATTAGATAATCATTTCGATCTACTAAGGCGTGAATTACACTCATAATACCTTGATAGCCGAAATTTAAAAGCTGAGCATCTTCTTTATGTACAAAGGCAGCGAGTTCTTTTTCGAGGGCTTCATGTTCGTCAGAATTACCCGTCATCAACCGAGCACCCATTGGCGCACTCAAGCTGTATTTTGCGGTAGCCTCAGCGTCAACTTGTTTAATTTTTTCGTTACTACCTACACCCAAATAATCGTTTATACTCCAAACGACCATATCTTTTCCATTAAATTTCATTTCAGGTCCAAGAGGTCCTTCTAGTTTAGGAAAAGTGTAGTAGCCATATCCGGCTGATGTGAAAGGTCCAAGGGGGCTGGGGCGATTTGCCAGCTTATCAAATAAATCCATTAGCTAGAATAGTAGTTAGTTTAATAAGGGTTATTCCGAAGTAAAAAATTCAATCTATAGACTTCGTATTGTAACGAACAAAGCGTATAGACAAAAAAATAACATTTAATGTTAAATTTAAGAAAGTCTGTGTTTAACTAAAAAAATGTGAGACTATTTATCTAAATAATCTGGGCGTAGGATAAACAACCCGTTGTAAATATCGCTTAATAAAATCACACCACTCGGCAGATAAGGGTAATTACTCCATGTGCCCGAGAAGTTTGCGTCATTATGACTAGGTTCAGAGTCAAAGTGGGCTACCTCATTTAGACGGGCTTTGTCCACATCATTAAGGTTGAATATTCGTAGCCCACTGGTATAATTTGATTGTAAAACGTACTCCTCATGCACATAAAGATTGTGGTCGATAGAGGGGGTATTGTGCGTATGATATCCTAGAAAGGCGGGTTCATTAATATTGGATACATCCCAAATGTAGGTCTTAGTACTACGCCCAAAATTGAGTTCATCTAACTCATCATTCATTAAAAAGTACCGGTGATCCTCGGTTAGCCAGCCTTGATGAGAATACTCCATACTTGGATCTGTACTTGCAGATAGGGTCTGTGGATTATTTTTGTCACTTACATCGGTAATGACAACGGCACCTTCAGCAGAACTAAAACACAGTTCCTTGCCGGTGTAACGGTCATCAGGTCCCTGGTAATTTAAGCATTGAGTATCGTGTATGTATCCTATACCTGCACTGACCGAAGAGCTAAATTCGGTAGCTGGGTCGGCATAACATCCGGCGAATGTTGGGTTCTTTGGATCGTTTATATCGATCATATGTAAGCCCGTTTCATTTCTAGAACCACAGGTATCTGCTTGAGTGACTCCGATGGCATAAGCATACCCACTTGTTTCATTGATAGCGATATTATGAGCATTGCCCAGTTTTTTGTAAAGCGCATCTTCTCTGAATTGCATAAAATTACCTTCAAAGGCTCTTAGTCTAGTGAGATCGAATACTTGCATTCCATGAATTTGACCATCAGAAACCACAAACATGTGATCATTAAATACTTTCATGTCTCTCCAGGCGGTACCTTGTACAACTGCCTTAGCTGTGGTTGTACTTCCTAGTCCTAAATTGCATGCAGGAAAATCCTCTAAGCCAAATGAATTGTATTTCAACGGAAAATCAGATTCATCCAATTTACCTACAACAATGGGCTCATTAGGCTTGGTAACATCCACAAAACTAACACCATCGGTTAAACCAACCAGGGCATATTCTTTGGAGGTTACTGGGTCTACCCAGCCCCAAATATCATTGACTTGTTGCCCTCCTAAGCCTTCTGGGCTTATATGGGCATATAAACTAATGTTCACACAGGGGTACAAATCTGCAACCAAATTATTTTCACACGGATTATTAGCGGCCTCGAAATTAGACTCAACTTCCTGGGTTTCACCACCATTACTAGGGCTTGATTCAAGGGTGCATCCACCTAAATAGAGTAGAATTATCCCCAGTATCCAACTTTTAGCCTTCATACTCATAAACCAGAAGGATGGGAAAAAGCTTAATAAGGTCCCCAAATAATGGGCTGTTTTGTTCTTTGAAGTGGTTTGAATAGACATAAGACGTAATTTGAGTATGTAATATAGACTTTTAAACGGAGGAAGAATGCCAAGATTAACAAATATTTGGCTGGTACATCCGGCGATTAGTGCTGACTTTTTAGGCTATAGAGTCGTATAACTTTTAGGCATTACATATATTGTTTTAATCGCGTTAGTTAATCACCTTGTTATCCCAAATCTATGAAAAGCACCCATATCGAGACCGTAGCTATACATGGTAGTATGAGAGCCCAAAAAGCAGAAAATAGTCCTATTGTGCCGGGTATTGAACTATCTACCATTTACGAGCATGCGAAAGATGGACACAGAGAAGGAGATTTGAAGTATAGCCGTCTCCAAAACCCTAACCGTTTAGAACTAGAAGCCGTATTAAATGATTTGGAAAAGGGTGCAGAGGCCGCTGCTTTTTCCTCTGGCATTGCCGCCATCAATGCGGTTTTTCAAACCCTCTCTCATGGCGATCATGTACTTTTACCCAATGATGTTTACTTCGGCACCCGAAAGTTAATGTGGGAGTTTTCGGAGCGATGGGGGCTGGAAATTGATTTTGTGGATATGACAAATTTGGAAGTCGTAGAGGCCGCTGCAAAGAAGAATACCCGAATGATATGGATTGAAACCCCGTCTAATCCTCAGATGTTTATTACCGATGTTGAGGCTATGGTGAAATGGGCGGTTGATCGGAACGTAGTGGTTGCCGTAGACAATACTTGGCCTACGCCCTTCAATATGAACCCTATAGACTTTGGAGTCGACTTAGTTATTCACTCTACTACCAAATATTTAGGTGGGCATTCGGATCTAATAGGTGGAGCGGTTATCGCTAAAGAGTCGGGCCCCTTAATGGATAGGGTGAGAAGCGTACAGGTCGTTCAGGGAGGTGTGCCTTCTCCTTTCGACGCATGGATGCTGTGCCGAAGTATACGCAGTTTCCCTTACCGCATGAGGGCACACAACGAAAATGCATCTCAATTAGCAGCATTCATGACCCGCTTACCTGGCATTGAAGAGGTATTTTACCCTGGTTTAGTCTCACATCCAGGGCACAACATTGCCAAAACACAGATGCGAGCTTTTGGCGGGATGATATCTTTTCTGGTCACTGATGGAGAGCCCGCGGCTAAAAAAATGGTCGCATCATCCCGAATAATTAAGGCCGCTACGAGTCTGGGTGGTATTGAAAGTATATGGGAGCACAGAAAATCTACGGAGGGTCCTCTTTCTCAAACACCGGATAATCTAATTCGACTAAGTGTGGGCTTAGAGCACATCGAAGATTTAAAATTGGATCTTCAGCAGGCGCTAGAATCCTCACTTACTACATAGTCAGTTATATGGGGTTGATGCGCTATACTTACTATATAGTAAGTATCTAAAGAGGCTTTTTCGCCTGCTTTTAAGCTATTTTATGATTTGATGTCTTAAAAATAATAGAGAACTTTGGTATGTCCGTATCTAAAAAAATCTAAAGAGACAGACTAAAATAAATCTACGATAAACACAATTAATTAGATTATGGCTAAGGTCGATGTAATGATGCCCCAAATGGGTGAATCGGTAATGGAAGGAACGGTAATTGAATGGACCAAACAAATAGGTGATACTGTTGAAGTGGATGAAACCCTATTGGAAATTGCTACCGATAAAGTGGATAGTGAGGTTCCCTCGCCTGAGGCCGGTATTTTGGTTGAAATATTAGTAGAAGAAGGGGAAACCATTGAGGTGGGTAAGCCAATTGCTAGAATAGAAACGGACGCGGCAAAAGCATCAGTTACAATAGATGCAGCCCCACCAAAATCAATTGAAACTAGCCCTGATCCTGTAGAAAATGAGCTAAGTCCGTTACCTAAAAGTGATTTAACTGAAACAGCTTCGGTAGCTGTACCTGGTAGCGCAGAGCCACAGCCGAAAGCAGCCGAACAAGATGTTCAGGGTTCAATGGAGACTATTGATGTGATAATGCCCCAAATGGGTGAATCGGTTGTGGAGGCCACGGTAATAGGTTGGATGAAAGAGGTAGGAGATACGGTAGAAGAAGATGAGACCATTCTTGAAATTTCTACCGATAAAGTAGATTCTGAAGTTCCTTCTCCAGCCAAGGGTACCTTGGTGGAAATTCGAGCTCAAGCCGATGATGTCATTGAGGTTGGGCAAGTAATTGCGGTTATAGCTGTTGGTGAAGGGATTTCTGCAGGAACATCTGCATTACCCAGTTCATCCACGTCATCTACATCAACCAGATCTGTGGATACTAGTAGTGTCGCTCCCCCAGTTACTCAACTTACTAAAGAGCAAATAGCGGCAATGAAGCCAGAGGAACTATCTGCACAGTTAGCTCCATCCTCAGGAGCACCGGCTACCGACATTCCAAGGGAAGGAAGCGATGGTCAATTCTTCTCCCCACTTGTCCGGTCAATCGCTAAAGAAGAGGGGGTAAATGCACAGGAGTTAGAGCAAATTCAAGGTACTGGACAGGGTGGCCGAGTGACCAAAAAGGACATTTTAAGCTATATAGCCAATCGAACTACTTCCTCAGCAGCAAGCAATTCGCCAACCCCTGCAATCTCACTAACTCGTCCTGGCAGTCTGGCATCTAGTCCTGCTAATGTTTCTTCCGAGGACAGCAGAGACTCAATACAAGCGGGTCAACTCGATGTTTCTAGAAGTCCTAAAGGCGAGGTTGAAATTATTAAAATGGACCGAATGCGAAAAATGATTTCCGAGCACATGGTTCGTTCTAAGCAGACTTCTGCCCATGTTACCACCTTTGCGGAGGTAGATGTAACTGGGCTAGTACAATGGAGAAATAAACATAAAGTAGCATTTCAACATAAAACCGGAATTAAATTAACCTTCACCCCTTTGTTTGTAGAAGCAATAATCAAAGCGATGCTTGAGTATCCTATGATGAATAGCTCGGTTGTAGGCGATGAGATTCATGTCAAAAAAGACATTAATTTTGGCATCGCCGTTGCCTTAGGCAATGGTGGAGAGGGTGGTTTAATAGTGCCTGTGATGAAAAAAGCACAGCAGATGAACTTGGTAGGATTAGCAGAGGAAGTAAATAATGTAGCCCAGAAGGCACGCAGTAAAAAATTAAGTCCAGATGATTTGGTAGGGGGTACGATTACTTTAACCAACTATGGAAGTGTAGGGAATTTAATGGGCACGCCAATTATAAACCAACCCCAAGTCGCCATCATAGGTACTGGCGCAATAGTAAAACGACCGATGGTCATAGAAACCGAACAGGGTGATGTAATTGCGGTCCGCCATATGATGTATCTGTCCATGAGTTACGACCATCGAATTATAGATGGAGCGCATGGTGGAGCATTTGTGAGTCGGGTTAAGGAGATTTTAGAACAGTTTGATACGCATCGAGATATATAGAGATGCAGGTAACTGGGCATATCCCTAGGCTCCGAGATATCATTCGGGGCTATAAAAAAGAAGGAAAAAGGGTATCGTTTGTCCCTACAATGGGGGCCTTACATGACGGTCATTTATCCCTTATACGACTAGCTAAGAAGCATTCCGATGTGGTAGTCGTGTCCATTTATGTGAATCCAAAACAATTTGCCCCTAACGAAGACTTCGCTTCCTATCCAAGCACCTTAGAGCAGGATTTGAACTTTTGTGAACAAGAGGGTGTATCCTTGATATTCACACCTGATACCGAGATAATGTACAATCAAGAGCTATTTTTTAGTATAGATATACACACACTTAACGAATACTTAGACGGAGCGAGTCGTCAAGGATATTTTCAGGGGATTGCTCTAGTTGTAAACAAGTTGTTCAACATAGTAGAGCCTGATGTAGCCATATTTGGTCAAAAAGATTATCAACAATATAAAGTTATTGAAGCATTGGTTGAGGAATTTAACCACGGGATAGAGCTACTAATGGCACCTATCGAACGAGCGTCAGATGGCTTGGCACTCAGCAGTCGAAATGCCTATTTGACCCCCGATCAAAGGGAAGTGGCTCCATTATTGTACCAATGTTTGTTGTCTGCAAAGATGCAGATTGAGCAGGGAATGAAAGATTGGGCCACCATGTTTTTAAATTTACAGCAAGAGTTGTCAGAAGCAGGCTTTCGAAACGATTATTTTGGTATCTTTAACACAGAGAAATTACATCCAGTCGATAAAATAGTCGAGGGACAGCGCTATCTAATAGCCGTAGCTGCCTATCTTGGTAAGGCTCGTTTAATTGATAATGTGATCTTCACGAACAAAACATTGATCAAAGGAGAATCGTGATGAAAGTAACTATGTTTAAATCTAAATTACATCAAATGGTGGTTACCGAGGCTAATCTGATGTACGAAGGAAGTATTACCATAGATCAAGATTTATTGGACCAAGCCCAGTTACTTCCCTACGAAAAGGTACAAGTACTAAATATCACCAATGGGCAGCGTTTAGAAACCTATACAATCCCGGGAGAAAGAGGCTCGAGAGTGTGCTGTCTAAATGGCGCCGCTGCTAGACTTACCCAGATTGGGGATCGAATTATTGTCATTGCCTACGCAGAAATGACGCCAGAGGAAGCGCAAACTCATAAACCTCGCGTTGTGGTTGTTGATGAACACAACAACCCAAAAACAGTGTTGAATTATTCGCAACCTGCTACCAGTTTCAGTCTAGAAACGGGCTTAAATGTAAAATAATATATAGGGTGTAACCGTTAGAACTAGTCTAACGTATATTTATATGTTTAGCCATTTAGCTTAATAAACTATTGCGTGCAGACGAAATTCCAAATTCTTGTTTGAAAACTAGACTTGTTCGAAGTGTTTAGCCGATTCAAAAAAGAATTCGTGCAAAAAAACTGATTCAAAATACATTCCTCTTTCCATGAAAAAAAGAATACTCATACCAGGTGCTTTTGTAGTACTTTTACTAGTACTTTGGCTCTTTAATCGAAGCGAAGCAACTAATTTTGTTGATTTATATACTACACCCAGAGTGGGTAGCTTTGAAGTAGATGTAACCACTACTGGTGAACTTCGAGCAAAAAATTCCGTTGAAATTAAAGGACCACAAGGTGCGCGAGATTTTCGGGTGAATAACATGCGTATTCAGCGACTTATTCCCGAGGGAAGTGTTGTCAAGAAAGGAGATTTTGTAGCTGAATTAGATCGTTCCGAAATCATGGGTAAACTTCAAGACGCTCAGTTAGATGTGCAGTCTGCAGAATCTCAGGTTATCCAAGCACAATTGGATACCACCTTAACGTTATCCCAAGCTAGAGATAATCTTATCAATCTACGATTTGCTTTGGAAGAACGGCAAATTGAGGTAGACCAATCTAAATATGAGTCACCCGCTGTACAACGACAGGCTGAAATCGAATTAGACAGAGCACGCCGGCAACTAGCTCAGGAAACTAAAAACTATCAAACTAAGGTGAAGCAGTCAGATGCTCAGTTACGAGAAGTGGAAACAGAGCTTCAGAAAAAACGAAATGAAATAGTGAAGATTCGGGAGCTTATGTCTCAATTTACTGTATATGCACCTGATCAAGGGATGATTATCTATAGGAGAAATTGGGATGGCTCTAAGATCACCGAGGGTGAACAAATAAGCGCGTGGAGCCCTGTTGTAGCGGAGTTACCGGATTTTACGGTAATGGAATCAGTGACCTATGTGAATGAAGTAGATATCCAAAAAATTGAGTTAGGTCAATTAGTACAGGTTGGATTGGATGCGGTGCCCGATAAAATGCTCACTGGTATTGTTACCGATGTGGCAAATATTGGTGAACAACGTAAGAATTATGATTCAAAGGTATTTGAAGTTGTCATTGAGATCAACGAATCGGATAGTTTATTACGCCCTGCAATGACCACGAGTAACCGAATAAAAATAGCATCGGTGGAGAATGCCTTAGCGGTTCCTTTAGAAACCATTCATGCACAAGACTCATTAACCTTCGTATATAAAAGAGATGGCTTGGATGTTGTGTTACAAGAAGTAGACTTAGGATTAGTGAATGAAAACGAAGCTATCATTAGTAAAGGCATAAGCGAGGATGATGAATTGTATTTGAGTTTGCCCTCGGATACAACCGGTATAAAGCGAATCCGTATTTCACCGGATGGGGTGAAATAAGTCCTATGAGCAACATTAACAGCCAAAAGCTTTTATACAATCTAGATATTGCACTAGAGGCCATACAAAGAAACAAGCTACGAGCCCTATTAACCTCATTAGGGATTATTTTTGGAGTTGCTTCGGTCATAGCTATGTTGGCTATAGGTAGTGGTGCACAACAAGAGGTGTTAAGTCAAATGGAACTCTTGGGCACGAATAATGTAATTATTCAGCCTACACTTGAGCAAACAGAAGGGCAGCTTGGTCAAGATAATGGGGAAGGTGAGTCCAATAAGTATTCCCCCGGGCTAACACTGCACGACATTGAAAGTATTCGTGAGTTGGTTCCCGAGGTTGAATACATAAGTCCTGAAATTGTATTCGAATCTAATTTCATACGAAAAGCCAGAATGCGAAGTGGGAAAATCGTTGGAGTTAGTGAGGAGTATTTTAACATCAATAGTTTTGATGTGGTTGAAGGAAATAACTTCAATCGTTCTCAAATCGAACGAGCAGAACCTGTTTGTGTTATTGGATACGATGTTAAAACGAAGTTTTTCCCAGGTGAAAATCCAATTGGTAAAAAAATAAAAGTAGGAAACCTATGGCTTACCGTTGTTGGAGTATTGCAGAAAAAAGAGTTGAGCACCGAAAATATCGAACGTTTAGGTATCCGAAATTATAACCTAGATATTTTTGCCCCAGTTACAACCGTACTATTACGTTTTAAAAATAGAGCATTGGTTACAAAAGACGATATCGACGCTAGTGGTGGTGGTGGTTTTGGTGGTGGGCGAGTAGTTGTTTTTTCAGGTGGTTCTAGTTCTGAAGACGAAGAAGATGCATCGAGCGTGAACTATCATCAACTCGATAAGGTCATTGTTAGAGTAAGTGACTCCGAGTATAGTGTCTCCATAGCAGAAGTCTTATCTAGAATGCTAAAGCGTCGTCACAATGGAGTAGTAGATTATGAAATTATTGTTCCAGAACAGCTGCTACAGCAAGAGCAACGAACCAAGCGTATTTTCAATATAGTGCTGTCTTCCATCGCCTCTATTTCTCTCATTGTTGGTGGGATTGGTATTATGAATATTATGCTGGCATCGGTGGTGGAGCGTTACAAAGAAATTGGTCTTCGATTGGCTGTAGGCGCTCAAAAGAAAGACATTGAATTACAGTTTTTAACCGAATCTCTAGCCTTAAGTGTAGGTGGGGGCTTGGTAGGAATATTTCTAGGAGTGGTTTTTAGCTTTGCCATTGAATGGACTGCTGATATCGCAACCATTGTAAGTCCGTTTTCCATAATCATTTCATTTGGAGTAGCCTTGGTTATAGGGGTAATATTTGGATATATGCCCGCCCGAAGAGCTGCCCAACAAGATCCTGTACACGCATTACGCCATGAATAAACGAATAGTTACCCTTTTTCTTTTTGGATGTATGTTGGCTACTTCTCATACATTTTCCCCAACAGTACACGCACAAGAACAAGCAATAGCTAATAACGCATCAACTACCCGAATTTTTGGATTAGAACAAAGCATTGAATATGCCAAGTTGAACAGCCCTTTGTCTAGGGCAGCTCGCTACGCACTATTATCAGCAAAGTGGAGATTCCGAAGTTTTCGAGCAGATTTACTGCCTAGTATTAGCCTGACTGGTGATGCCCCTAATTACAACAAGTCTATTTTTTCCAATACTCTGGACGATGGTACAGTGACTTTTTCTTCACGGACCCAGTCAGAGGCGTCTTTAGGAGTTTCTATAGATCAGAATATAATGCCTACAGGGGGTCGCCTGTCTTTATCTTCGGGGCTAACTCGATTAGGGATTTTTCAAAGTGAAAACACTTATCTATGGCAAAGCACCCCTCTTGTTGCTAGCTATCGACAGCCTTTAAATCAGTTTAATTCGCTAAAATGGAGGGCAATTACTGAACCCCTCCGATATCGTATTGCCCAAAAACAATATGTAGAGGATCTTGAGAATCTAGCCTTTACCGTTACTCAAAGCTTTTTTGATCTTCTTCTTGCTAAAATAAATGTCGAAGTCGCAGAGTTCAACGTAACGGTGAATGATTCTATATACAACATTTCGCAAGGGCGCTTTCAAGTAGGTAGCATTGCAGAAAACGAACTCTTGCAAAGTGAGCTAGAATTTCGAAATGCCCGAAATTCTTTGACTACCGCTGGAATCAATTATCTACGTATAGAAGAAGAGTTTAAAGCATTACTGGGTTTAGATGATGACGAGATTTTGGAAATTGTTCTCCCAAGTGTTGCCCCTTCATTTGATTTGGATGTTGAGCAGGCTTATGACCTGGCCCGTGAAAATAATTCAACCGCGCTTCAATTCGAGTTAAATGAATTACTAGCCGATCAAACATACGATCAAGCTAGAAAAAGCACGGGACTTTCGGCTACTCTGCAAGCTAGTTTCGGATTAAATCAAACCTCTCAAGATTTTGACCAGCTATATGAAGACCCACAAAATCGGCAATTTTTCAGCTTGGGTTTTGAAGTTCCGATTTTTAATTGGGGTAAAAATATGGCTGAAATTAAATCGGCCCGTAATGATCAAATGGAAACGGCCAATACAATTGCCTACCAGAAAAGGCAGTTTGAACTTAGCATAAAAAGTACGGTGAGAGAATTTCCACAACTTCGAGATCAGGTCGAATTAGCCAGAATATCCGACGAAATAGCAACTCGCCGTTATGATGTATCTAAAAATAGGTATTTGATAGGTCGAATAGATGTAACCAATCTTTTTATTGCGCAGAATGAAAAAGATGGTGCCCGACGAAACTACATTCAAGCTTTACGCTCGTATTGGACTGGGTATTATAATTTAAGAAGGCTCACTCTGTACGATTTCGAACAAAATGAGCCCATATTATATACAACTGAATTTTGATTTACGCTGCAAGCGAATCCTTAATAATCCAATCCTGGTTGCGTAATATCCGTACCTTCGTTGTCTTTAGCCGACTTCACCATCTCCTCTACATCCTTTAATAGTGCTTTAGCGTCGAAGACAATACCATCTTTGATGGTGTAGACTACTCCACCATGTCGAGTAACCTCATTATCTTCATTAACCAAAATAGAACCGGTACCAAAAAGTACCTTTAAATTAGCCATGGGATTGGCATCTACGATGACCATGTCAGCTAACTTTCCCACCTCAATAGTACCAAGTTGACCATCAACTCCAAGTACTTCTGCTCCCTTTAGCGAAGCTGATTGGAATATCTCCAATGGATGAAAACCAGCCTCTCGCATAAGCTCCATTTCCTGTATATATCCAAATCCATACAATTTATAGATATATCCTGCATCCGAACCAAGTGTCACACGGCCACCTCTGTTCTTATATTCGTTGACAAATTCCATCCATAGACGAAAGTTTTCTTTCCATGCAATTTCTTGTTCAGTCCCCCAATCTAGCCAGTACGAACCATGAGAAATCCGGCTGGGCTCGTAAAAACGCCATAGAGAAGGAAGAGTATATTGCTCATGCCATTCAGCGCGGCGCTGAGTCATTAAACTTCGATTGGCTTCATAAATAGTGAAGGTAGGATTCAGTGTAAAATCTAACTCAAGCATTTCATTCATTACGGCATTCCACTTCTCCGAATACGGTTCAGCTGCCTGAACCCACAATTTCCCTGCTTCTTCAAACCGATGCTGCTCATTGTTATAATTATAATCGAGCGGATAATCTTGAATGATACGATCTTCGAAAAGCGCCTCAGGAAGTCCATACCAATGGGTCATGCTCGTCAAACCCAGTTGGGCAGAACGAAGGGCATTGTTGTACACTACTCGAGTTTGAGCATGATGGGTCATGGTTCCTAGCCCTCGTTGGTTTGCTTCATCAATGGCCGCAGCGTACACCTCAGGACTGGCGCCAAAAAATTTAATCCCATCTGCTCCTGCATCATCAATCATTTTTACCCATTCGCGAGCATCGTCTGGGGTTATAATGGGCCGTCCAAAACCATTTCCAAAACCAATCCAAGCAGAAATACGCGGAGCTGTAATCTCGTTCTTTTCGCTAAGCTCCTTATGCCGCAGTGTCCATTCCATACCATTACCTGAGCCAGGTTCCCGAATAGAGGTAATGCCATGTGCCAACCAAAGCTTGTACACATATTCCGGTGTGGTACCCTGAGCACCACCTCCAGTGTGAGCATGCATATCAAAAAATCCGGGTAGCATATACATCCCAGTTGCATCAATTACCTCTGTATTTTCATCGGCCTGTGGGCGGCGCCGGTCATTAATCGGTAAGCCTGGGTAACCAACCGTTCGAATACTACTTATTACATTTCCTTCCACCACTACATCTACCGGGCCAGTTGCAGGGGAGCCCGTGCCATCAATAAGATGAACTCCACGAATGATGAGTCGATCATATGGACCGCCACCTTCGCTTCGTTCTGGTGCATCTGGCATTTGCGCATGCAATACCATTGGTAATAGTGAGCATAATAGAAGTAGAATTTTTTTCATGACAGCTTTTTCTGGTTAATGTAACTGGTTGATGTGATTAGTTGATGTAACTGGATAATGTAACGGAAAACACGGGTTTCTTTACTGAATAATATTAAGCCTTAGCATCCTCTGCCAACAATTGGAAAAACCGAGCAGAGGTTTTTATCCCCCTATAAAAATCTTTCACATGAAACGATTCATTGGGTGAATGAATAGCATCGCTGGTTACCCCAAATCCCATAAGTATGGATTCAGCTCCTAACACCCGTTTAAAATCGGCCACAATGGGAATAGATCCACCTTCCATGGAAAAAAGTACCGGGGTCTGGTAGACCTCCTCAAACGCTGCTGCTGCTGCTTTTAAGCCGTAAAAATTCAAGTCAGTGCGTGAAGCATATCCACCATGATGTTCCGTCACCCGTACTTTTACGGTATCAGGAGCTAAGGACAAAACTTGTTGTTCAAATAAACGGGCAATTTCATGAGGATCTTGGTTGGGTACTAGCCGCATACTAATCTTGGCATTCGCTTTAGAGGGAAGTACTGTTTTAGCCCCCTCTCCTTGATAACCGCCCCATATGCCATTGACATCGAGGGTAGGTCTAGCAGAAGCCCGTTCAAGTGTACTGTACCCTTTTTCACCGTGAAGAGCATCCACGTCTAAGGAAGATTTATAAGCTGTTTCGTCAAAGGGTAAATCAGCCATTGCCTGTCGGTCTTCTAGTGTTAAGGCTTCCACCTTGTCATAAAATCGAGGAATTTGAACAACGCCATCTTTGTCCTTCAGCTGAGCAATGATTTCACAGAGTACATTCAGAGGATTTTCCACCGCTCCTCCATAGACCCCAGAATGTAAATCTCTATTTGGCCCCACAACTTCAACTTCCATGTAAGCTAATCCTCGAAGGCCAAAAGTAATGGATGGTTGATCGAGTCCAAACATGGAGGTGTCAGAAATTAGAACCATATCACACTGTAGCATGTCCTTATGCGATTCAATAAAGGGGACCAAATTGGGTGATCCAATTTCCTCTTCACCTTCCAATAGAATCTTGATATTCACTGGAATGCCACCGTCTGCTTCGATCAAAGATTGAAGTGCTTTTACGTGGGTAAACGATTGTCCCTTGTCATCACTAGCGCCTCTAGCATAAATCTTACCATCTTTAATGGTGGGTTCAAAGGGTGGGGTATCCCATAGGTGATCTGGATCGGAAGGTTGAACGTCATAATGGCCATAAATTAACACGGTGGGCTGGTCATCAAAAGGACAATGTTCTCCATACACGATGGGGTGTCCTTGGGTTTCATAGCGTTCTACTTTTGAAAGATTCAACGAATTTAGCTGGTTTAGCAAAAAATCTGCTGCCTGTTCTACCTCTATTTTTCGGGACGAATCGGTACTTACACTCGGTATCCTTAAAAAGGTGAATAGTTCATCTAGGAAGTGCTCCTTATGCTGCTCAATAAATTCGTTAGTCGTCATTTTTAGCTGAATTAATAGGGGTTATGAATGGTATACGTTCTATCTAACATACCTTTTATGGCCACTGTATAAAGGTAGTTTAATGTGACTTTATTCTCTAATTAAAGTCTGTAAAGCTAATGAATTCGTAGAGTTTGGTCCAGTACCCATCCTGTTTGGCCATTACTGAGTCGAATAAAGCGCCAATCTTGAATAGCGTCAACGGAAAAGTCTACGCGGCAGTTATATCCTTCATAACCCATGACCAGTAATTCCCCCGAGGCTGAAGGGGAATCTCTTACCTCTACTTCCTCCGCAATAATAACGGCTTCGCTGTACTTTGCAGAGCGGTAATCTGTACCAATGGCTAAACCTAAACTGGTAATAAAGAAGAACAAGGAAGTCCAAGAACCTTTGATAATCGTCCGTGTATGCCGCTTCGCAGTTGATTCCTTGCTGCTGTTAGGTGCATTTCCAAACCAGTGAAACAACAATAAAACTACCGATAGACTTAAGAATGCAAAGGCTGACCAGAACAACCATAGACTTCCCCAATTATGTTCGATATAATCTAAAGCTGTTTCCCATGGTAGTGGTGGTAAGGTAGCAGCTTGCCGGCTGAATTGACTTTCTACATACGCCAATGCTTCAGTGGCTGTGGTTTCAGTGGTGGGTTCTTTTGCCGCTTTTTGGAGATAAAATTTTGCCAAGCCTAAGGAATCTAATTCAACCGCAGCAATGGCCATATTTAAAAATAATCCCCCTGAATAAAATCCACTTTGTTCAATAAGCTTAAATTTCTGCAGAGCTATTTTGTATTGAGCCTGTTCTAAATCAAAGGTAGCCTCCTCAAAGCTGGATTGCGCCTGAGATGTCGAGAGTATGGAGCCTTTTAGATTTTGTGTTAACTCCTGAGTGCCAGTATTTTTAACTAGTGATGGAGTTATCTGTAGCGCTATGGTTGCTTCGAGCGACACTGGTGTTACTCCTGAAGTCGTGTTTGCTTTGGATGTTGAAGAAAACACACAGAAAATCAGCAGTAATACCACATACCAAGATGTATTTGGCACCAAGATATCCTTGAGAAAAGAATGTGTTGCTTCGCTATTCAGTAATGATTTGTTGTTTAGCATTATTTCAGCTCCCGTTCAAGTTCGAGAATAGTCTCTTCAGCAAGTTGAATATCCGTTAACACATCCGAGGTAGAACTAATGGGTGCATAGGATATAGTATCACATTTCGTTAGGATCTCCTTGCAACGCTCGAGTGCTTTAGGCGACATACTTTTAAGCTGTTTTTCTAGTCCTGTTAGCAATTCCTGGGTTGACCAGCCAGCAGCATGCATTCCACAACGACTGGTTATGTAGGTGCTAAGGATGTGATAGAGCTCATGATAGCATTCTTTAATAGTACTGTTGTCGTCTCTTTTTTCTTGTTCAGCTTTAGTACGAAGCTCATTCAAAGCACTTTTTGCCGTCTTTAGCGCACCCCGACTTCGAGCAAAATTATGATCGTTCTGTAGGCGATCCTGGTGCCTTTTAAAAAAGAATCCAATGACTAGGCCAGCCAAGGGAAGAAGTAAAAAAAGTAGCAAAAGGGGCTGTTCAGCTATCCCGTTCTTTGAGTGTTGTTTCCAGGCCACTAATCCAGCTACGGGTTCAATGTCGAATCGTAGCATCTCAGTGGTAGGGCGTACGGCGTTTGCGTCTCTGATAACCCGAAGGCTTTGAGCCGGAAGATCAATTGCTTTATACTCTTCCGCTATTGGGTCGAAGTATAAAAGCTGAGTAGCCGGAATGGTGTAGTTTCCTTCGTTACGAGCAATTACGATGTCAATAAAGGTTTTTGTTCCGGAAATGGTCGAACTGGTTCGTTGGATGGAACTGCTTTCTTGTGGATTGTACTGTTCAAATTCAGCAGGGTAGGCATAGTTTGGAGATTGAATTAGAGGAAGATTTCCGGTTCCCGATATGCGAGTGGTAATTTCAATACTTTCTCCAACTAAGGCTTCGGTGGGTTCGATGCTGCGCTCTATTTGGAATGTTCCAACGGCTGAAAGAAAGAGGTTGTTTTCTGTGCTCTGATAGGTGGGGAGCGGGTTAATGGTTATTTCGGTGGGGGGTGTTTGAATATTTTTGCGCTCCTGACCCAAACCGAAGCTAAAAATATCTTGACGTCTGTTGCGCTGCTGAATTAAGACAGTAATCTCAAATGGGCTTAAAACCAGCTGGCCTCGTTTACTTGGAAAAAGGGCGTATTGTAAAAGTCTAGCTCGTTGATATCGCTCTCCCTCAACTAAGGTGGATGTAGCACGAGTCTGTTGGGTATTTTCAAGTTCTTCTTTCCAAAAGCCCTCTGCTTTCCAGCCTGGACTTGCTTGGTAAGACCGAACTTCAATGGTATTTTTGAAATACAATACGACATCTACTACAATTTGTTCACCCAAGAAGGCAGTGGTTTTGTTGGGCTCTAACCGGACAAAAATATCTAGACTAGCCCCACCATTTTGTTGTGAATTCGCTGGATCCAATACCCGAAATGAAATAGGTTCCGTACGGTAAACTTCACCGTTAACGGTAATATCAAAGGAAGGAAGGGTATAGTTGCCAACCTGAGTTGCAACAAATTGATATCCATAGGTATAGGTAACACTAGGGCGACCATTTACATATTGAATACTCTGCCCTTGTCTATTTGAACCGCTTATCCACCGGAGCCCAGGCACATCAAGTATAGTTGGGCGATCAATGCTGTTTAAACTTCTACCGGAGATAACGAACTCTAGGAGTACCGATTCTCCATTGTATATATTGGTTTCAGACAGTTTGGCCTGTACCTGAATAGGTGAGTTTTGTGCCCAAATAAAGCTGGGAATACTCGCAAGAAAAAAGAGAAGTAGATACGGTATAGATTTACCAATCTTTTTCATGTGTCTTTCCGCCTTTGGTTTTAGCTTTTTTGAATTCCTTTAACAATTCTTTTTCTTTTTGAGCTAATGCCTGTAGGATTTTTTGGGCCTCTTCTTTGCTTAAATCTTTTAGTTCTTCTGCTTCAGTACGCTCCCTTGGATCGGAATCGTTTGGAGCCTGTTCATCTTGGCTTTGACTCTGATCGTCATTTTCTGACTCTTGTTCTTCACTTTCTGAATTTTGCTCTGAGTTTTCTTCGTTCTTTTGTTGTTCTGAATTTTGCTCAGAATTTTCTTCGTTTTGATCCCCGTTATCTTGTTCATTCTGGCTATTCTGATCCTGCTGTTGCTGCTGCTGTTCTTTCAGCTGCTCATATAGACTTTGGAGCTTCGGGTCATCCGGATAACGTTCTAATCCAGACTCTACAGCACTAATAGCCGCCTCTAAGTTGTTGTAGATGAATTGTTGCGCACCTTGATGAAAGTAACTTTCTGCAGGAGGGATGTTCGCTTGAGTTTGTCCAAAAAGAGATTGAGGCATGGAGCAGACCATTAAAACTAGCAAGAAGGAGTAAATAGCATAGGTGAACCTTCTAACTCTGTAATTGAAAATGAATGTGAGCAAAAAAGAGGGATTAAACATAGAATTCATGGATGTGAGTGTGTATGGCCTTATAATCATTAACTAGCTTAATTGTCTCTTTGTTCTATCTTGTTCACAGCACCAATACGATTCATAAACGACTCATAATATCTAACCGTTTCATCGACTCCTAAAGCCTCTTGCATGAGATTAAAAGCGGAAGCATATCGGGATTCATTTACGAGGGCATCGGCTTGTTCTTTTACCGCTTTAGCATACACGCTTGGTTCAGGTGGAGGTTCCTGGTTTTCATTTTGATCTTGATTCTGCTCGCTATTGTCTTCTTCTTCAGAAGCTTTCATCAAAGCATATTCGTAATTAAACTGGCCTTCGCTATCGGACGGAAGTTTTTGTAAAGAAGCTCGCAAGTGTTTCATTGCCGGCTTCCATTGCTCATTTTCAGCTAAAACTGTTCCGATGTTGTAGTCTGCCAAAGCTTTCAGGTGGGTGTCATCCGTGTAACTTTTTGCTTGCATGAACACCTTGATGGCTTCCTCGATTTCACCAAGTTTAGTTAATGTATTACCTAAATTGAACAAAATTTGGGCATTATTAGGGTCCTGATCTAAGGCAGAATAAAACCAGGTTTTTGCGCTCTCATAGTCTCCATTTTCATAAGATTTATTTCCCTTACGAGCGTCTGGATTGCTCATGTTTAATCCCAATAATAGTAGTGTAGTCCAAATAAATGTCGCCATGGGTCGTTTTTTCGTCTAATTTATCATGCCTTTGGTAAGTTACCTACTCTTCAAGTGCATTCATGGTTTCATCATCCATGAGTAGATTTGTAAACACATTGGTCACGTCATCATTTTCTTCAAATTTTTCAATCATACTAAAGTTAGCACGAGCTAGTTCGGCGTCTACTTTTGTCTCTGTCATAGCCTCCCTAACGAGCTCTGCTTGTTCTATCGTATACCCAGCAGCCTCTAAATTATTTCGGACGTGAAAGAGTTGAGTACGCTCTGTCATTACCATAAAGAGAGTGGCTCCTTCTTCTACGATTACATCTTCAGCGCCTGCTTCAATTGCTTCTAGGAGGAAGTTTTCTTCATCTAGTCCTTCAGAAGGCACACCAATCATCCCTTTTTGCTCAAATAAAAAAGAAACAGAGCCATTGGTACCCATGTTCCCACCATGTTTAGTAAAAATATGCCGAACTTCACTCACCGTCCTGTTATTATTATCGGTGGTTGCCTCGATGTAATAGGCAATACCCCCAGGCCCGTATCCTTCAAAACTTACTTCTTCAAAGCTGGAACCGTCATCTAGCTCACCAGTTCCACGTTTAATCGCGCGTTCCATATTATCTTTTGGAAGGTTACAACTTTTGGCATTTTCTATAGCCAAAGCAAGTCTTGGGTTTCCGGTTGGATCACCTCCCCCTTCCTTAGCTGCTACGGTAAGTTCCTTGATAATTTTTGTGAACACCTTAGAGCGTTTTGCATCTTCTTTCGCTTTTTTGTGGCGAATATTCGCCCATTTAGAATGTCCTGCCATACGAGTTAAGTACTTAGTGAAGCGTCAAAGTTGTTTAGAGGGTTGAATATAGCGATTTGTCCTGCGCTATAAAACACCCAAGCAAGCAGATGAATTATACGGAGAAAAAAAATACAGGGTCATTAGCAACCATTCCGGAAAAAAAGTCATCCTAAGAAATGGTATTTTGGAACGCTATTTAGTTGAGCTTTGTCATCTATACGCTTTCGTGCTCTACCTAATAAATAGTTGTGATTCACCTAGTAGAAAGATTTTATGAATATTGGAATAGTCTGTTATCCTACCTTTGGGGGTAGTGGAGTCGTGGCCACTGAATTGGCTATAATATTGGCACAGCAAGGGTATACCTTGCATATTTTGAGTTATGCTCGACCCGCCCGACTAGAAGAACTCAATACCAATATATTTTACCATGAAGTGTCAATAAATTCTTATCCGCTATTTGAATATCCTCCCTATGCTTTAGCCTTGGCTTCACAAATGGTGAATTTGATTGAGTTTGAGCATTTGGATTTGTTACATGTACATTATGCCTTGCCTCACGCCACGAGTGCTTATTTAGCACGGCAGATCATGGCAGAGCGAGGACTTCATGTACCTATTGTGACTACATTACATGGAACGGATATCACTTTAGTTGGAAAAGATCCTAGTTATAAACATGTGGTTGAGTTTTCCATTGATAAAAGTGATGGCGTGACGGCGGTTTCGGAATACTTAAAGCGAGAGACTTACGAAAATTTTGACATTAAACAGGAGATAAAGGTCATTCCAAATTTCATCGATTTGGAACGCTTTAAAGCCACTGAGCAGACAGAACTGAAAAAGGAATTGGCGCCAAACGGAGAAAAATTAATTGTTCATGTCTCTAACTTCAGAAAAGTAAAAAGAGTACCTGTTGTGATACAAATTTTTGCTAAAACCTTGGAAAAAGGTATAGCGGCTAAGTTGGTTTTAGCCGGTGATGGACCTGATAGGCAAGTAGCAGAGCAGCAATGCCGAAGTCTCGGTATCTGCGAACATGTTCATTTTATGGGGAAATGGGAACGAGTAGAAGATATTCTTTCAATTGCTGATCTGTTTCTCATTCCATCGGGATCTGAAACCTTTGGATTGGCAGCTCTGGAGGCTATGAGTTGTTCCGTCCCAGTGATTAGCTCAGATATTGGGGGGCTACCCGAGGTAAATATACATGGAGAAACGGGGTATGCTTGTCCCCTGGATGATGTAACCTGTATGGCGAATTATGCTGCTCAGATTTTGAGTACGCCTAGTTTGCACGCAACCTTAGCAAAAAATGCAAGGAAGCGAGCCGAGCTTTTTAACCAAGATCATGTTGTACGCCAGTACGAAGATTTCTACGAACAGGTTCGAGCAAGGTCAATTGAGCAGAGATGATCTCCATCAACCTGCTAAATGAACCTGCAATACTTAGTGCGACAGTCTTAGGATGACGAGTTAAAGATAACGCGAATCGCTCGAGCTTAAGTTTTAGGGTAAAAATCTTTAGGCTAGTACTTTTGAAACCTCGTCTGCGGCTTCTTTTAGCAGTACAGCAGAAATAACATTTAAGTCGGAATTATCAATTATTTCTTTGGCTTCTGCAGCATTGGTGCCCTGAAGGCGTACAATAATAGGAACGTTGGTTACTTTTTCTGCAATCTCTGGATCTTTAACAGCCTCAATAACCCCGTTTGCAACCCGATCACAGCGTACAATACCACCAAAAATATTGATTAAAATGGCTTTTACGTTAGGGTCGTCTAATATAATTCGGAAACCATTTTTAACCGTCTCTACATTAGCTCCACCGCCCACATCTAGGAAATTCGCAGGTTCTCCACCGGATAATTTTATAATATCCATAGTAGCCATTGCTAAGCCCGCGCCATTAACCATACACCCTACATTGCCATCTAATTTGATGTAGTTGAGGTTGTATTTTTGGGCTTCTAATTCGAATGGATCTTCTTCGGATTCATCACGTAACTCGGCGATGTCGGAATGGCGATACAATGCATTACCGTCAAAGGTAACTTTGGCATCGAGTGCCATAATTTCTTGATCGGGCGTTAGGATCAATGGGTTTATTTCCATCATGTCAGCATCTGTTTTTAGAAAGGCATTATAGATCCCCATAATGAATTTGATGCCTTTTTTTAGTGCCGCGCCCTCTAAACCTAGGCTAAATGCTAGCATCCGTGCCTGATTTACTTGTAGTGGCATACCAGGCTCTACCCACGCTTTTATAATTTTCTCGGGTGTTTCTTCGGCTACTTGTTCAATTTCAACTCCACCCTCTGTAGACACCATGATCACATTTTTGGATACAGCGCGATCCAATAAAATGCCCAAATAAAACTCTTGTTCAATATCAACACCGTCTGTAACATACAATCGTTGGACTAACTGTCCAGATGGGCCTGTTTGTATGGTCACTAATACATCATCCAGAAGAGATTCTGCGGCTTGCTTTACTTCTTCTACACTTTTGCAAAGAATAACTCCTTTGGCATTGTTCTTTTTTGTTCGGCCCTTACCTCTACCACCCGCGTGTATTTGTGCTTTAACCACAAATAGCGAAGTTCCTTCTGCTTGCAGCTCTTCAGCAGCCTTAACGGCGCCTTCGACAGTAGTCGTGGAAATTCCTTTGGGAACGGGAACTCCGAAAGAGGCTAAAATTTCTTTGGCTTGATACTCATGAATTTTCATAGAAACAGTGTTTGGTAGACGATTAGTAAGATTGAAACAAGCCCGGTTCGAAACAATCTTGGGAGATAGTTTTCGGTGGCGTTCTTTAAGTGTGCAAAAATAGCTAGTTTATAGGGTAAATAAAAGAAAGATTACCTTAAAATTAGCTGAAATGAACGTGTTGTTTGTAATAGGAACCCGACCTGAGGCCATTAAGCTAGCTCCAATTATATTGGAGTGCCAACAAAGAGGTAGTTTTGAAGTAAAAGTATGTTCGACTGGGCAGCATAAGGAGTTATTGAAAAGCGCATTTGAGCAGTGGAATATAGTGCCGGATATTGAGCTTGCTGTGATGGAATCTGGACAGGGTTTAAACCAGTTGTTATCCAAATTACTTCGAGAATTGGATAAGGTCATGAGCGAAGTGAACCCAGACTGCGTGGTAGTTCAGGGAGACACCAGTAGTTGTTTAGCTGGAGCATTAGCAGCATTTCATCGTGAAATTCCAGTGTATCATGTGGAGGCTGGACTCAGAACCTATGATAAAACAGCTCCTTTTCCTGAGGAGTTGAACAGGCAAATGGTCAGCCGAATTGCCGATATTCATTTTGCTCCCACAGAAAAAAATAAGCAGGCTTTACTCATGGAGGGTATTGCTGGAAAAGATATTTTGGTAACTGGGAATACCGTTATAGACGCTTTGATGATGTGCCAAAAAAATGTAGCTCCTGAATCCAACCCCGAGATTCAAAAGCTGCAGCGTATATATGATCCTGAAAAAAAACTGCTTTTAGTAACAGGTCATCGCAGAGAAAATATGGGAGCCGGCTTTTCAGAATTAATTGAGGCTTTGCGCGAATTAGCCTCAGAACCATCGATACAAGTGATTTACCCCCTTCACATGAACCCTGCTGTACGAAAACCCATGATAGATGCTTTGGGGAGTACAGAGGGAATTTTCTTAATCGAATCGTTAGGTTATGAAGCTTTTATCTGGTTGATGTCGAAGTCATTTTTGATTATTAGCGATAGTGGTGGTGTGCAGGAGGAGGCTCCATCATTGAATAAGCCAGTGTTGGTACTTCGAGAGCAAACCGAAAGGCAGGAGGCGGTGGAAGCGGGGACGGTTAAACTTATTGGTACTCTGAGAGAAGCCATTGTGCAAGAGGTGCGAGAATTGATGGTAAATAAAGAGGCCTATTTGGATATGACGCAAAAATCAAATCCATATGGGGATGGAAGGGCAGCAAAGCGTATAGTAGATTTTTTAGCAGCTTCAGAATGAAGTATCGAATTCTCGAAAAAGCTTAGTATATTTACTTAGTTATTTATGCGGGTTTATCCGCTTAACCCTCCAATTGCTATTACGAAGTGAGTACTTCTAAAATCATGGATGCTGAGGATCTAAATCGTACCTACTTGCGATTTGCTCATCAATTCCTAGAATCCTATGATAATCCCAAAAAATTAGCCATAGTGGGCATGCAAACACGAGGGGTGTATATGGGCCGACGGATTAAGTTGGTCATGGAGAAAGAGTTGGGATTTGATGTTGATTTTGGAGTTTTAGATGTTACTTTTTACAGAGACGATTTTCGTTCTAAGCTTAAAATGCCCGATGTAAAGGTGACGGAGATTCCCTTTGATCTATATGAACGGGATGTCATTTTAATAGATGATGTGCTTTATACAGGCAGAACGGTTCGCTCTGCTTTGGACGCACTTATGGCATATGGACGGCCTCGGAAAATTCAGTTTTGTTGCATGGTCGATCGAGGCCATCGCGAATTACCCATAGCTCCCGATTTTGTAGGTGTTCAAATTCCTACTTATGCCACCGAGGAAGTTCGGGTTCGAGTTAAAGAATTAGATGGCGAGGATGCTGTCTATCTGGTTGATGGAGATGATGCATTGAATGATAACCTTGCCTCGAAGGAATAAATTCAGACCATGAATAAGCAAAGTACCAATAAAAATTCCACCGATATCAGCACACATGAGGGATATGAATTCAGTCAAAAGCACTTATTGGGCTTGTCTGATTACAGTGCCCAAGATATACAATATGTATTAGATCAGGCGGTTTCCTTTCGTGAGATTTTGAATCGGCCCGTGCCTAAAGTCCCGACCCTGCGAGACAAAACGATTGTGAATTTATTTTACGAAAATTCTACTAGAACGCGATTATCCTTTGAGCTGGCACAAAGGCGTATGGGTGCCGACGTTGTTAATTTTTCGGCGGGTACATCCAGTACAAAAAAGGGGGAGTCATTAAAGGATACCATTCGTAACATCTCCTCAATGAAAATTGATATGGTAGTAGTACGGCACGAGAGCCCTGGTGTTGCTCATTTTTTAACCCAGTGTGTAGACGCGGCTATTTTAAACGCTGGGGATGGGGCACATGAACATCCAACCCA
>Ga0181553_10000965_pt1 | contig 25544 bp, 23 predicted proteins | sample 011ome_17_FD_133753 | JGI IMG/M metagenome (GOLD analysis project Ga0181553, IMG submission 133753) | Coastal salt marsh microbial communities from the Groves Creek Marsh, Skidaway Island, Georgia - 011502XT metaG (megahit assembly) | ecosystem: Environmental > Aquatic > Marine > Intertidal...
GGAAATCTTCTTCTAGCTAAAATTACAATGTGATTTTTCGGTTCTAAAAATTAACTTTGAATTGGTCGTTGAAATTTAGTTTGCTACTTCCCAACTACCGCCAAGACAAGATTCATGCTGCTACAATCCACTTCGCTAAGTTTTTCCTATCCCGGGCAGCCGAGCCTTTCCTTTCCGGATTTTTCACTCGCTGGAGGGGAGGTGGTACTCCTACTTGGGAAATCTGGTTCTGGGAAAACTACCTTTCTGAATCTCCTCGCAGGACTGCTCCATCCCAGCCAAGGTCAAGTTATTTTGGATGGAACTGTCCTTTCTGCTCTTCAAGGCCATCGGCTTGACCTTTTTCGAGGGCAACATATTGGGATTGTATTCCAAAAGCCACACTTAATTGCAGCCCTCACGGTCAAGCAAAACTTGGACCTGGCGCTATTTTTAAGTAAGAAAAAAGGAGGTACTCCTACCGACCTACTCCAAAATTTGGGAATAGTCGGAAAATCAGCCGCAGCAGTAAGCACCTTGAGTGAAGGTGAAGCGCAGCGAGTATCCATCGCTCGTGCCTTAATCAATACCCCTAAATTGATCCTAGCCGATGAACCTACTTCCAGTTTGGATGACGATCATGCCCATCGGGTAATCACCCTTTTAAAAAGCGAGGCTGCCAAAATTGGGGCGGCCCTGGTGATCGTTACGCATGACCAGCGCGTCAAATCAGAAGTTTCAAAGGTTCTTGAACTGAAAAGCGCATGAACCTACTCACTCTCAGTTGGAGATACCTCAGCTTTCGGCCTCTTGCTACAGGCCTGAATGTGATTTTATTGGCCTTTGGGCTCGCTATCCTTACTGTTCTACTCTTAGTTCAGCATCAGTTTGAGCAAAAAATGACTCGGGATTCTACGGGAATTGATTTAGTTGTTGGGGCCAAAGGCAGTCCGCTCCAGTTAATTTTATCCTCGGTATACCAGATTGACTTTCCAACAGGGAATATAAAGATGGAGGAGGCGCAACGCATTTCTAGAAATCGCTTGGTGAAGCAGGTGATCCCACTAGCGATGGGGGACAATGTTCAAAGCCTTCGAATCTTGGGTACCAATCACGATTATTTGGATCTGTATGGGGTAAAATTCGCTGCAGGAAAAGCCTGGGAGAAGCCCTTTGAGGTAACTTTGGGGGCAGAAAGTGCCCAAATTCTCGGTTTGAAAGTGGGAGATACCTTTAGTGGAAGCCATGGAATTAGTGTGGGGAGCCATGACCACGATCAACATGCATTTCGGATAACAGGTATTTTGGCACCCTCCGGAACGGTAGTGGATCGGCTCGTGTTGACTAGCATCGAATCAGTCTGGTATACGCATGATGAAACTGGTGGGACCGAGGCAGATACCCCTACGGAAGAGCATAAAGTGAGTATTGCCGTTGAAGATGGAACACTTGATGAAGGGATAGATCCTCATCTACTTCCAGTTGCTACTCAAGGTTTTCCGATCTCAGATCAGGAAAGGGAATTGACCACCCTACTTATTCGCTACCGCAATCCAATGGCTGCGATTCAGTTGCCCCGAATGATTAATTCGGGTACCTCCCTGCAGGCAGCATCCCCTGCATTTGAAATGTCTCGTTTATTAGAATTGCTAGGTGTTGGAATCAACCTTTTGAAGGGCTTGGCACTCGCTTTGGTGCTGATTGCGGGCTTGAGTATATTTATTGCGCTTTACAATTCACTCAAGGAAAGGAAATACGATTTAGCTATTTTACGTGCTTTGGGTGCCTCTCGTGGGCAATTGATGACATTGGTGTTTTTGGAAGGCATCTCCCTGACGATTCTGGGTGCTATTTTTGGGATTGCTTTTGGCCATTGTTTTTTGGCACTTATCGTGGAATTTTCTTCCCAGGAGGTAGTTTCCTTAGTAGATCCATGGGTATTCCTAGCTGAAGAAGGATTGATTTTCGGCTATGCTTTGGCAGTAGGAATCGTCGCTTCTTTAATCCCTTCTTGGTCTGCCTACCAAACGAGTATTGCACAGCAGCTCACAAAAGCGTAATTAGCATAAAAATTAAAGCAAGATGAAAAAAGGAGCATTCTTTGTCAGTTTACTTTTGACTTTAGTCGCTTTTTCCCAGCGTACTTATGCGCAAGAGGTATGGAAAAGTTTGTCTGAAGTGACATACAAAATCAGTCAAGATAATTTTGGAGAATTGTATGTTCCTGTATTTTCAGAAAACATCAAAAAATTAGAAGGGAAAGTGGTGGAGGCAGATGGGTACATCATCCCATTCGAAGGCATGTTTAAACCCACCCATATTATTTTATCCAGCCTACCACTTGCGGAATGTTTTTTTTGTGGATCAGGAGGTCCGGAAACAGTCATGGAAGTGTTGCTTAGTTCCCCCATCAAATACACCTCTAAACGAGTAAAAGTTAGGGGTAAGCTTACTTTAAATACAGCAGATCCAGAGAAATTGATGTACATCCTCAAAGAAGGAAAGCTGGTAGAGAATTAACCATTCGACAAGCTTCTGTATATCAGAATCAGCCCTTATTTGCTTGTAAGTAGGATTTTTCGCGTAGGCGGAACTTTTCTAGTAACTCCAAACTATATTTTCCCACTTTTCCTGCCCCTATTTTTCGATCGTCAATTTGTGTGATGGGCAATAAAATCTTGGTAGTCGCTGAGATAAAGGCTTCATCTGCCTCCCAAACTTCTTCTAGAGAAATAGGTCGAATCTCAACATTTCCTGCCACATCCAGCAGATGCTTTCGGGTGATACCCATCAGAATATGTTTATCTGGAGTGGAGATAATTCCATCTTTGACGATGTAAAAATTACTTCGCGAACTTTCACTTACTAGGCCATCCCAGTGGTACAAGACATCTTCCGCACCTTGTTGCTTCCACTGCATGCTGTGCCAAACAGGTAGCGTATAATTGGTAGTCTTGATGTCAGCAATCGCCCGTATATGTTCCACAGTTAGTAATTTCACTCCCTGCTGGTATTTTTCTTCGGAAGGGAAACTCAGTTCCTCTCCAAATAGAAACAGGGTGCCGGTCGCAGGAGAAAAGTGATTTTCGGATATTCCCCCAGTCAAGACCATACGGACTCCGCCTTGCTTCAAGTCATTTTTGGCAATCAACTCAGAAATGATGGTGCGGAGCTCTTCACGAGAATAGGCTAGAGGCAAATAGGTTTTTGCAGCGGATGCAATAAATCGATCCAAGTAATCCTCCAAAAACACAGGAAGGTACTGCTCGGTGCGAAAAAAATCAAAAATCCCATAGCCACGAATGACAGCGAGATCAGCGGGATGAATGCGAGCATCTTGGGTGGGGATAATTTTCCCATCGGCAAAACAGAATGGTTTCATAGCATCAAAGTGAACAATCAAAATTAGGACTAAAATTAACATTGACTTCGCTGAATGCTATTGAATGTTTTTTAATTTTGAAAATAAGTCTGCTTGTAGCAATAATATCAGTGTCCTCCTGCAGCCTATATAATCGTGGGGATCCTCATCGATAGTCCACAGCTCATCTCAATAAACTTCAAACCTTATTTTTTTGGTTACTGATGGCAAATCAGATATTCAGAAAATTAATTTACACCAAACTAAATCCAATGAGACCATTCTCAATCTTCCTGACCCTACTTTTTTCAATGCTAGTCCTTGCATGTGCCAATCCCTTAATTGAAATAAATAAAGAGTTGCGTGCACAAATAATTGAGGTCCACGATGAAGTGATGCCCAAGATGGGCGAATTAATGTCCTTGGAAAAAAAAGCATGGGCACAGGCAGACAGCCTTTTTGCTCAGGATAGTACCGCTTCCGTAAAAATTGATGCCATGAGATCCCTAGCAGAAACACTTAATCAGGCCCATGAGGGGATGTTTGTATGGATGCGTCAATATTCTCTAGATGAGGAGGGAAAAACACCCGAAGAAATTAAAAGCTACTTGGACGAGCAGCTGCTGAAAGTCAATCAAGTAAATGTAGCCATCAAAGCCGCCTTAGATCAAGCAGCAACCCAATTGAAAGATTAATTTTCTGTAGGAGGGTTTCTTAAATAGACCTCTACCCGAGGTGCATCGATCACTCCTTCTTTCATTCCCCAACTATTGTATAGGTAAGTGGCAATCTGCGCGATTTCCAAAGGTTTGAGGTTAGGGTTGGCAGGCATGGGTTGGTTGTACTCTTGGCCATTGACCACTAATGGACCTTTTATTCCATTCCTCATGATCCAAATGCTGCGGTGGATGCTTGCCTTGAAGTAATCTGCATCTCGCAAAGGAGGAATGAGTTTACCCAAGCCTGTACCCTCCTTTTGGTGGCAATTGGCACAGTAAGTATCGTAGAGTTCCTTTCCTGGAATTGCATATTGCAGCACTCTTGCATCCGAAATTTGGGCCAAATTAGAGGCTTCACCACTTTCTTTGGGACTACATGAAACAGCGATTAACCCAAAAAGAAGGGGTAGGACAATCACTCTCACGGTTGAAGAAGTTTGGGTATATCAAGTAGCAAACGGTCTACCTGATCTGCTTTTGTGCCATCATAAACCCCTCTTATTCTTCCTTGTTGATCTACAAGTAGGAAAGCTCCACTGTGAAGAAAGCCTCCAGGCTCAAGGTCGTCTGCCATGGTGGTGGTGAGGTAGCTTGTTTGGCCAATCTCAAAAATTTTTTCTTGATCCCCTGTCAAAAAATTCCAAGTAGCTGCATCTGGAACTCCTAGTCTTTCTGCATACTCTTTCAATACTAGTTGGGTATCGTAGCTAGGATCGATAGAGTGACTTAAAATTTTAAAATTTGGATTTTCTTTAAATTGCTCGTAGACCCGAAGCATTTCTTTTTTCATGATTGGGCAGATAGTAGGGCAGCTAGTAAAAAAGAAATCGGCCACATACACTTTGCCTTCCATATTTGCTGATTGGACGGTATCACCCAATTGATTCACAAAAGCAAACTCAGCGATGTGGTGGTACACCGTATCCTGATTGTCATCTACATAGCGCTCGCCAAGAATAGGCAACTCTAAGTTGGTTGCTTTTTCTTGTTTGGAAGGACTGCAGGCTAGTACAAATGCCAGAAGTCCTAACAGGTAGGTAGTTTGTGTCGAAGATATTCCATTCATTTGATTCTGTATTTTTTATAAACCTTGATTGCGGCTAGTAGCACAACGAAAAGTCCTACTAGTCCCAACATGCCCCAAAGCATGCTAATCGTATTTTTTAAGACAATGAGAAATACAATGGCAAAGAGTAGTAGGGTAGAAACTTCATTCCATAGGCGAAGCTGGGTAGAGGTCCAATGGGCCTCCCCGCGTTGCAGCCTAGAAAATAGTACCTGACTGTAGCCGTGGTATACGTAAAGTAGAAAGACAAAGATCAGTTTAGCCTGCATAAATTCTTGTTGCAGGTATCCCCAGCGGTAAGTAAGTACCCAAAAGCCAAAAATTAGCGTCAGGATGGCCGATGGCCAAGTGATGATGTACCACAATCTTCGCGCCATCAAATCGAGTTGTGGCTTTAGGATGAGACGTTCGTGTTCGGATTTTTCGAGAGCTTCGGTTTGGTAGATAAACAGGCGTACAATGTAAAAAAGGCCTGCAAACCAGGTGACAATAAAAATCAGATGCAGCGCCTTGATGTATTCGAATCCCATTGTCAAAATTTTAGGCTAAATTAAGGGCTTCAGCCTACAAACCCGCGATAAATTTTTGAAAAAACCATCGACCCTCTTTATTCTCCTTGGCATCGCTGTAGTGCTTGTACTAGGGATGATCGTTTCCGAAAGTTTTTCCGAACAAGGAATCGCTGCCTATCAAGACGAGTTTGAGGAAGTGGGTTTTTTTAGAAATGAAAATAATACTGGGCCTGTAGTACGAATTTATGCCTTTCGAACCCAGGTTAAGGATCCAGAGGTACTAAAAACTTTCGCGGACCTGCTTCCACACACGAAGTACGGGCGTACGCTAGTTTTTTTTGTAAATGAATCTGTGCTTGGGCCTGTAGAACTCAGTCCAAAACGCCCGTATTTTCCTGCTTCACAAAAATCTGCTGTTATTGCGAAGTATGAAAAAACGCCGATGGGCGAACAACAACTCGAATTGGTTAATCCATGAGAAAAAGACGCTCCCTTTCAGAATTTAAAGCCGGAATATTGGCCGGAGATCGAGTTATCCTTGCACAGGCCATTACCTTAGTAGAGAGTGTACTTCCTGCTGACCAAGCCTTAGCCACAGCACTAATTCAAGAAGTATTGCCACATACGGGGAATTCTTTTCGGATAGGGATTACTGGCATACCTGGTGTAGGAAAAAGTAGTTTTATCGAAGTTTTTGGAATTCGGCAATTGGATGCCGGTAAGAAAGTGGCGGTCTTGGCAGTAGATCCCAGTAGTTCCCTATCCAGGGGGAGTATTTTGGGAGACAAAACCCGCATGGAACGGCTGGCTATGGATAAGCGTGCATTCATTCGTCCCAGTCCTTCACGAAATACGTTGGGAGGGGTAGCAGGAAAAACCCGGGAGGCTATTCTTCTGTGTGAGGCGGCAGGATTTGACCTGATACTAGTTGAGACGGTAGGCGTGGGCCAAAGTGAAACCGCAGTGAAAAGTATGGTTGATTTTTTCCTGTTGCTATTGCTCGCTGGGGCAGGGGATGAACTGCAAGGGATTAAAAAAGGGATTGTAGAAATGGCCGATTGCTTTTTGATCCATAAGGCCGATGGGACTAATTTAGATTTGGCTGCTCAAGCCAAGTTGTCCTATCAAAATGCGTTGCACCTTTTGCCTCCTAGCGACAAGGGATGGGTGCCTAGGTTGTTGCTGGGTTCCTCACAAACTGGCCTTGGGATACAGGAATTGGAAGGCATTTTAATCTCTTATCGTGAGCAAATGAAACAATCTGGATTTTGGGAAGATAATAGAGGGCTTCAACGACTCACTTGGTTGGAAGATCAGCTGCAAGAGGTATTGGGGCATGCTTTTTTGAGCCATAAGGAAGTTAAAAAATCCTTGGAAGGGGGAAAGTCTAAAGTTCAATCTGGCTTGTTGAGCCCCAATTTGCTTGCCCAGCAGGTGGTGGATTTGTTTTTAGCTAAGAAATAAAGAATAGAGAAATTTAGGCGAAGAAAATTCCTCAATAGGAACGCATTTTAAACTTCTTTTTCAATTCATTGACTGCATTTCGGAAACTTGAATCTGTTTCCATGATGTCATTAACCGTTTGGATTGCATGAATAACCGTACTGTGGTCTCTGCCTCCAAAGTGGTATCCAATAGATTTTAGGGAATGGTTGGTAAACTCTTTACAAAAATACATGGCCACTTGTCGGGCAATCACGATTTCTTTTTTTCTGGTTTTATCCTTAAGCTCGTCTACTTGGATGCTGTAGTAATCAGCGACCTCCTTCTGGATAAAATCTATCCCAACTTCAGTTTCAATATCCTTGATAAAATTCTTGATGATTGACTTGGCTAGCTCCAGGCTTATTTCCACGCGATTGAGGGATGCATGGGCTATTAAAGAAATCAAAATTCCTTCCAATTCTCGCACATTGGTATCTACCGTGTAGGCTAAATATTCTAATACCGTTTCCGGAAAATGAATTCCTTCAGACTCCATTTTCCTACGAATGATGGCCACACGAGTTTCAAAATCTGGCATTTGCAGATCTGCCGTCAATCCCCATTTGAACCGGGAAAGTAAGCGTTCTTCCAGTCCCTTTAAGTCCCGTGGAGGACAATCAGAAGTCATGATGATCTGCTTTTTGTTCTGGTGGAGGTGATTGAAAATGTGGAAGAACATTTCTTGTGTTCGATCTTTTCCTGCCAAGAATTGGATATCATCGATGATCAAGACATCCACCTGCATGTAAAAATTTGTAAAATTCTTCACGTTACCATCCTTGATGGAGTCCATAAATTGGTTTACAAATTTTTCGGAGGACACGTAAAGGACAAATTTCTCCTCAGGTCCATTTTTAATTTCATTGCCAATGGCTTGCACTAAGTGGGTTTTCCCCAGGCCTACTCCACCATACACCATCAGTGGATTGAAGGAAGTGATGCCAGGTTTGTTGGCTACTGCAAATCCTGCTGACCTAGCCAGGCGATTGCAATCCCCTTCGATATAACTGATAAACGTATAGTTGGGATTTAAATTGCTTTGAGTTAGCAATCCTGCATCCAAGGATTGCATTTCGAAAGGCGTCTTCACCTCCGTTACATTGTTACTATTCTTTTTATTGGAGGCAGTTCCTTGCGGAAAAGAAACTACATATGGCTGGTTGCTTGGATTGCCTTTGTCTACGACTACTGCATATTCTAATCTTCCTGCAGCACCCAAAGTGTTTTTGATAGCCAATTTGAGTTCTTCCACATAATTGTCTTCTAACCACTCGTAAAAAAATTGACTTGGAACTTGAATGGTTAAGGTAGAGCCCTCTAATTTGATTGGAAGTATGGGTTTGAACCAGGTAGAAAAGCTCTGCTCATTGACGTGTTCTTCGATGACACGCAAGCATTCACTCCATACTGCACTGGCTGCTGTAGCACTCATTTTTAGATTTCAGATTACACTACTGTCAATAGCTGACAAAGGGGGGGTTAAAATTGTGGAAAATTAACTTAAATAAAAAATTCAAAAAGTACTGATTGCAGTTTTTTGAATAATTTTATTCAATGACAGTTTTCAATCGCCTAATTCACGAATTGAGGCCAAGTTTTTTTGCAAAAAATCAAAGAATACAAATCGAATTCGAGAAACTCACTTCCAGGTAGTGACTACCATTCAGCCTTCTTCTACTTGATGATTTGCATTCATTTTCATTGGCCTTTCTCTACTTCCATCAGAATGGTTAATTTTACCCAACTTACAGGGTTAATTTTTAGTAATTATGGGGACTAATTTATTTGCAGACTTTCTCTTTTCTTCCAAAAAGGATTGGGAGAAACAAGCAAAAAAAGATCTGAAAGGATTGGCTCCGAATCAAGTTTTTCAAACTAGGTTGTGGGGCTCTATTCCAATAAAGCCCTTGTATGCACTTGAGGATCTTACTTTCCCCATACCACAAGGTGTTTTTCATTCCCCTTCCAAAATTCCGGGTGGGTCACCGCGCTACTGGACCAATGTGGTCACTGTGTTGCCAAATGAGACCAATGCGGATGTGCTTTCTGCCTTGGGGAATGGGGCGGAAGGCTTGATTTTGCCCCTTTATGGAACGGAAGATCTCCCAGTACTTTTGGAAGGGGTGATGCCTCAGTATCTAGCTATTTATTTGCTTCCCTTGGGAAATCCTGTTGCCGCATTCCAACTTTTTCAGGACTGGCTAGAAAGCATAGAGGTGGATGGGTCTAGTTTGCATGGAGGGATGCTCTGGAATCCAGCAGACCAAGTATTTGATCAGCATCAAGACTTGGGCTTAGGGGTTGAACTTTTGGAGGAACTCCTTGAGCTAACGGAAGATTACCCTAATTTTAAATCCTTTTGTATAAAAACGTCCCGCTACAGCGAGTCAGGAGCTCACCCTGTGGATGCGCTCACTTTTGGTTTGGGGGAATTGGTAGATATTTTAGATCGCATTTCTGTTTCTCCTTCTGCGGTATTTCAAAATTTATTTTTGGAATCTGCACTTGGAGAGCATCATTTCGGAGAGATTGGCAGGCAGCTGGCATTTAGGCGACTGGTTCAAAATCTTGCGTTGCTCTATCAGGTAGAGTTGGAGGAGCAAGAACTTATTCTTTTTTGCCAGACGGGCCACTGGTCCCAATCCATTTTGGATGTGCATACCAATACGATTCGCCAAACCTACCAAGCACTTTCGGCTGTTCTAGGTGGAGCAAATGTACTTTGGGTGAAGCCTTTGCAAGAGGAAAATGCCTCCACTCAGGAGCGGCGTATCGCACGAAATGTGTCTGCTATTTTGAAGGAAGAAGCGTACTTAGATAAGGTTCAAAATCCCAGTACAGGATCCTATTTCTTGGAAAATTTGGTTGCCGACCTAGTGGTAGAAATCCAAACTGCTTTGACGCTCCTCGAGCAGGAGGGGGGGTGGTGGAAAGCCTGCCAAACAGGAACACTTCAGTCTCGTGTCAAAACACATCGGGCAAAAATTCAAGGAGAATTTTTGGATAAAAATCAGGTAAAAGTGGGAGCTAATACGTATCCTGCACCCCCATATTTGGCTTTTAATAAGCCTTTTCTCCCTTTTGAAGAAGCAGCTCAGGAGTTGAAGCCTACTCGTGCTACGTATTTGGTTGAGAGTTTAACCTTCGAAGCCCAATGAGACCAGATTTTAAGCAGTGGATTGTGAAAAGTGAGTCTAAGGTGGCGAAGGTTCCCACTACAATTTGGGAATCATCAGAGCAGGTGTCAATTCCGGATCAGTTTGATTCAGCAGTCATTTCCCAACTACCAGGATTGCATTTTACCGCAGGAATTGCACCTTTTCTTCGCGGTCCTTACGCAACCATGTACTTGCAGCGGCCTTGGACGATCCGTCAATATGCTGGGTTTTCAACAGCAGAGGAATCCAATGCTTTTTACCGACGCAATTTGGCAGGAGGCCAGAAAGGGCTTTCGGTTGCGTTTGATTTGGCTACACACCGAGGTTACGATTCGGATCACCCACGGGTGCAAGGAGATGTGGGTAAGGCCGGGGTGGCCATCGATACAGTAGAGGACATGAAAGTCTTGTTTGACCAGATTCCTTTGGATCAGATTTCAGTCTCCATGACGATGAATGGGGCGGTAATTCCTATTCTAGCTTTTTTTATTGTAGCAGCAGAGGAGCAAGGGGTGCCTTGTTCAGCACTTTCGGGTACCATCCAAAATGACATTCTAAAGGAATTCATGGTGCGTAACACCTACATTTATCCGCCCCAGGCCAGTATGCGTATCATTGGAGATATTTTTGCTTTTACATCCAAGGAGATGCCTAAATTCAATTCCATTTCCATCTCCGGTTACCATATGCAAGAGGCTGGAGCTACGGCAGATTTGGAATTGGCATACACCTTAGCGGATGGGGTGGAATACCTACGTACGGGGTTGAAGGCAGGGTTGGCGATCGACGATTTTGCTCCGAGACTTTCTTTTTTTTGGGGTGTAGGGATGAATTATTTCATGGAAGTAGCCAAGTTACGTGCAGGTCGTTTGCTCTGGTCCAAACTGGTTGCGCAGTTTGGACCTCAAGACCCAAAATCTTTAGCTTTGCGCGCACATTGCCAAACCTCGGGTTGGTCACTCACTGAACAAGACCCTTTCAATAATGTCACCCGAACTGCCCTAGAAGCATTGGCTGCGGTCATGGGGCATACCCAATCGCTGCACACCAATTCCTTGGATGAGGCAATTGCGCTTCCCACTGATTTTTCAGCACGAATTGCACGGAATACCCAATTGGTATTGCAGCAAGAGACAGGCGTTACAGAGGTAGTAGACCCTTGGGGAGGGTCCTATTATGTGGAATACTTGACAGATCAACTGGCCAAAAGAGCTTGGGATTTAATACAGGAAGTAGAAGCATTGGGCGGTATGACCAAGGCCATTGAAACCGGACTTCCAAAGCTGCGAATTGAAGAGGCTGCAGCCAAAAAACAGGCTCGAATCGATGGTGGGAAGGATATTATTGTTGGGGTCAACCGCTACAAAGTGGATGAGAAGACAGAATTAGAACTTTTGGAAGTAGACAATCACTCTGTTCGGGATTCTCAAATTTTGCGTTTGAAGCAAGTAAAGAGTGAACGAAATCAAGAGGAGGTAGTGATTAGTTTGACTAGAAATCGTCAAGCTGCTGCTTCTGGTGAAGGAAATTTATTAGAACTGGCTTTAGATGCAGCAAGAAAAAGAGCTACTTTAGGGGAAATCTCCTTAGCCATGGAGGAAGCTTTTGGTCGTCATAAAGCTCAAACCCAATCCATATCTGGAGTATATGCAGCAGAAGTGAAACAACAAAAATCATTTGTAGAAGCCCAGCGCCTATCGGATCAATTTGCTCAGTTAGAGGGCAGAAGACCCCGGATTTTGGTTGCAAAAATGGGACAAGATGGTCATGATCGAGGAGCCAAAGTGATTGCTTCCGGTTTCTCTGACTTGGGCTTTGATGTGGATATTGGTCCCTTGTTTCAAACACCTCAAGAGGTAGCCGAGCAAGCTATTGAAAATGACGTTCATCTGGTGGGAGTTTCTTCTTTGGCTGCTGGGCATAAAACCCTTATTCCAGAATTGCTCTCTTGCCTGCGGAATTTGGACCGCTCAGATATACGCGTGGTGGCTGGAGGGGTAATCCCTACCAAGGACTATGACTTTTTGAAAAGTGCAGGGGTACTTGCTATTTTTGGGCCTGGAACTATCCTATCGGAGGCTGCTTGTGAGATACTTCATGCCTTACTGCAAGAAGAATAGGTCATTGAAGCAGATGAGTATTTACTACTTGGGATAAAATTGCTACTTGAAACCAGGCTACGGTTCATTTAATTGAACTTCAAATTCATTTTTTTGGTACCTGTGTGGAAGCGAAAGATTGTAAAAATCAATAGACTAAAATTGGCTTATTGCCTTCACATTGTATCGTTCTTGGAGGACCGACAAATAGGCAATCAGAAAACACATTGTTTTTTTCGTTGTATGCTTTTTGTAATGCGGTGAAGCGGTTGACCAAATCTAAAAACTCACGTTCCACACTTTGATGGTAGGCAATGTATTGGGTAGGGCCTCCACAGGCTTTGCTTCCCATGGCCGTAAACCTCCATTCCAAAGCATTTGAACAGGAGACAGATTCCGAAAGCTGGAATATTTCCTTTTGGTAGTTCAATAATTCTTCCGAAGAAATGATTAGCGGATCGGTCGTAGAAAGTTCACAACAGACGAGTAGTAGGGAGGTCAAAAAAATAGGGATATGTTTCATGGTTTCTTTTACTTTTTCGCAAACTAAAAGAGGTAGGGATTCGATACACCAAGATAAAAAAAGCCCTATGCAGGCACTGGGCTTTTTTTAAGTTTTTAACAAAAGTTGACTAAATCATTTTGGAAGGTAACTTCGATTTAGACCACGTCTTCGCCTCGAAGCTTGATTACCGCACCCTCCAATTGGTCTCCAATTCGAATCTGGCAAGCCAAGCGAGAGGTAGGAAAGTATTCGGGAAGATTTTCCAATTGGTCCAATTCGGTGTCTGTCGCATCACCCAAACCTTCTTGGCCATCCAGAATCTCTACATGACAGGTGGCACAAAGAGCCATGCCTCCGCAGGTAGCCAAAATAGGATACTCAGAAGCCTTGAGGATTTCCATCAGACTGAGTCCCATGTCAGTGGGTGCTTCCACTTCCTGGCGTTCCCCTTGCTGGTCTTCTACAGTAAATTTGATCAATTCCATAATTTGTCTTAGAATGCATTCACCCCGTTTACCGTGGTGTATTTAAAACTTAGTTTTTGGTCTGGATACACGTATTTAAAGGCGGAGTGCATCATGATTGCAGCTTCATGGAAGCCACAAAGGATGAGTTTTAACTTGCCGGGATAGGTATTGATATCCCCAATCGCATAGATGCGTTCTACTCCGGTGGAGTAATCACGCGTGTCTACTTCAATCGCATTTTTGTCAATGCTCAAGCCCCAATCCGCAATAGGCCCCAATTTTGGCGATAGCCCAAACAAGGGAATCAAGTAATCGGCATCCAGGACTAATTCTTGGTGATTTTTATCTTCCAAGATCACCTTCTCCAATCGATCCCCGCCAGCCGCTTCTTTGAGGTTAGCAGATAGAATCAGGTCAATTTTCCCTTCTTGGGCCAAGTCAAAGACCTTAGATGCAGAATCGGGTGCGCCTCGGAAGGTTTCGTTTCGGTGTACCAAAGTCACGCGTTCGGCTACATTGGCAAGAAAAATGGTCCAGTCCAAGGCGGAATCTCCACCACCCGCGATTACTACCTTTTTGTCACGAAAGGTCTCTGGGTTTTTTACCATGTAGTGGATCCCCTTGCCTTCGAAGGTTTCTAAATTAGTTAAAACAGGCTTTCTAGGCTCAAAACAGCCCAAACCACCTGCAATTACGATCACCTTGGCATGCACTGAAGTCTTGTCGCTTGTAGTCACGATAAAACTCCCGTCTTCTTGGCGGTCGAGAAAGTCCACTCGTTCCCCCAAAGTGAAGGTAGGATGGAAAGGTTTGGCTTGTTCCATGAGATTATCTACCAAATCTTGAGCATTGATTTCAGGATATCCTGGAATATCGTAAATGGGTTTCTGTGGGTAAATTTCAGAAAGTTGACCTCCAATTTGTGGCAAAGCATCAATTAAATGACATCTCATTTTGAGTAATCCTGCCTCAAAAACTGCAAAAAGTCCTACTGGGCCTGCACCGATAATGCAAAGATCTGTGTGGATGGTGGGGGTGTTCATGGAGTGGTAAAATACGTTTGGTTAAGGTCTGATATTCGTCTACTGAATTTCAAATTAGCTGTTGGTTTCTTTGTTTGACTCGTCCAAATTTTGATAGATGGTATTTAGAATGCGTTTGAATTCTAAAAAGTCCTTTTCAGTCAACTTTTCCCAAGCCTTTTCGCGAAATTGAAGTACTTTAGGCCTCAATTCAGCAACTTTGATCACCCCTAATTCTGTCAAGTGCAATTGAAAACTTCTACGATCCTGTGGATGTTGGACCCGAATAATGTATCCTTTTTTGTAGAGTAAATCCAAAATCCGAGTTAGGGTAGGGTGGTCCTTAAACACTAAGTTTGCCAATTCAGTCTGGCTAAGTTCCGGGTTTTCGGCAAGGTTTTTTAATACCAACCATTGGTCCACAGTCACATCGAATCCGCCTTGCTTGAACTGCTGCTGCGCATACTGCTTTACCTTACGGGCCGTCCGGTCCAATAAGAAGGAATAACGCGCAAAAAGTTCTTGTGTCATAGCAATTGTTAGTGTGACAAATATATAAATTTATTTTTACAACAAGACTGTTGTGAAAAGGTTTGAAGTTCAATTAAGGTGGCGGTAATTTATCGACTAGAATCCACACGGCAACTAGTCCACTTACTTAGGATTATGATTGGAGATGCGTACTGGATTAAAACCTTAAATCGTATCAAGCCCCACTACTTCTGCATTGAGACCATCAATAAAATGGAGTAGTTGCTAGGTATCCAGTTAAAAAATGGAGAAAAAAAACTAGGCTTTTTGCCTAGTTTTTTTCTAAAGGATGCATTTTCAACAGCTCTTGAGGACTCCAAAATCCTTGTTTGCTCTTGACTTCTTCCCTTACAATTTTTACCAAATCAGGAGAAATTGGAGAAGCTTTATTGCCAAAGGAATTGCGCACATAAGTAAGTACCGCCGCTACTTCGGTATCGTTGAGCATGCCTTCATGCGGTGTCATCGGCACCTGCCCCGAATAGCTTCTGCCTGCCACTTCCATAGGACCCATCAGCCCTTTGAGTACCAACTTGATGAGTCTTTCGGGGCTTCCAGTTACCCAAGGAGTACCTCGTAATGGAGGAAACTCAGAAGCAGTCAACCCACCTCCATCTGGTTGATGGCAAGTGCTACACAATCCTTCCTTGGCATAGATTTCTTTGCCCAGCACAAAGAGTTCGCGATCCGATCCAGTCAGCGAAGACTTGATATCTTCCTCCTTTTTCTGTGCTACTGAGAGCCCATTTAGATGGGCAATAGCAGTCTCCAAGGTTCTCGGTATCCATATTGCGTCCTTGGCTTGCTTTTCGGCTTGTGCGAGTATGGGAATACCCTGAGATGCTGGTAACCAAGACGCAGCAGCAATTGCTTCCATACGCACGCGCCCATGGGTATCTTGTACCGCTTGGGTGAGCAGCTGAGCTTGATCTGGGATCTGGTGTCCCGAATAGCGCAGTACACGAGTGGCAGCAGCACGTACTCTAAAATCATTGGATGTGAGTAACTCCTTGAGTAGCGAAGTATTTACCTTGTTTGCACCCCAAGTGACCCAAAGTGCTTCCAAGCGTTGGTGCTCGTAGTCCGGATCTTTTTTATCCAAGGTAGTTATCCATTTTTCAATCGCTTCGGTGACTGCTGCCGCATCCCTACCTCTCAGTTCGCGACGGGTACGGTACCTACTTCGGTATTCGGGAAGTTTCAAATTTTCCAGTAGGGCAGGGATGGGCTGGCCATCAATTTTGGCAGGCGTTACCAAAGGTTTCGATGGATAGGTCACTCGGTAAATTCGTCCATGTACATGGTCACGAAGGGGATCTCTTGCATTGTGTTGCATGTGTCCAATAAGGATATTGTGCCAATCCACGATGTAAAGGGATCCGTCTGGAGCGATTTCCATATCTACGGGTCTAAAATTCCGATCTGAGGAAATGATCAAATCTTGACGCCATTTGGTGGTAAATCCCACCGTATCGTCCAAAACCTGATGCTGCTTGGTTCCCAAAAATCCAATGGTATTGTTGATGATTAAATCGCCTTGTATGTCGTCTGGAAAGTGTCGACTAGAAATAAACTCCAAACCTGAGGTAGGGCGGACTAAATGGTCTTTTTCAATGAGGTTGGGTCCTTTGAAGTTTCCATTTCCATAGCGAGGGAGCGTGGATCCTGGCAGCATCCAGTTGACATTGGGACCGGAAGTTTCTGCATAAAAGTTTTGGCCCCAAGCATCAAAGGCAATACCCCAAGGATTGGGTATACTCACTTGGTTGACTCGTTCCAACTTGTGTCGCTTGGGCTCGTAGCGATAAAATCCCCCATTGGTAGCGCGTACTGGGCCATAGGAGGTTTCTACATTGGTATGCAAAAACACCCCTTCTGCCATATGGATGGCCCCGCTTTCGTCTGCTGCAAAGGCAGAAATAGCATGGTGCGTGTCATGGTCATCAAAGCCGGAAAGCAGGATTGTTTTCTTATCGGCATGGTCGTCTGCATTGGTATCTTCCAACAGAATCAAATTGGTCCCTTGAGAGACATACACCCCTTCGGTTGCCAATTCAAAGCCAACAGGGATGTGGAGGTCATCCGAAAAGACTGTTTGCTTATCTGCTTTTCCATCTCCATTGGTGTCTTCCAAGATAAGGAGTTTGTCCGATGGGCGCGAGTCTCCTGGTTTGTAATGCGGGTAACTCGGCATAGTCGCTACCCAAAGTCTGCCTTTGTTATCAAAGGAGAGTTGCACGGGATTGGCTAGGTCTGGAAATTCTTTTTCAGAGGCGAAAAGTTCGATTTTGTATCCTTCAGGAACCTTCAAGGAAGTGAGCGCATCGTCACCATACAAATAATCAAGGCTCCCATTTGCCTTTGGATTGTAGTTAGTCTCTACATCAGGCAAGGATCGTGTCAAGGCATCAGCTGACTTGAGATCTTTGGTTTTTCCTAAATTCGCTTCCCAAATGGCTGTATCTCGGATGGCGGTGAGTTGACGAATTTTCTCCAATTCGAAAGGATAATTATCGGGTCCGAAAGGATCGTAGCGTCTTCCAAAGACATGGACTCCGTTAGGGATTTTGTAGTCGTTGTGCCACATCCAATTTTTTTCTTGCACCGCTAGTTCTATCAAGTCCTTGTTGGCTTCTGCTTTGTGCGAGGTTTTTCCAAATAGTTTGTCTGCTAGGAGTACCGATAGTTTTTCGTAGCCTTGTTCGGTAAGTTGGCTTCCATCGAGGGTAAGCGGTTCTTCACTGGCTTGGTACCAACTTTTACTTGGAGAAAAAGCATCTACAAAGACGATTTGGTGCTTTTGGGCAACCTCCTCCATGGCTTTGGTGTAGCGCTGCAAGTTTTCGTTTTCTAGCTTTCCATTGGGGACATCCTTGATTTCGGAAAGATCCTCAAAGGCAACGGGGGAAACCAGGGCAAGTTGTGGAGCCATTTTTCCGTTGTAGTGTTGGGCTTTGGAATGAATAATCCAAGCTTCCAGTTCGTCTTTAAAATTTTGAAGTTTGGTTTCTCCCTGGAAGGATTCATTGAATCCAAAAAATCCAATAACCACATCCGCCTTCAATCGGGTCAACCACTGATCGGGTTTTTCAAAAAAACCTTCCGACCCAGAATTGTTGGCGTACTCGTCTTGAAATTGTTCTGCTCCAGGAAAAGCCCAGGGATCATTGGTGCCTGATCGAGGGCGAAATCCTGGAGTATCTCCTGGATCACATAGGTTGCGAATAAAGAGGGTGCTGTCAGGATACCTTAAGTGAAGTTCTGTCTCCAACCCCCCGAATTCCATCATCCGAGAACCCAAATTATTCCCTACAAGGGCTATTCGAGTTCCCTTTTGAAGATCCAAGGTAGGTCCAGAAGTACAGCTGAAAGTCAAGGATATCAGGGTAATAACCAAGAAACTTCCGAGTAGATGTAGCAGGTTTTTCATTTTGGGGGTCGGTATTTTTACCTAATACTAAGCAGAATGTGATCCATTGTCAATGGATTTTTGGTAAGGATCAAATTTCTGAATGGTATTTGGCTTTCTTCTTAACTATAAAACTTGTTTAAGCTGCTTTTATCCATATAAAATTTTTCTCATATTGACAGATAGAAATTCATTTTCTAACCATGCAAAACCCAAAAACCTATGTTTTCAATCACTCAGCTCCGTTTTTTATATTTTTTTGGATTTATCCTACTTATTGGATTTGGTTGTAGTCCTGTAGGTCAAGAGCGGCAGCTCACTGGCAACCCTAAAATCGATAAGCTAAAACTTCCAGATGGATTTGAAGCAGAATTAATTTATAGCCCAGGAGAAAATGATCAAGGTTCTTGGGTAGCCATGACCTTTGATGACCAAGGAAGAATGATTACCTCGGATCAATATGGATATCTCTACCGTCTGGAACTGCCTCCAATCGGTTCGGATTCTACCGTAAAACCAAAGGTGGAAAAACTTCAGGTAGGCAATGTGGCAGATACTTTGGTAGGTATGGGCTATGCACAGGGTTTGCTCTATGCATTCAATTCCCTCTATGTAATGGTCAATCACAACCCCAATGAAAAATTCAGTAAAGCTACTGGGCTCTACCGAATACAGGATTTGGATGGGGATGATCAGTTTGAGTCGGTAACCACGATCCGGGAGTTGAAGGGGCAGCAAGGAGAGCATGGTCCACATTCCATGAAGCTTACTCCAGATGGGAAAGGGATTTACCTGATTGCAGGTAATCATGTGGATGTTCCAGAAATGAATCATTACCGCCTGCCAAAAGTTTGGCAAGAGGACAACCTATTTCCGTTGATCAAAGACCCTCGCGGCCATGCAAATGATCGAATGGCCCCTGGAGGATGGATTGCAAAAATTAATCCTGAAGGGACTGAATGGGAACTGATCAGTGCAGGATTCCGAAATGCCTTTGATTTTGACTTCAACGAGGTGGGTGACATTTTCGCCTACGATGCCGATATGGAATGGGATTTTGGGATGCCTTGGTACCGTCCCACCCGGATTAATCATGCGACCAGCGGATCCGAGTTTGGCTGGAGAACAGGCAATTCCAAATGGTCTCCAAATTATCCAGACAACCTTCCAGCGGTTTTAAACATAGGGCAAGGTTCTCCTACGAATGCTATGTTTGGGTTTAAAGCAAATTTTCCAAGCAAATACAGAAAAGCGTTGTATGCATTTGATTGGAGTTTTGGAATTATTTATGCCATACACCTTACTCCCGAAGGAGCTACTTACAAAGCTGAAGCGGAGGAATTTATTTCAGGTTCACCCCTTCCGCTGACGGATGGGATCATTGGTCCAGATGGTGCATTTTATTTTGCTACTGGAGGCAGAAGGTTGGAATCAGATCTGTATCGGGTAACCTTCACAGGTGAACTCGATACTTATGTGCCCATGACAGAAGCAGATCTTCCTCAGGAGGCCAAGATTCGTAGAGAATTGGAACGCTACCATTCCGCTGGAGCTCCAGCAGAGGCTTTGGAAGCAGCATGGACTCAGTTGGGACATGGGGATCGACATGTTCAGTATGCAGCTAGACTGGCTCTTGAGCATCAGCCTGTGGATACTTGGAAAAATAAGGCCTTAACAGAGCCCAATTCAGCAAAAAAAATTCAGGCACTTCTCGCTCTTGGGCGTCATGGTTCAAGCAAGGATGCTTCAGCCATGATCAGCAGTTTGATGCAAGTGGATTACAAGGCACTATCTTCTAAAGACAAACAAGATTTTCTCCGCACTCTAGAGGTGATATTGGCACGACATGGCTCAGATGCTGAAGCAGTAAAGCCTCAATTGGTTGCCTTTTTGGATCCCCACTATCCTTCCAATGACAACTTGCTAGATAGGTCACTCTCGATCCTGCTGGTTCACCTAGATGCCCCAACTGCTGTAGGGAAAACTCTATCCTTATTGAAAAATGCGAAGGACGATCTCAACTACCAAAAGACATTTACGGCATCTTCTGATTTGATTTTCAGAAACCCGCAATACGGTTTGGATATTGCCAACATGCTTGCCAATGTTCCTCCAGCTCAAGCCACTTTTTATGCTACAGTTCTTGGGGGTGCAGATCAGGGTTGGACTCCGGCTCAGCGAGACGAATATTTTGGATGGATAAAAAATGCCCTCACTGCTTATAAAGGAGGCAGAAGTTATGTGGGATTTCTAGATCGTGCTCGAAAAATGGCTTTAGCCTCCGTAGATAAGGCTGATTTTGAAAAGTATGATGAGCTATCTGGAGGTAAATTGCTTACCGCTAGTGGCAATGATATTGTTAACTCAGGTGTCCAGCCTGAAGGCCCAGGCCGTCGGTGGACTCTTGAAGAAGCAGAACCTTTGGTTGCCAACCTTGTCGGTAGAGACTTGGTAAAAGGCAAAGCCATGTATGCTGCCAGCCTTTGCCAGTCTTGCCATAGTATGCAAGGTGAGGGTGGTGCTGTTGGCCCAGATTTGAGTCAGTTGGGAACACGCTTTTCTGCTAAAGATATTTTAGTAGCAACTCTGGATCCGAATGCGACCATTTCCGATCAATACCATGCTTCCATCCTTGAACTAAAGGGAGGAGGATCCTTACTCGGAAAAATTACTGATGAGGATGCGCAAAATTACTACCTATCTCAGAATCCGTTTGCTCCTGGGGATATCAAAAAGGTACCTAAAAATACCGTTGCACTGAAGAAAAACTCAGAGATATCCATCATGATGCCGGGTCTTGTCAACCGACTCAATGAAGAGGAGTTGAAAGACTTGATGGCCTATTTGATTTCGGGAGGAAATGCGAACCATGCGGTGTACAACCAACCTCTTACACAGAAATGAGTGGCCCCATGACACTCAAAATTTGGGGAATCTTAGGATTGCTACTGGTTACTTCCTATTGGACCTTGCCCCTAGAATCAAGAAGCGCTCCACAGGCATCTGAGCAGCAAATGGACTTCATCTCTCTTTTTGATGGGAAAAGTCTTGCGGGTTGGGAATTTGATCCCGTTTACTGGTCGGTAAATGAGGGGGTGATGGTCGGGGAAATTACTGCTGAAACACTCCTAAAGAACAATACTTTCATCATTTGGAAGGGAGGAGAGGTTGGTGATTTCGAGTTGAAAGTAGATTACTGGATATCTGAAAGCGGTAATTCAGGGGTGCAATACCGAAGTGATCGAGTGAAGGACGTTCCCTTTGCGCTGCGTGGATATCAGGCAGATATTGATGGAGGGAATCGCTATACAGGTCAAAACTATGAGGAAAGAAAGCGGACCACCCTTGCCTATCGTGGTCAAAAAACTCGGATTAGTTCACAACCTGATTCTATTCTTGAACTCCGGGATTTTATAGAACGGAATGCCTGGAAAGGTTTAAATCTTACCGCTGAATTGGGGGACCGAAGCGAACTTGGAGCTCTAATTAAAAAAGGAGAATGGAATACTATCCATATCGTTGCGAAAGGGCAAGTATTAAAACACTTTGTAAACGGAGTTTTGATGAGTGAAGTGCATGATGAGGACACCAAGAATAGCATGTCTCAAGGTTTATTGGGATTTCAGGTACATGTTGGTCCACCAATGAAGGTAATGTTTAAGAATATTCTCTTGAAAAAGGGGTAGGGAATCTTACCTAATCATGGATTTAGTAGAATAAATAATGCAGCATACGAATTCTAAAAATTGGCAGCATACTCTCTCCAACAGCCAGCAACTGGGAGGTATTGAAACTTCCATTTTGGATAATGGAGCAGGTCGTGGAGTTCGAATTGCTTGGATCAATACCGGAACTGGGCTTCGCTATAAAGTCGTGCTTGACCGTGGGATGGATATTTTGGATGCATTCCACAATGAAAATAGCCTGGCTTGGATTTCGCATGCTGGCCTTATTGCTCCCCAACCTTTTTCTAACCAAGGTATAGATTGGCTGCGCACCTTTGGTGGAGGCTTATTGACTACTTGCGGACTGTCCAATGCAGGTCCTCCCAACTCGGATGTGAATGGATCTCGAGGATTGCATGGGAATTATTCCAACCTGTCCGCCGAACTAATTTCAATTAAGCAGCCCAATATTTTCTCTGGAGATTTGGAGTTTGAGTTGATCGGAAAAGTTACCGAAAGCAGCACCTTTGGTCCCAGTTTGGAACTCGTCCGACGTATCTCCGGAACAATTGGTTCGGCAGAAATTAGGATACACGATCAAGTCACAAATCGAGGGAATGCAAAGGCCCCCCATATGCTTTTGTACCATATCAATTGTGGGTGGCCATTGATTGATGAAGGAACGAGGATTGTGTGGCAGGGTAAGCTGCAACCAAGACTTGGAGAGATAGAAATTCGTCAAAATTCTAGAAAAGATGGATTTAGACACTGTCCAGCCCCTATGGATAGCCATGCTGGCTTTGGGGAAGAGGTCGCTTTTATTGACCCGATTGGAGATAGGAAGCAACAAGTAGTTTGCGGCTATGTCAACGATCAGTTGGGCTTGGGACTAAAGATTTCCTTTTCCAAAACCCAATTGCCCTGGCTTATCAATTGGCAGCATTGGGGGAAAAATGAATACGTAACTGCACTTGAGCCGGCTACAAATCCACCGATTGGACAGGCTGCGGCACGGGCAAATCAGAGTTTGCTAGAACTTGAGCCAGGAGAAAGCCGGAGGTATGACCTCCATCTTAGCATATTAGTAGGAGAGGCTGCTCATGAATTTGCTTGACCCAGTGAAGAGGATTTGTCGCTTATTGAATTATTAAAACAAAAAATTGACACCGCTAACCCAAAATACAGACCTATGAGTTTTGCCAAAAAAGCGCTCGAACAGGGCGAAGGAATTGTACGATTGACCCCTACTTGGGTACCCCGGTCTTTTTGTGTACCGGGCCGAAGAATTAAACTGCATCCTGACGATTATTATGCTTTTGGAGGCATGCGTGGAGGAATAGATGAACGCTGGTTTGCCTCTACTACTGCTGCTCAAAATGGACCATTGACTTCAAAAAATGAAGGTTTAAGTCATATTGCCCTAGAGGATGGAGGGAAAGTAACCCTTGGGCTCCTGAAAGATGCTGTGGAAGAATTGGGAGCTGACCTGATCGGCTCTCGCCTATGGAATGAGTTCAAATCCTGGCCCATGTACTCCAAATTTTTCGATAACATGGGACCTTTGCCGCACCACATCCACCCATCCGATGAATTTGGCAAATTAACGGGCCAGAACGGAAAGCCAGAGGCCTATTATTTCCCCCCACAAGTGAATAATCACGGAGGGGATTTTCCTTATACTTTCTTTGGTATTGCTCCGGGAACGAGTAAGGAGACGATTTTGGAATGTTTGAAAAACTTCAACAAAGGGGATAACAAAATCACCAATTATTCCCAAGCTTTCCGATTGCAGCCGGGTACGGGTTGGGATGTACCTCCAGGGATGCTCCATGCACCTGGCAGCATGTGTACCTACGAACCCCAAAAGGCGTCTGACATCTTTGCCATGTACCAGTCTTTGGTAAATGAAGCCATTATTCCGGATGAGCTACTTTGGAATGCATGTCCAAAAAACCGTTGGGGAGACTACGAACTCTTGTTGGAAATGATCGACTGGGATCTCAACGTCAATCCCAACTTGATGGACAATCACTATATGGAACCCAAACCGGTAACGAATCCTGCTCAAATGCAGGCAGCAGGCTACCAGGAAAATTGGATTTGCTACCGTTCTCACGATTACAGCGCCAAAGAACTGACCATTCTACCTGGGCAGACTGCAGTCATTACCGATGCAGCAGCGTATGGTATGATCATGATGCAAGGACATGGAAAAATGGGTGTTTGGGATATTGAAACACCTTCTTTGATTCGTTTTGGACAATTGACCCAGGATGAATATTTTGTATCTGAAGCCGCTGCAAAGGCTGGAGTAAAAATTACCAACACCTCCAAATCAGATCCCATTGTGATGCTTAAGCATTTTGGGCCCAAGAATCCTGATTTGACCGTAGTGTAAAAAAAATACCGGAAATTTTGTTCAACTAAAGTACTAACCCAAAATAGCCATGAATACATTACCCAAACTGCACAATGCCACCTGGCCTGGATTGGTTGGAAAAGGTCCAGACTCAGAGCCAGTAATCGCCTTTGATCAGTTACTCGAAATGACTGCTGCAGCTGAAGTGGGCGGAGTTAAATTTGATGGAATTGATGTGGGCTTACTCGAACCACATATTTACCTAGATCAGGCCGACGAAGCTAAAAAGCTTGCGGAGAAAGTTTCTAAATACGGACTTAAAGTAGGTTCCCTTGTAGCCCCAATCTGGGCTGGCTCTGCCATGGGCACAGCCGATCAGCGCAAAACTTTTGTGGAGATGGTACGCAAGTCATGTGAATTTGGACAGCAGCTGAAAGCACTTGGCGTAAGGGATTATGGAATCGTCCGGATTGACTCTGCTGCAGGCGTATCCGACTGGGCAAAGGATCCACTTAATAATTCCAAATTGATTGCGCAAACTTTCCAAGAAGCTGCTGATGTTGCCGCTGGATATGGCGAAAGATTGGCAGCTGAAGGAGAAATATGCTGGGGAGGCATGCATAGCTGGAAACACATGGTAGAATTGCTGGAAATGACTGATCGAAAGAATGTGGGTTTTCAGGCCGACATGTCGCATACCTTCCTATACACTATGGGCTACAATGCTCCAGAGCATCGCATCCTGCCAATTGATGCAGAATTGAAAGATAGGGAAGTGATCAAAGCCGCCATTAAAATCGTTTCAGATGCACTACGTCCTTGGACCATCGACTTTCACGTGGCTCAAAATGACGGCTCGGTTTTTGGATCTGGATCTCACGATAAAACGGGCCGTCACTGCCAGGCTACCGATCCAAATGGACTGCTCGATATCGCCCATGATGCGGGTTACTGGATGCGAGATGCCGCTGGGGATTATAATCAAGCCTTGACTCATATTTGCTGGGATGGCTGTATGTTCCCCAATGCGGTCATGGAAAAGCAGCAAACCTGGAATGACATCCTTGCTGCCATGATAGCAGTTCGTAATGCACAGGGGCATACAGGATGAGGGCCGTGGGTTTGTTCATGAGGCTGTTTATTTACTAATTGAATACTAGAAATCTTTCTTTTACATCATTCTTACTAGAAAAATGAGCAACAAAAA
>Ga0181553_10000970_pt1 | contig 25511 bp, 17 predicted proteins | sample 011ome_17_FD_133753 | JGI IMG/M metagenome (GOLD analysis project Ga0181553, IMG submission 133753) | Coastal salt marsh microbial communities from the Groves Creek Marsh, Skidaway Island, Georgia - 011502XT metaG (megahit assembly) | ecosystem: Environmental > Aquatic > Marine > Intertidal...
AGGTAATTGGCTCATTGAATGATAGTGTAATTGTAGACTGCTCAGAAATAGAAACCAAATTATCAGTTGCAGTAACGGTAGGACTGGGTCTTGTAATATCATAAGTCCAACTACAGGATACTGTATCAGTCATTTCATTTCCAGTAAGGTCAGTAATTGTTGGACTTGATTGAGAGAAGGCTAGTTTTACCTCACCTTCAGTTAGCGGGTTAATCTGAACAACATATTCTGTTAAATCATCAGAGTAGCTTAGTAATGTTAAACTAGCAACATTTGATGTAGTATCAGAGAAATCTAAAATATTGGTGGTTAACCCCGTAATAGCTTCATCAAATGTTAGAGTAACAACAACAGAGGTGTTGGAGAATCTTTCACCGGGAGGGGTTTCAATAGTCAACTTAGGAGGGGTTAAATCAAAATCATCTGAGAATAATTGATAAACCTCACAATCAGTAAGTGCTCTATCATAAACAATTAAATCATCGACCATTCTTTCTCCAAAAGGATTACCGTTTATATTTCCATCTGATAAAACAGACCATGAATTATCTGAAAAGGATATTTGGTCGTCAGTTTGAGCAACTCCATTATTTAAATGACTTGAGGAAGAATTGATCAACACCCCATCTAAATATAATTTGAGTTCTAGACCATTTTTACTAGCAGCAATGTGGAACCACCTGTCTTCAAGATTTTGAATTCCAGGATTGCTTAGATTAATTCTTCCATCAGTTGTTGATACATAAGATATATGAGGCGCATATGGATTTCCTCCCGAATCCAAAGTCAAACCAAAGCCATCACTCCAATTGTCTTGGCTTGAACTGACTTTGAAAATATTCATGTTATTGTTTTGATAACCATCAATATAGACCCATGCTGAAATCGTGAAGTTTTGAAGCTTAAATTCATCAGAATTACCAAAAATTCCATCTTGGTCTTGTGTAAACCTAATGGCATCTAATTCGCCTTTCCTGTCTGTTCCTGAAAGTGCACCTACTTCCTGGGAAGTGGTCATTTGAACTGAATCACGATAATCTTCATCATCAAATAAATAATGGGAAACTAAACCATTGTTATTAACAAGGGTGGGTGAAATTGTGGTATTTGAACACGAATTATTATCTATAGTGAATGTTATACTCTCACTCCCACTGTAAAGATTTCCAGCTAAATCAGTTGCTGATGAAACACTCGCTATTGTAGTGGTAGTCATAGCTGAAGCTTGGACACTCCATGTATAAGAGTATGGGGTGTAGGAGAGGTTTCTAAAACCCCAACCGCCTGATGGCTCTGAATAATCATCCGCATTTGTGTCTTGTACTAGACCAAAAAAGTAGGGTCCATTTTGATGAAGGGATGAGTCTGATCTGAAAACTTGGGTTAAAAACTCATATTCAGTGTCTGATTCAATTGCTAATAGCTCTATATCAGTGTTTTGATCGATATCAGCTATTAAAGTTTCAAAATCGTTAGTTTCTGTAATGGAAATCCAATAGTTTTTACTGTTATGGGTACCAATAAGGAGGTAGTTTGATTGGTTTTCAAACTCAATATTCGACTGTGTTTCGATTATCCATCTAATCGCATCACCTCCACTCCTATAATCTGCAAAAACAATTTGATTGTGGTCAGGGTGATCTGGCGAGTTAATTATACCCATGTAAGCATAATTCTCACCACTAATATCATTTGGTTCATCAGGTTGATTGTTCACAACTTGGTTTTGACGCCAATATTGACTAAAATCAAAATAGTCAGACGTCATAAGGGCATCAGTAACAATTCCCGATAAAGAGATTGTTGGAGCTGAAATCAAATGTTCTGAAAAATGAGCTGTTATAGTAACAAGATCAGTATTTTTTACAATATTATCAGAATCGGTATCAGTTAGAATTACTGAGGGAGGGATATTATCACTTATCTCATCTAGTGACATTGAAACCTGGTAAAAGAAACCTCTTAATAATTGATTACCTGAGGTGTCAGATGATAGACCCGTAAAAATCTGACCACTATTACTAACGAGGGAATTATTATTATTGCCAGAGCTTAAAAAAGCTGACTTATTTAACGACTGGGCGTTAGTAAAGTTAACTACCGTGAGAACAGTAAAAAACGCTATTAAAAATAAAGATTTATTCACTTATTTTTTTTTCGAGAGCTAATATTCTATTATACAACTCATTGATTAGATTATTTTGCTTATGTATCAGTCTTCTACTTATAATATTTCCGTTGTTGTCCTTGACAATAGCTTGGTAGTTGAACTGTGCCCTTAATCCAACAGTTATAAATATAGTTAATAAGAAAATTTTTTTCATAAAAAATCAATAATACAATAAATATAGTGTATGATAAATAAAAAAAAAATCTTTTTCATCATCACAATTTAAAATACAATACATAATCAATTAACCTGAGCTAACAGAGGATCGGGTTCAATTGAGGGTCAATATCAATATTTAAAAAAACCGCTCAAACTTGTTTAGGTCGCACGTATTCCAACCAAATCGAGTTTTGAGTACTGATTTGAGACAAATTTAATGATATTCAGTTACGGTTCCTATTTATCATATCACCATTCCTGCCAACTAAATTCAGTAATCAGGACCGTGATGATTAAGATCTCCTTCTACGAAGCAGAACTCTTTAAATCCCTTAATTTTACCGGTTTTTTTATTTTAATTTTTGACATCCCCAAATACTTTTTTGTCAAATCTTACTCTTAAACACCTATAAGATATTAGAGAGCAATTCTTTGGAAGTTCAAATCCTCACCCCTCTTAAATGTTAATGTTTGATTTTTCACCACAACATTGAAGCCTATTTTGAGTAATCTTTTTTGAAAGCAATCTGTGATTTTTACATTTAACCCAAAAAAAACAGTTAAGAGGAGTTTATTCATGAGATTAATATGGTTTAATTAGGCTATATTTACACTTTCATTAATGTTATTAGAAAATGAGAGGCATTTGCAGTTTTCATTATAATTTACTGAAAAAAGGAGGTATTGTTTCTTAAAATTTTCAAAAAAAATCATGAAGTGAAATGGAATGCAAACGTTTGCAAAAGAATTAACTAAAGTAGTTCTGAAACCCAATTAATTTAACATAATTTTATAATAAATTTAATCAATCACTAAGTAATGAAGAAAAATGAAAAGTATTGTATCTTCCGTATGAATGGATACAGTAAGCCAACCATTAAGATGTGCTTGGTTTTTCTTATTGCATTTGTTCCAATGGTAGGAACTTATGCCAATGCTGAAAATCCAAAGGACCTAAAAATTCAATCCGCAATTCAAAAAACAATTAGCGGAAAAATTACTGACGACGCAGGAATGCCACTTCCTGGAGCAAATATTGTCGAAAAAGGAACTTCAAATGGCGTTCAAACTGATTTTGATGGAAACTTTTCCATCAGCGTCAGTGATGAGAATGCTGTCTTGGTGGTTTCATTTGTCGGTTTTTTAAACCAAGAAATAGAGGTGGGAAACCAAAACAGTCTTGCAATCCAACTCATCTCAGATGCAGAAAGCTTAGAGGAAGTTGTAGTTACAGGTTATGGAACCCAAAGAAAATCTGATGTTACTGGAGCCATTAGTTCTATTAAAACGGAGGATTTTAACCGTGGGGTTGTAGCCAATCCAGGTCAATTGCTTCAAGGTAAAATTTCTGGTGTGAATGTAACGGCTACCAGTGGAGAGCCAGGAGCAGCTCAAAACATTATCATTCGAGGAATTGGCAGTTTGAGATCAGGTACAACTCCTTTATTTGTTGTTGATGGTTTTATTATTGACAACAGCTCTTTTGGAGTTACCAATCCATTAAACTTTATCAATCCTCAAGATATTGCTTCTATTGATGTTTTAAAAGATGCTTCTGCTGCAGCCATTTATGGAGCTAGAGCGGCGAATGGTGTTATTGTAATTACCACTAAAAAAGGAACCATGGGTAAAACAGAAATGAATCTTTCTGTTTCTACTGCGATGTCAAATATTTCCAATAGCATTGATGTTTTCAGTGCTGCAGAATTTAGAAAGAAAGTTCCCTCTGTTGGTGGAACACTTAATGATTTTGGAGGTAATACCAATTGGCAAGATGAATTGATGAGAACAGGTATTTCTAAAAACATCAATTTTTCCATGAGTGGAAGTGTTAATGAGAAGTTTTCATATTATACGTCCTTGGGAGTTGATGATCAGTCGGGTATTTTCAACAACAGTGACTTGAAAAGATACTCTGGACGATTGAATTTAAATCAAAAAGCTTGGGATGGTCGTCTGAATATAGATATGAATCTGACAGCCACAAGAAATGTTAACAACAGACCGAATATTGGTTCTTCTGTTGTTGACATGCTTCAATTAAACCCAACCATTCCAGTATATACTAACGGAGAGCCTACTGTAATTCAAGACATGTTGAATCCGATTGTACGGAATCAGATCTATACTAATGAAATTATAAACAACAGAATTTTAGCTAATTTTGCACCTTCTTTAGAGATCATTGACGGTCTAACCTATAAGCTTAATTTAGGAGTAGATTATTCTTCAACCAACCAAGATATGTTCAACAATCCTTATAATCAACTCGAAGGTTATGAGGATGGAAATTTGTACAATAGGTTTACTCTAAACACTAATAACTTGATCGAAAACACCTTGACTTACAATTTTTCAAAAGGCGATCATAATGTGATCATGTTGTTGGGGCATTCCTACCAAGAGGCGACATACAGTCACAAGATTTATCAGTCAGAGGGTTTCTCCACTAATGGAGTAGAACCTCGATATCAAGATCAAATCAGTTCAGATGTGCTTCCTACTACATTAGATGGTAGCGCTTTTATTAATGAACAACAATCCTATTTTGGAAGGATTAATTACGGCTTTGCAAACAAATACTTATTAACCGCCACTCTAAGGGCCGACGGTTCCTCTAAGTTTGGTGCCAATAATAAATATGGTTATTTCCCCTCTGTTGCATTTGGATGGAACCTGAGTAGTGAAGACTTTATGTCTGATAATGAAACGTTCTCTAACCTGAAGTTGAGAGCCAGTTGGGGACAAACTGGAAACCAAGATGGTATTCCCAGTAAGGTGAGTTTGGCAAGTTATAAGGATACTAAAGGAGATAACGATACCTATCCACTAAACGGAACAGAATCATCGATCGATGATTACCCCTTTGGAACTGTTCCTGTTCGAACACCTAACCCCAATTTGCAATGGGAAGTTTCTACACAAATTAATGTAGGTCTTGATTTTGCTGCATTCGATAGTAAATTGTCAGGAACCATAGATTATTTTAATAAAGTGGCAACTGATGTTGTCTTGTTTGCTACTTCAATTGACCCTATTCAGCCTACAGAATCCAACTGGACAAATATTCCAGAAATGGAAATTCAAAATTCTGGTATTGAAATTGCCTTGAATTACAATGGAAATATTGGTAATGAAATTACTTTTGATATTGGAGGAAATGTCTCCTCAATAGACAATAAAGTAGCCAATTCTCCATTTCAGATTTTGACTACAGGAGCTGCTACTGGAGCAGGTCAGACTGGAGCTACGATCAATGGATATATGAATGGTGAACCCATTGGAACCTTCTACATGAAGGAATTTATAGGGATTGGAAGTGATGGATTAAGTCAATACAAGGATGTTGTTGCTGATGGAGAATCTCTTGATAATGATAGAGCAGCTGTAGGAACAGCATTGCCCAACATGATTTATGCTTTCTACTTAAATCTTAATTATAAGAGCTTTGACTTGGGATTAAACTTTAATGGTGTTTCTGGCAACAAAATCTTTAATCACACCAAAATGTCGTTGTTTAGTACCAGTCAATTGGGAAGAAACCTAAATACTACTGACTTTGCTACCCTTTACCCTAATGAGGATAATAGTAATGCCAATGAGGTTTCAACACGTTATTTAGAAGATGGTAGTTATCTGCGATTGAATAACGCGACACTCGGTTACACATTAGATCCACAGACCATTGGTTTGGGAGATTTTGTTCAAAACATACGTTTGTCTTTAACGGGTCAGAATTTATTTGTAATTACAGATTATTCAGGCTTTGATCCCGAGGTAAATACTGGAAGCGATATAGGTGGTATTCAAACCTTTGGTATTGATCGTTTTACCTATCCTATGCCCAAAACGATTTTGTTCGGGTTAAATGCTTCATTCTAATTTAAAAAAATTCTAAAATGAAAAATAATATAAAATTTATATCATTCGCTCTAAGTTTTTTGTTAGTAGTTAATTGTACTGACTTAGAGGAAGAAAGACTAGACGAAGCAGCTTTCGGAGAGCAAGCAGAAACAATTTCTGGAGCATTGGCACCAGCCTATGGATACCTTTCATGGACTTGGAGACATACTAACTATTACGGGCTACAACTCATCACCTCGGATGAGGCAATCCTTCCCTACCGAGGTGGAACCGATTGGTATGATGGAGGTAAGTTTATGGCTGCCCATAAACACACCATCACCCCTTCCAATAGTTTGGTAGCAGATGGATGGGATAGAATAACGACCAATTTGTCTAGAACATTATCAGCCATAGAGGTATTAACTCCTTTGTCTGAAGATGGAAATGCAGAAGCCTCTGGAGCTTTGTACGAAATGATTGCCCTCAGAGCATATCTGAATTTGTTGATGTTAGATGGATGGGGCTTGGTTCTTAAAAAAGAATCTTCGGGAGATTTATCAACAGTTTTAAGAGGTCAAGATGCCATTGATAATATTGAAAGTGATTTATCATCGGTAGTAGATAAAATCAATACAAATCGAGCTCCTGGAAGAATTTCACAATCTGCTGTTTGGGGATTTTTGGCAAGATTACATCTTAATGCAGCAGTTTACAGAGATCCTTATGGCTCTCCGAACTTTACTTCTGAGGATATGAATAAGGTAATTGAATATACCAGTAATATCATTAACAGTAATAAGTTTTCAATTTCACCTGAATATTTTGATCTATTTAATGATGAAAATAACTCTAATCCTGAACTGATTTTTGCTCTTGATCAAAGAGGTGTTCTAAAAAGAGAACACTCCAGATGGGCCTATTGGTCACTGGCCGGATCATGGTTCCCAAGACCTGAATTTCCCAGTGCCGATGGTACAGATGGTCCCGCTATTACATCTGACTTCTACCAAACTTGGGTAGATGCATATGGTGATGTTGATCCTGCCGATGCTGATGCGCGTTTTTATCAAAAAAACATTAATATTCCAGCAGAAGTTTTGGCTGATTTCGAAGGACGTTCTAATTTGCTAGAATCCGAAACTGAAAACAGCTACTACTGTGTAGAGCCCAACGATTTTGAAATAGACAGAGGGATAATTCGTGGCGTTTTATGGGGGCCAAGAAAAGGTAGTGACGGTAAATTTGAAACTTGTGATACAGGCGGCGTTAAGATCATGCCGGTAAAGCAAAGAAAAGGAAATGGCCCTGATAGAGACGTTGGTTACGTAAATCACACAGAATTGGTAGACTTTACCAATGAAGGATCATACCACTTTACAGGATATAGAGTATCTAAATATCAGTTTAGTAGAACTTCTCCCAATGGAAACAATTACAGTAGTGTTGATTTAGTTCTCATGCGATTGGCTGAAATTTACTTAATGAGAGCTGAAGCCAAGTTAAGAATTGGTGATGCTGGTGGAGCTCTGACTGATGTAAACACTGTAAGATCATCAAGAAATGCTCGTCCATCCCAAACCCCTCCCGCATTAAATTCTCTAGATTTAGAGTCAATGTTTCGTGAGCGTGGATTTGAATTGTACTGGGAAGGTTTCAGACGTACTGACCAAATTCGTTTTGGAAAATACGAGGATTCTTGGACAGAAAAATCAGATTCCAATCCTAACAATAGGTTGTTCCCTATTCCCCAAAAAACAGTTGATGCTGCATCAGGAAATGATGGATTCTTAGAACAAAATCAGGGCTATTAAGATATAGATTTGATTTTTGAAATAGCAAAAGCAGGTAATTTTACCTGCTTTTGTTTTTTAATGAGATGATATTGTAACGGAATTATAAATGATCCATCTCAAATTTAATAATTTACACCTAAAATTAAAGCAACTAAATTTAATGATATGACCTACCATAAAAGCCTTTTTACACTTATTTTAAAAAAATTATTCTTTTTCTTCTTTTTGATTTTAGCATGTGAAAAAAATCAAAACTCTAAAGATTTTAAAACTGAGCACCTAATCATAATTGGTGTGGATGCAATGAGTCCTAATGGAATAATTAATGCTAATACCCCAGTGATGGATGAGTTGATGGCCAATGGCTCATATACTCTTAACGCACGAGGTGTTCTACCAACTTCAAGTAGTACAAATTGGGCATCTATGGTTTCAGGATCTGGACCTGAGCAACACGGGGTTACTTCAAACGGTTGGGAAAGGGATGATCACACTTTGCCTCCAGCAATTACAGGAAAAGAAGAAATTTACCCCACTATTTTTGGCATAGCCCGTCAACAAAGACCCAAGATGGAAATGGGAGCCATATATACTTGGTCAGGTTTTGGCCGATTGATTGAGAGAAGTGTCTTGGATTTTGATATTTCAGAGGAAAATGATGAGTCAACTATAAAGGTGGCCAGTACTTATATCAAGATGAAAAAACCCAACTTTCTATTTATTCATTTGGATGAAGTAGATCATGTGGGTCATAGCTTAGGGCATAAGACAAAACATTATTACAACGCCGTCGAGCATATTGACAAACAAATTGGTGAGGTCATTCAAGCTACGAAAGAAGCTGGGATTTTTCATAACACTACTTTTATTATCTCTGCAGATCACGGTGGAATTGGATATGGTCATGGGGGCGAGACAGAGGACGAAATTGAAATTCCATTTATAATTTATGGAAAGGGTATCAAAAAAAATCATATAATAAATAATCAGGTTTATACCTATGACAACGCAGCGACTGCTGCCCTTCTTTTGGGAGTGGAGCAACCTCAAGCATGGATAGGAAGACCTGTAATCACTGTTTTCAAAGGAATTTCAGAATCCAAAGTACAGAATCAAAAAACTAAGATTCCCCCTCCAACACTCTATCCCAAATCATATTTATATGATTTTGCTGGTGGTTTATACGTTGATCAAAAAGCTGAGGTTAAAATGGAAGCGATTGGAGAAGCCACCATCCGATATACAACAGATGGAACCATACCGAACAGAAATTCTAAAATATACAATGGGAAATTTACAATTGATAAGACTACTGTTGTGATGGCAAAAGCATTTAATGGTGAAGATCAGGAGAGTAAAGTTTCTAAAGCTTATTATAGGATGGTTAAAAAATCATCAGAAAATGGAATTAGATATAACTACTACGAGAGTAAAAAAAACATGGATTTTTTACCCGACTTCGAGAAAATGAAACCCGTGAAGTCTGGAAAGAAATACGAATTTAGAATTGATGATATCAATCAAGTCAAATATCAATTTGGAATCCGTTTTACCTCGTTTATTAAAATTGAACAAAGTGGAGAATATTTTTTTTATTTGCTCTCTGATGATGGAAGTCGTTTGTACATCAACAATATGTTGATTGTAGATAATGATGGAGGGCATGGAGCCATTGAAAGAAAGGGGAGTATAACACTACAACCAGGATTACACAAAATCACTTTGGATTATCATAACCAGCAAGGAGGAGCGTGGTTAGATGCCTTTTATAAAGGGCCAGGCATTCCCAAACAAATCATTCCGCCACACTTATTGTTTTTAAAGGAATGAACTAAACCACTATTTGACAAACTTATACTTTAGCCTACATCGCAAGGTATTCGAAGTGTCCCAACCCAATCGATAGGTGATCCTTTTTTTCTTGTAATCAATGGCAAAAGCAGTATTCATGGGTTCATTCAACCAGAATTCCTTTTGAACCCACAATTTGTATTTCTTAAAGTTAATGATCAGTCTTGGCTCAAGTGTGGTTTTACTCTTTTCTAATTTATGATGGATAGGAATACTGATCGCCATTCTTTGATTAACCGTTAAGTTTAATCGATATGTAAATCTGTTCTCATCCAAACGGGTTCTATGCCTTGACTCAAATCCTTTATAAAAAAAAGAAAAATAGGAATTACCATTCGTCCTGCTTTCAAATCCTACAGACTGAGCAAAGAGCAAACTCGTTAAAAAAACTAAGCCAAAAAATAAGTAGTATTTGATATCAAATCTGGGATTAAATTCCAATATGGGATCCAACATTTATTTAAACATAAGAGTAATGATCTTGTGAAACAAATCATAATTATTATAGACTCCTTGAAAATTTTGGGAATAAGGACCATATGCAAAAACAGGCACCATCATGCCCGTGTGATCATGAGTAGCAAAGGAACCTTCTAAAGTGTTATCTCTTAGATCTCCTGACAATATACTCAAGCCCGAGGTTTCATGGTCAGCAGTGATCAAAACCAACGTATTTTTATTTTGATCAGCAAATTTAATTGCTTCTGAAATGGCCAAATCAAAATCTATCACTTCCTCCATCACTTTTGAAAATTGATTTTCATGACCATACCAATCAATTTGAGCCCCCTCTACCATAAGGAAAAATGGTTTTTCTTTTTTGTTGAGGAATTGGATTCCATTTGAGGTAGCCTTTGAAAGAATATTCCCTCTCAGATCTACACTTGGGACATCTTTTTCCGAAATAAAATGACCAACTCTTTCTTTGTTACTGTTTTCTAACTCATTGATGTTATCGTACAAATAAAATTTTTCTCGCAATTTTTTTATATCAAAACTCAGAGCTCCCCCGCCAACAAATAAAGAGAGTTTACTGTTGATGAGGTCTTTAGCCATCCCGCTTTTTTCAGATCGATCCTTCCGATGTGCATAAAAAGAAGCAGGGGTCGCTCCAGTGATTTCGTCGGTAGTGATACAACCCGTCACAAACCCTTTTTCAGATAAAATTTCCGTTATGTTTTTTTTAATTCCAAAATGGGCATCCATTCCAATGGCCCTATTCTTTGTTTTTTCACCAATAGCCATTGCTGTTGCAGCAGCAGCTGAATCAGTTGTGTAATCATCTGCAGATTGAGTTTTGATAAGACCAATGCTTTTGATCTGCGTTAAGGTTAATTGACCCCCATTGATTTGGTTCGCCGCTGATATTTGTGATAATCCATTACCGTCGCCGATCATTAAAATTACATTCTCAACCGCTGTTTTTTTTTGATCATGTTCAAAAGTAGGGTGGTATACAGTTGTTTTTTTATCTGCTTTAAAGATACGTTGATTCAAACTGCTCAAATAATTTGATGCTTCACATGGTTGATCCGTATTGATGAAGTCAACACCCATATCTGAAAAGACTTTCCAGGCTGTTTTTGAATCTGGAGTAGCCCAAAATCTAAAGGGTTTATTAAAAGAATGAGCCTTATCAATAATTGATTTTATTTTTTTGTAATCCAAATCAACCAAACGACCTTTCCCATTCCAATTAGATGTCTTTTTAAAACTCAAACTTATCAATGATATCTTTTTCCATATTTTTGGATTCTCAATGGGAACTAGACTTTGGTAATCAAAATTAATATAAGGAGGATATTCTAAATATTCTTCGGGTGTGGGTCTGTTTCCTGATATCACAAGATTGATATTTTGGTTCTCAATTATTTGGGGATAGTTTTTTAATATTTTGATGAGTTTTTGGAGCGTACTTTTTGCATCAGATTTAATGTCAATTAAAAATTGTAGTGGTATTTCGTTTCTAAATCCTAATTCTAAAGCATTTTGAAGGGGCTCCAAATACAAACTTTCAATATCGCGTTTTTCAATGATTTCAGATTCAGAATGGGTGACATATAACGTGTCATTTTTTAAGAAAACATCGATTTCAATTGAATTTAATCCACAAGAAAATGCTTGCCAAAAAGGTATTAATTGATAATAATCGTTGTGAGAATGAATTAATGGTTTATTCTCTTTCTGAGCAAAACTCATTTGGTTCAGTAGGAGAAATAAAAATAAGAGAATGGATTTAAAAATATATTGAGTCATCACTTGATATTTCATTGCATCAAGTAAGTCTTTTTTTTTCAAACTTATAATTATTTGTAATGTTCAATTGTGCAAACCTTTGCAAAGAAATTCTTGAAAGGACTCTCAAGATCAATTTTTTAAAATAGTATTGGTTATATTTGATTCAAGTTGAATGTTGGTTTATTAAACTAAATTGTATAACAAATTGAATTTATAAACGGTTCTGTTTGGCTTATTTTCCAATTTGTATGCGAAAAAATAGAGTTACTATAAAGGATTTAGCTCAAGAGTTGAAAATCTCTACTTCCACTGTTTCTCGAGCGCTTCAGGATCACCCTGCTCTCAGACAAGATACAAAAGACAGGGTTAAAGCTTTGGCCAAAAAATGGAATTATCAGCCCAATACAATTGCCTTAGATTTACTCCGCCAGTCTTCTAAAATTATTGCTGTAATTGTACCAGAAATTACCAGTCATTTTTTTTCCTCTACCATCACCGCAATACAAGATATAATGGTTTCTACGGAATTTAATTTGATGATATTTATTTCAAATGAATCCTATGAAGAAGAAGCGCAAATTATAGAAAAGCTTGCTAAAATTCAATTGGCGGGTGTTTTGGTTGCCCCATCATCTGAAACCAAGAATTTCGATCATTTTAGAAGACTTCAAGACAATGGAATACCTTTGGTTATTTTTGATAGAGATTGTGAGGGTTTAGAGGCACATAAAGTTTTGGTAGATGATTATTTGGGAGCATTTGAAGCGGTTGATTATTTGATCAAAACAGGATGTAAGAAAATTGCGCACATTACCAGTTTTCAAAGCTTGTCGACCAACAACCATAGACTTCAAGGTTATTTAGATGCATTAGAAAAGAATGGACTTCCTATTTTAAAAGAGATGATTGTGTATGCGAAGGGATTTAACCATAAAGACGGAATTGCTCCTACCAAAACACTTTTAAATCTCAACAATGTGCCAGATGCTATATTTACCGTTAATGATCGTTTGGCTGTTTCTGCCATGAGAACAGCAAAAAAACTTAACTATAAAATTCCTGATGATATTTCAATCATTGGATTTGATGACGAACCTCATTCTTCTTATTTCACACCTGCACTATCATCAGTATGGCAGCCTGTTTATAGTATGGGGATGTTGTCGGCCAGAATTTTACTTCAAGAAATTAATAAGGAAAGTGCTGAATTTAGAAAAGAAGTTTTTAGAACTGAGTTAGTAATTAGGGGAACGTCAAGAAAAATTACATAATTTTTTAATGTTTAAGAAATGCAAACGATTGCACTTAATTATAAATATTAATCGACCCTCAGACAATTAAATGATTATTTTTACTCACATATAAAACAAAAATCACTTTATACTTTAATGGTGCTTTCACCCAATGTTTTATTTCAAAAATGTTATTCTCGTTATGCGATTGCAGCGGTAAATGTTTTTACTATGGAACAAATTCATGGACTTTTTCGTGCTGGCGAAAGAGCGAATGCTCCCTTTATCGTTCAAATAACGCCTGTTGCAAGAAATTATGCAAATCCCAAAATGCTTATCGGAATGATACAGGCTGCAGCAAAAATTTATCCTAGAGCCAAATTCTCAGTTCATCTGGATCATGGTATAGAATCTCATGTGTTTGATGCCATCAATTCAGGTTACTACAACTCTGTTATGATTGATGCTTCTCATGATGTTTTTCAGCAAAATATAAAGAGAACCAAGGCAGTCGTTAAAAAGGCAGAAGTTAAAAATGTTTTTGTAGAAGCGGAATTGGGAGTGCTAAGTGGTGTAGAAGATGATATGTCTGTAGATGAAAAAATGGCCAAATACACTCACCCAGAAGAGGCTTTGCAGTTTGTTAAAGAAACACAATGTAATAGTCTTGCTGTGGCCGTTGGTACCAGTCACGGTGCATATAAATTTTCTGGGGGTCAAGGAATTCAGTTTGATATTCTTCAAAAAATTCAAAACCTACTTCCTGAGTTCCCACTTGTATTACATGGAGGTTCTGGCGTAAACCAAGAGGAAGTAGAAAAAATCAATAATCATGGAGGGAGACTTGATAGATCCGCTTCAGGTGTTGCTCCCGAAGATATTATAAAATCTATTTCTTATGGAATTTGCAAAATAAATATAGCTACTGATACAAGGATTTTATGGGCAAGAGTTCATAGGGAGTTTTTTGATCTTCAACCCGATCAATTTGATCCCATTATTCCAGGAAAAAAATATATGGATGCTTATGAAGAATTCATGATAGAAAAATTTGATCTTCTAAAAGCAACTGGAAAAGCCTCCCAATTTAATTAGAACATTAATTATGACATCCAATTTACCTTTACTCCAAAAACCAATTTTGTCCTCAGAAATATATCAAAAAGTAACTCCTGAATCTGCACAATGGGAATACTTGAGTTTCGAAGCCAGACAAATGAAATACGATTCAGTCTGGTATCACAATACTGGCCCACACGAAATGGTCATTGTTCTTCTTGCTGGTAATTATAAAATCACCAGCAATAGAGGGGAGTGGGAGACTAAGAATGGCAGGAAAGATGTCTTTAGTGGTATCGCCCATACCCTTTATTTACCCCCAAATTCTGAATTTAGCCTAACTTCAACCAGTCAAGTTTTGGATATTGCCTACGGTTGGTGTAAATCAGAAGATGAATTCCCTGCAAAATTCGTAACTCCAGAAGAAACTCAAGTTGTGATTTTTGGAGGAGATAACGCTACAAGACAATTTAATGACCTAGTACCTCCAGGTTTTGGTTGTAGTAAAATTGTGTGTAGAGAAGTATATACACCTTCTGGGAATTGGAGTTCATTTCCTGCTCATAAGCATGATGAACGAATTCTAGATAATCATGGGAATGTGTTAGAGCCCATTCAGGAAGAAACCTATTTCTATAAATTTCAAAAACCTGAGGCTTATGCCATCCAACAGGTTTATACAAAGGATAAATCTTTGGATGAAATCGTTAGGGCAAAACACAATGACGTTGTTTTGATCCCCAAAGGGTTTCACCCTGTTGTTGCAGAACACGGTTTTCATTGTTACTATTTGAATTTTTTAGCAGGAACCGATCAATGTTTGGCAAATACTACTGATCCTGACCACGAATGGATTTATGATTCTTGGTCTTCTAAAGATGAAAGACTCCCCTTAGTAACTGCCGAAATGAACAATTATGACTGAGAGAAAAAATGATGTTTTAACGGTAGGAAGATCCTCAATTGATTTGTATTCTCAAGACATTGGGGCGGATTTTAACGATATAAATGGTTTTGATGCTTTTGTAGGAGGCTCTCCCTTGAACATCGCTGTAGGATGTGCTAGGTTGGGAGTAAAATCGAGTTTATTGACAGGTGTTGGTAATGATAAAGTAGGAGAGTTTATTTTAAACTTCCTCAGAAAAGAGGGTGTTGATACAACTTGTATTCCAACCATCGATGGGACAAGGAGTAGCGCAGTCGTTTTGGGTATCGAGCCACCAGATAAATTTCCCTTGGTTTATTACAGGGATAATGCAGCAGATAGTCAAATTACAATTGATGACGTGATTAAGGCAAAAATAGAAGACTATAAAATTATCCTGTTGAATGGAACGGCACTTAATATAGAGCCTACCAGAAGTGCCACATTTTTTGCTGCTGAAGTAGCCAATAAAAACAAAATTGACGTTGTTTTAGATCTTGACTTCAGAGCAGATCAATGGCACGATTACCGTGCTTTTGGTTTGACGATTAGAGCACTCCTTCCTAAAGTTAAAATTGCCATTGGGACTGAAGAAGAGATCCTGGCTGCTACCATGAGTAGTGCATCACAGGTCACGATCAAGGACCAACAAATATCCGCTCCCGAAATTAAAGGAGACATCAATGCCTCGATAAAACAATTACTTGATTTAGGTATTGAAACACTTATAGTGAAAAGAGGTTCATTGGGAGCCAGTATTCATAAGCCTGATGGATCAGAAAGGGATGTTCCTGGCTTCCCAGTAGAAATATTAAACGTGTTGGGTGCGGGGGATGCTTTTGCAAGTGGATTTTTGTTCGGGATACTTCAGGGATGGGATTTGTATAAATCTTGTAGGATGGGAAATGCCAGCGGTGCACAAGTGGTAACAAAAAAAGGATGCGCCAATTTTATGCCCTATTATGAGGAATCAATTTCATTTATCAATGAAAGAGGAGGGTTTTAATAAATAGTCTGTAATGGTAGTTTACAATTTAAAATTTATAGTTGCTAATTTTATAATGAATCTTATTAAGATATCAACTGTTAAACCATATCTAAACGACTTAAAAAAATCAGTAGGTTTTATATAAGCAATATTAACCCCCAACGGTATCGAATGAACATTAATCAATTAGCAAATTAAAAAATAACAATCAATGGAAGTCTTAAAAAATTATATCAATGGTGAATGGATAAAAAGCAGTTCAACTGAGACGATAGATGTGGTCAATCCTGCCAATCAAGAGGTTCTGGCAAAAGTCCCTTTCGGAAGTGCTACAGCGATTGATGTAAACCATGCATGTGAATCAGCTTTGACGGCCCAAAAGGAATGGAGCAAGGTTCCTGTAATGAAAAGGGTTCAAGTTTTGTATAAGCTAAAATCACTTTTTGAGATTCACAAAGAAGACATTGCAAAAGTAATCACAGACGAATCTGGAAAAACTAAAGATGAATCATTTGGAGAAATCCAGAGAGCTATAGAAAACATTGAAGTAGCTTGTGGAACCCCCATATTGATGGCTGGTGATGTAATCGAGGACATAGCAACAGGGATTGATGAAATGATGATCAGACAACCCTTAGGAGTTACGGCCTGTATTACTCCTTTTAATTTTCCTAGTATGATCGTGTTTTGGTTTTTGCCCTATGCCATCGCAACTGGAAATGCAATCATTGTCAAACCCTCCGAAAAAGTGCCTTTAACGATGATCAAAATTTTTGAACTCATCAATCAACTTGATATTCCAAAAGGTTTGGTCAGTATGGTTCATGGAGGAAAAGAAACAGTTGATGCTGTCTTAGAGCATCCCATTATCAAGGCTATTAGTTTTGTTGGGAGTACCCCTGTAGCCCGCTACATCTACTCCAAAGGAACGGCAAATGGAAAAAGAGTTCAAGCTCAAGGGGGTGCCAAAAATCCAGTCATCATTTTGCCAGATGCCGATATTGAGATGTCAACAAAAATAATAGCAGATTCAGTTTATGGTTGTGCAGGTCAACGTTGTCTTGCCGCTTCTACTATTGTTACGGTAAATGATGAAAAAAGAAAGGTGAAAGACGCTTTGTACGAAACAGTTAAATCCAGAACGACGGGCTATGGCTGGAATGAGGGAGTAAATATGGGGCCTGTCATTACAGCTGAGAGTAAGACCAGAATTACAGATCTCATTGCATTGGGAATAGATGAAGGAGCAACCGCATTGCTCGATGGAAGAAACACCAATGTTCCTGGTTTTGACAATGGAAACTTTCTTTCTCCGACCATTTTAGAAAATGTTAATTTGAATAAAAAATTAATTAAAACTGAAATTTTTGGACCTGTAATGAGTCTAATTTCAATGAAATCAATCGAAGATGCAATTGCTTTTGTCAACTCTGGAAATTATGGAAACATGGCTTGCTTATTTACTGGCAATGGAGCCAGTGCTAGAAAATTTAGAAATGAAGCGGATGCAGGAAATATCGGCATTAATATTGGGGTTGCTGCTCCAATGGCGCAGTTTCCTTTTAGTGGATGGAAAGATAGTTTTTTTGGAGATCTTCATGGACAGGGAAAACACGCCATTGAATTTTTTACCCAAACAAAAGTAATTATTGAACGGTGGCCCAATATCTGGTCACGTAAGTTTTAATTCAATCAAAATGATTAAAATAGCAAACGCACCTTGCTCTTGGGGAGCTTTAGAATTCGACTTGGATGAAAAATCCGAAGAGATAGGATTTGAACAAGTTTTAGATGAAATTAAAGAAACAGGCTACATAGGTACAGAATTGGGCGATTGGGGGTACATGCCCACGAATCCCCAAAATCTCCGTGATGAAATCAAAAAAAGAAATTTAGAGTTGTTGGGTGCTTTTGTTCCAGTTGATCTCAAAAACATCAATCAACATAAAAGTGGAATTTCGGCGGCATTAAAAGTTTCTAAATTAATGTACCAAGCAGGATTTGATAATGCACTGATTGTGTTGGCAGACGACAACGGAAAGGATTCCCAAAGAACTCAAAATGCAGGAAGAATTTTACCTGAAATGGAATTGAACAACCAACAGTGGAATGATTTCGCCTCGGGAGCGGAACAAATTGCAAAAGCAGTAAAAGAATCTTTTGGATTAAAAACAGTTTTTCATCATCATTGTGCAGGATTTATTGAAACACCCTCTGAAATAGACCGATTAATGGAACTTACCAATCCAAACCTGTTGGGGTTGTGTTTGGATACGGGACATTGTGCATTCGGTGGAGGAAATCCAGAAAAAGTGCTTGAAAAATATGCCCATCGTTTGTGGCACGTTCATTTCAAAGATTTTGATCCCAATGCGGCTCTAGATTCTAAAGATTCCAACGGTGACTATTTTGATGCCATTAAAAAAGGGGTATTTTGTGAACTTGGCAAAGGAAATGTCAATTTTCTTGCCATCGTTAATCTTTTAAACGAAATTGGATATAACAAATGGATCGTTGTAGAGCAAGATGTTTTACCGGGTATGGGTCATCCAAAAAAATGTGCTCAATCCAATAGAGATTTTATTAAAACTTTAGGATTATAAAAAAAATAAAATGAAAAAAATTAAGTTCGCTATTGCTGGATTAGGTAGAATTGGAAAAATACACTTAACAAATCTCCTTCAAATGAATGAGGTTGAAGTAGTTGCAGCCATGGACACTCATTCCGAGTCTCTCCAATTTGCATCGCAAATGGGGATTAATAATATCTTCACTTCTTATGAAGAGATGATTCAGAATACCTCAATTGATTCTATTATTATCTGTTCTCCAACGGATACACATGCTGATTATGTTGAAAGGGCAGCGCATTTAGGTATAGCAGTTTTTTGCGAAAAACCTCTTGATCTCAATTTGAGTCGAGTTTTAGAGGTTTTAAAACTTGTAGAAAAAAAAGGAATTAAGTTAATGCTTGGGTTTAATCGCAGATTCGATAATGAATTTATAAAAATCAAACAATTGGTCAATCAAGGAGCAGTAGGAAATCCTCATTTGGTTAAAATTACGAGTCGTGATCCTCAAGCTCCGCCGATAAGTTATGTTATTAATTCTGGGGGATTGTTTTTAGACATGACCATTCACGATTTTGATATGGCTCGATTTCTAGTTGACAAAGAAGTCGTAGAAGTATATGCGAAAGGAGCGGCATTGATTAATCCTGAATTGTCCAAAGTTGGAGATATTGATACAGCGGTGATTACCCTTACCTATGAAGATGGTACTATGGCTATTATCGATAACAGTAGAGAAGCCTCTTATGGCTATGATCAGCGGGTAGAGGTGTTTGGTTCCAAAGGAATGGTTAAAGCAGAAAATAACCTCCACAATACCCACCAACTTTTCAATAGTAAAGGGAGTCACGGATCTCTTCCTCTTCATTTCTTTTTAGAAAGATATGCAGATGCTTACAAAAAAGAAATTGGTGACTTCACCAGATCATTGGTTGATCAAACAGATTTACCCGTAGGAGGAAATGATGGACTGCAATCACTATTGATAGGTTTAGCGGCTATCAAATCATTGAATGAAAACAGACCCGTCAAAGTTTCTGAGATTGATTCCAGTCAAGAGATTACGATGATCATAGGTAAGGTAAGCATCTAATTATGTTGAACTGATTAAAGAAACACTTATTATGAATTCAATTAGGTTAACAGTCGCTCAAGCGGTAATAAAATATCTGAATCAGCAATATGTAGAGCGTGATGGCCAAGAAAATAAATTTTTTGCTGGCTGTTTTGGCATCTTGGGACACGGTAATGTTGCTGGAATAGGTCAAGCCATTCAACAGCAAGATGATTTGAAATATTATCAATGTCGAAATGAACAATCTATGGTTCATACTGCAGCAGCCTATACAAAAATGAAAAATAGACTGAGCACATTTATCTGTACCACCTCTATAGGCCCGGGAGCTACCAATATGATTACTGCTGCTGCTGGCGCAACAATCAATCGACTCCCCGTATTGTTAATTCCTGGAGATATTTTTGCAAAAAGAAATGTTGCTCCTGTTTTACAACAATTAGAATCTGCTAATTCTCAAGACATTTCGGTTAATGATTGTTTTAAGCCCATTTCAAAATATTGGGATCGGATCAACAGACCTGAACAAATCCTTTTTGCTCTTCCCGAGGTAATGAGAGTTCTAACCTCTGCTGCTGAAACGGGTGCAGTGACCCTGGCTATACCTCAAGATGTTCAGGCAGAAGCATATGATTACCCATCGGATTTCTTTGTAAAGAAAACGTGGTGTATTTCGCGACCCAGACCAGATTTTAATCAACTCAATCGAGCTGTTGAAATGATCAAAAAAAGTAAGAAACCACTGATCATTACAGGTGGGGGAGCACACTATAGTGGGGCTTTGGAGGAACTCAAAAAATTTGTCCACAAGACACACATTCCAATTGCTGAAACATTTGCAGGCAAAGGAGCGCTTAGATTTGATGATTCCCACCAATTAGGAGCTGTTGGAGCAACAGGTACTCCTGGTGCGAACCAAATCTCAGAGGAAGCAGATTTGATCATTGGTCTTGGAACCCGTTATAGCGATTTTACGACAGCTTCAAAAACGGCATTTCAAAATCCTGAAGTAAAATTTATCAATATCAATATTACTGAATTTGATGCTGCAAAACACGGTGGTCTTATGTTACAAGGTGATGCCAAGGTTGTTTTAATGGAATTGATGGAGCAGTTAAAGGAATTTAGAGTTCCCGAAAATTATCAGAAAAGAGTTGCTGATTTTAACCAATCATGGGAAGAAACAGTTTCTGAAATATATAATTATCGTCACCCGAGGCTTATGAGCCAAGGAGAAATTATAGGAGCGGTAAATAATTTTGCAGAAGATAATGACGTTGTGTTATGTGCCGCTGGAAGTTTACCAGGCGACCTTCACAAACTTTGGAGAACAAAAAGCAATAAAAGTTTTCATTTGGAATATGGCTTTTCTTGTATGGGTTACGAAATTGCAGGAGGCCTTGGGGCTAAAATGGCAGATCCTAGTCGTGAAATTTATGTTATGGTGGGGGATGGTAGTTACTTGATGCTTTCACAAGAAATTGTAACTTCCATTCAAGAACGTTATAAAATTACAATTGTTTTGATTGATAATGATGGGTACAAGAGTATCGGATCCCTGTCCAGAAGTTTGGGGAGCGAGGGTTTTGGTACCCGTTACCTGTTTAGAAATCAAAAATCGGAAAAGATAGCGGGTGATGAAACGATAAATGATCAAACCCTACCCATTCATTTGGCTGATAATGCCAGAAGCTTGGGCGCTCATGTGATTGAATGCTCTGATTATAACAGTCTTGTTGATGCCCTTAAAGAAGCCAAAACCATTGATAAAACTACTGTTATCTATACGACTTGTGACCGATATCAAGGTGTGGAGGGCTATGGCTGGTGGGAGGTACCCATTGCTGAAGTTTCAGAAATGGAAACGGTCAACAAAGCCCAAAAGGAAAATTTACAATACAAGAAGAAACAAAGATTTCATCACTAAACCTTAAAGACCATATCATATGTTAACCCTCTTAACTTTTATAGCTTTTATCTCCTTTGTTGCTATTTATTCATGGATGAAACTTAGAAGAGAGAAACTGGATTCACAAGATGGATATTTTTTAGGAGGAAGAAGTTTAACGGGGGGTGTTATTGCTGGATCCATGTTGTTAACCAATATTTCAACGGAGCATCTGATAGGAATGAATGGATCTTCTTACAAAAACGGTTTTGTGATCATAGGTTGGGAGGTGACTTCAGCTTTGGCATTGGTAGCTGCAGCCATTTTTTTTGTCCCCATGTATCTAAAAATGGGGTTGACCACCATTCCTCAATTTTTAGAAAAAAGATTTGATAATGTAACCAGAACTATGGTTGCATTATTTCTGATGATTTCGTTTGTCGTTACTCTTCTACCAATAGTACTTTACACGGGCGCGATTAACTTAGAGAGTATATTCAATATATCCGAGGTTTTTAATCTTAGCAAATCGGAGGGCATTTGGATTACTGTTTTGGGAATCGGTATCATCGGTTCCATTTATGCAATTTTTGGAGGATTAAAAGCTGTTGCGATATCTGATACCCTTAATGGCTATGGACTGTTGATCGGAGGATTAGCAATTCCACTTATTGCTCTAACGAGTATCGGAGTGGGCAATCCCATGACGGGCTTGATAAAAGTTTTTGAAAACAGTCCTGAAAAATTTAATGTTATAGGCGCCAAAGATTCGGTAATGCCTTTTGAAGTTTTGTTCACCGGTTTAATTATCAATCAATTGTACTTTTGGAGTATGAATCAGACCATTATTCAGCGAGCCCTAGGAGCAAAAAATCTGATCGAAGCGCAAAAAGGACTTTTATTTACGGGCGTTTTAAAAATTCTAGTTCCCATCATTATCATCTTGCCAGGAGTGATTGGTTTTTATTATTACGGTGATAGTATGTACGATAATCAGGACATGATCTATCCCGAGCTGATCAAAAAGGTTCTACCTGCTGGGTTGGTTGGACTTTTTGCTGCGGTGGTAATGGGTGCTGTATTAAGTACTTTCAATAGTGTTTTGAACAGTGCTGCCACAATTTTTAGTATTGATATTTACAAACGTCATTTTGGACTCAATAGTTCAGATCAAAAATTAGTTAGGGTAGGGAAACTGGCTTCGACGTTATTGGCAATTTTTGCCATACTGTCCGCTCCAATGGTTGCTAATGCTCCTGATGGGTTGTATCAGCTTTTGCAGCAACTCAACGGTATTTTCTTTATTCCAATTGCATCCATTATTTTAGCTGGTTTTTTCTTAAAACGAGTATCAGCTATGGGAGCCAAAGCTGCTTTGATTGTCGGCCTATCTTTTTATATTATTTCAACTTTTATTTTAAAGACAGAGATTCATTTTATTCACATTTGGGGTATTGAGTTTTTGATTAACATTTTTGTAATGTTTCTGGTGTCTCATTTTTATCCCATTAGTAAAGAATTTAAAATTGAAAATTTAAAAATTGTTGACTTAAGCGAATGGAAATATACCAAGCCCATGTCCATTGCACTTTGTTTTATCACCATTATAATCTATATCCTTTTGGGTAAAAATTAATGAAATACAAATGTGTAATTTTTGACTGTGACGGAGTATTGGTGGACAGTGAATCTATCGCAGCCAATGTATGGGTTGAAATGGCTAAAGAAATTGGTGTTTCGATGAGTTTTCAAAAAGTTTATGATGAATTTACTGGGAAATCATATAACAGCATCGTAGACCATTTAAGCAAGTTTGCAAAGTCAAAAATTCCGAGTGATTTTGAAAAACGATACCGGCAGAAAACATATGCTGCATTTCAAGAAAATCTTCAACCCATTGATGGTATTCATAAAACTTTAAAAGAGATTAGCCTACCTTATTGTGTCGCTTCAAGTGGTCCATTAGAAAAAATTAAATTGAATTTAACAAAAGTAGATTTGATGAAGTTTTTTTCTAACGATCGAATTTTTAGCTGCTATGAGATAAATAAGTGGAAGCCTGATCCTGCAATTTATCTTTATGCAGCGAATCAGATGGGCTTTTTACCTAAAGATTGTCTGGTAATAGAAGACAGTACCCACGGAGTTCAAGCTGCTATATCTGGAGGGTTTGATGTTTTGATTTATGGCAATGAGGAAAAAAAAATAAAATTTGACCTAAAAGATCAGATTTTTTTTTCCAAAATGACGGATTTGAACACATTTCTAACAGATTAAGCCATTGAGCATAACTCTTATTGCTTTTAATGTACATCTGTTGTTAACTTTCCTGTACTATCTGGACCTTCGGTACTGAAAACTCTACAGAACAAGTGCTTACAAAAAAAATACAAGAAGCACGAAATCTTTAATGTCTCCTTGGAGGAATTCGAAACCCAAGAATTCTTTACAGAAAATAGTACTTTATGGGTTCCAACTAATCGGTTGATGCCCTAGGTATGCTTATAATATATATTTTTGTTTTTGTGGTTTTGCTTTTTATGATGGAATCATCAAAAAATTAAAAATCGAATTTTATGAAAAACATTCAATTACTATTTGTATCAGCACTTTTTTCTTTTTTCCTTTTTACTGTAAATGCTCAGCGTAATTCAGTTCCTTTAAACAAAGAATGGGATTTTATAGGAGCATCACTTTGGGAAGAATCGATAGAGGGAGTGGTTGACCTGCCCCATACATGGAATGCCAAAGACGCAGCTCAGGGCTATACCTATTTCAGGGGAGAAGGGAACTATTCTAAAAAATATTTTATCGATCGGGCTTTAAAAGGAAAGCGTTTGTTTTTAAAATTTGAAGGAGTTCAAACCGTTGCGAATGTGAGTATAAATGGAATCCATTTGGGCGAACATCGTGGAGGTTATTCTGCTTTCACATTCGAAATCACAAAGAATGTAAAATATGGGGAGGATAATTATATCCAAGTAAAAGTTGATAATTCTGAAACAGAAGACGTTCTTCCTTTGGGAGGAGATTTTAATATTTATGGGGGAATTTATCGTCCGGTAAAACTTATAATAACCGAGGAGGTTTGCATTACACCACTCGATTTTGCCTCGCCCGGTGTTTATCTTTTTCAGAATAATATTACCAAAGAAAGGGCCGAGGTTGCTGTTGTAACAAAAATTTCAAATGCCTCAGCTTCAAATTCAAATATCGAGCTTGAAGTAATCATTAGCGATGCTGTTGGAAAAATTGTTCATCAAGGCAAAAAAGAGGTTTTGGTCAATGCCGGAGAAACAAAAGACACAAATCATTCGGTACTAATCAGCAACCCACACCTTTGGAACGGCCTAAAAGACCCTTACCTGTATTCCGTCCAGGTATTGGTAAAAGATGGTGGAAAAATAATTGATCAAATTACTCAGCCACTGGGTTTGAGGTATTACCATACCGATCCAGAAAAAGGTTTTTTCCTAAACGGAGAGCATTTAAAGATTAAAGGGGTTAGCCGCCATCAGGATTTTGCCAAAGTAGGTTCTGCTTTATCAGAAAAGCACCACAGACTAGACATGGAGATGATCTCAGAAATAGGAGCCAACGGAATTCGTCTGGCACACTACCAGCATTCCGACTTTTTTTATGCTTTGGCAGATTCTTTAGGAATGACGGTTTGGGCGGAAATTCCTTTTGTAGGAAGCAATCAGGATGGTTATTCCG
>Ga0181553_10000971_pt1 | contig 25503 bp, 52 predicted proteins | sample 011ome_17_FD_133753 | JGI IMG/M metagenome (GOLD analysis project Ga0181553, IMG submission 133753) | Coastal salt marsh microbial communities from the Groves Creek Marsh, Skidaway Island, Georgia - 011502XT metaG (megahit assembly) | ecosystem: Environmental > Aquatic > Marine > Intertidal...
CAGATATTAAGAGCATTTGTTAAAAGTGCAAATGGTGTTATGCATGAAAAAAGAAAAGTAGTAGGACAATATGAGCAAACAGAATGGCCTACATTTAAAGAAATAGATTCGCCTGTTGCTGTATGGGGTTGTTTAAGAGGTACAGAAGCAGTCATAGATGAAGCAGGTCAGAAAGAACAGGATTGGTATTTTTTTGACCACGCTTATGTTATGAATGAAGATAAACATAATGTAAACTTTAAATTAAAAGATAGAGTTTATAGATGTACTAAAAATGCACAAATAATAAATGAGATAGATGAATTATCTGATGATGATTATAAAAGAATAGAAAAGTATGAAGAACATATACAATTAGAACCTTGGAAAAAAGATGGTAAATATATTCTAGTATTTGAACCATCTGATTTTGCAAAGAGATGGTGGGAAGTACCTAACTGGACAGAAGATACTATTCAATTATTAAAAGATAATACAGATTTAGAAATAAGAATTAGAAAGAAAAATAGTTTAGTATCATTTGAATCCGAGGTAAAAGGTGCAAAGGCAGTAGTAAGTTTACAGTCAGCGGCTGCTATACAGGCACACATATGGGGCATACCAGGTTATTGTGCAGAAATGTCAGCAGCTTATCCTGTATCACATAGTTTAGAAATGATAAAAAAAGGTTTAGATAGTATACAATATATACCTGATGATACAAGACAGAAATGGTTAAATAGTATACTTGCAAATCAATATACAATGACAGAGATTGCAGACGGCACTTGTTATAATAGACTTAAAGACAGATGAAAGACCAAGATATGTTATATGGGCCGGTAGGGGCTCCTGATAATGATGAATGTTACACACCAGATTATGGTGTTGTACCAATATTAAAATATATTCCAAAAGATATTACAGTTTGGTGTCCTTTTGATAAAGAAGATTCTGAATTTGTAAAACTAATATCTAAAAATAATCCTGTTGAGTATTCTCACATTGATACTGGCCAAGATTTTTTTGAATATGAACCTAAGCATTGGGATATTATAATATCAAATCCACCCTTCGCTAAAAAAAGATTGTTTTTTGAAAGAGCGTTATCTTTTAATAAACCTTTTGCTTTAATTATGACCAATACTTGGTTAAATGATTCAGCACCAAAAAAATTATTTAGAGATAAAGATTTACAGTTATTAATGTTTGATAAAAGAATGAAATTTATCCAACCAGATGGTAGACCTAATGAAAAGATTACTTTTAGTGTTAGTTATTATTGTTGGAATTTATTACCAAAACAAATTATTATGGAAGATTTAAATATTAACGGTGGCACAGGTACATTAAATGAATTTATATCATAAGTTAGATTGGAATAAATGTTTATCTCACGAAATATTTGAGGCATTTAAGAAAGGTTGGCCTGAAACAGATGAAGAAGTCCATTTCTTTTGGGGTTTAGGCGGTAAGAATAGACCTGAAATTGCAGAGTGTATGAGATTAAATAAAAAATGGTTTATGATAGATGTTGGTTATTTTACAGAACAAATCACCAGATATCCTGAACCTAAAATTCACGATTACGATAAAACATATTTTAGAATATGCCATCAAGGTTTACACACAACAAGAGGTGCGATTGGTGGTACTCAAAGAATAAACGAATTAAAAAGTAAAGGTATTGATGTAGAGTTTAAGGGTTGGAAAACAGGTGATTGTAAATATGTTTTAGTTTGTCCTTCATCACCACAAGTTACCAGAGAAATAAATGGTATGGAACAAGATGAATGGGTAAATGCAATAACATTAGAATTACAAAAACATACAAAACTACCAATTGTTGTAAGAAACAAACCAAGACCTAATAATGAGTTTTGGGGAACAGATATAAAAGATAGTTTACAAGACGCTTCTGTTTTGGTAACAAACTTATCTCTAGCAGCTATTGACGCTGTACTAAATAAAACACCTGTAATTTGTGATGGCAGATATCACATATGTTCTCCAATTGCAAGTCATGAACCTAAATTTGTAAATAGACCAATGCGACCTGGTAGAAAAACTATGGATGAGTGGTTTAAATTTGTTACACAAAATCAATTTACCATACCTGAAATAGAAAACGGTACGGCATTTGAGGTAATGAAGACACAATTGATATGATAAATTTTTGCTGTGTTTTTTATGGTCAAAAGTATGACCCAAAATATGTTCAAGTATTATATAATATGATACAAAGACATTTAACTGTGCCTCATAGATTTATTTGTTTTACCGACCATGTAAGATTACAAAAAATGATAGATGGTGATATCATATGTAAACCTTTTCATTATCATAATTATCATGGGTGGTGGAACAAACTTCAATTATTTTCACCAGAGGCAGAACTAGAAGGTGTAAATTTTTACCTTGACCTTGATGTAGTCATTTTAGAAAACATAGATAAGTTTATAACATTTAGTAAAGATGATGAATTTTCTATCACAAGAGATTTCAGTTATCCGACCAAAGGTTTTAATTCTAGTGTTATGAAGTGGAACAATTCAATAGAAACCGACCGTATCTGGAAACCATTTCTAAAAGATAAGACGGCACTAATGCAATTACAAGGTGACCAAAATGTAATATCTAAATTGACCACGGATGTAATATCAGATATGCCAAACCTAAAAGTAAAACCTAAACCAGCGGTAGTACCATATCCTGATGAATGGACATTTTCATATAAATGGCACGACAGAATAGAACCTAGATTTCACAAAGGTAAATGGGATTTTACCAGATTAGAAGGTGCCTCAATATCTGTATTTCACGGAACACCAAACCCTCACGAAGCACAACAAGATTGGGTCAAAAATAACTGGAAATAGGGCTTGACAAACACCTAGGATTTTGATATCCTCCAGATTGTGCAAAAAATGAACAATTTTAGTCAAATGAGAATCATTCTCAATAAATTATTTTCAATTATTTTAAAATATCCTTATATTTCAATGACTTGGAGAGGCAGAAAGTGCTTGACAAGTGTTTTTAACTATGGTATCCTTATATCATAAACTAAAACGAGGTTATACACTATGAAATTTGTACTATCAGACATCAAAAAAGGCTATAAAATTAAGACAGTTATGAAAAGACACGATATATCAGCTACACTGGTTATGGCGTGTATGCACATAATACAAAGAAGTGCTGGAAGGTCTTTATAATGAGAACTATGATAATGTCAGAAGAATGGCCAGGAAAAGATAACTGGATGAAAAAGAAACCTTTAGGTATGGGTGATTTATTGGGTCGTACATCAGAACGACATTACAATAAACAAACTTGTATACAAAAAATACTTGATAATCTATCACCTAATGATGAATATAGTATAGCAAAAAATTTACCAATAGATATGTTATATGATTTTAAAATACACTTTAAAGGTATGTTTAGAATTAGATATCGTGGTAAAAGTGATTACAATAGAAGGTATTTTAGAGCGCCTAATCATTGTCTACAAAAATATGCAACAAGTTTTGCAATTTATCCGAGAGATGATGAAGGAGTATTAATGATATTGAAGGAGAGTAAATAATGAATACAAATATGAAAAGAGAAATAATGAATATGAGTTTATCACAATTGAATGAATTACAAGATTTTATTCGTGATGTAAAAGTTATGTCCGCTAAAGCGTCAATAACAGAAGGTTCAAAAGTATATGTAGTTCAAAAGACTAAAAAAACTTTGGGTACTGTGTTAAAAATAAAAATAAAAAAAGCTGTTGTTGAGATGAATGGCACCAGATACAATGTACCATTATCAATGTTGGAGGCTGCTTAATGAGTGCAATTAAAGAATATATGATGGACGAAGCTGAAGTCTTGGTCCATAAAATGAGTAAAAAAAATCTATCAGAAGAAGACTTACATTTTCAATTTGAAAATATACTAACTAATGAACAAAAACAATGTTTAGCAATGTTAGGTGTTGAAGACAAATATGCTTTTGTAGAGGAAGTTAACTATGAATAAATTTATTTTAAATGTGCTGGTTTTATTTTCTCTTATATTGTTTTCTTTTCCAGCACATTCTCAATCTTATGAAGAAGATGTTGGTTCTCATATTATACGAGAAACAATATCAGGTAGAGATATAGACAAAGAGAGAATTATGGCAAATGAGTTAAGGCGAATAACACATCAACATACGATTGAGGTATTAGGAGTTTTAGCAGAACATTTACCTGCCGTCTTAAAAGGTTTACAGACGGAGTTAAAAATGAAAGCAGACTTAGAATATAAGTGTTCATTATTAGAGGGTACAAAGTATCCGTGTGAGGAGTAAAATGACAATAGTAAAGAAAACAGAAAAAAATAAAATAGTTGTTGACCTAACAGGTCAAGACGGTAATGCATTTTGTTTAATCAAACTTGCAAGTGATTTATGTAAGAAACTAAATCGTGTGGGTGCTGATTTAAACTTTGATACAATATATAAAGATATGACCAATGGTGATTATGAAAATCTAGTTCAAGTATTTGATGATTACTTCGGTCATTTAGTAATATTAGAGAGGTAAATTATGATATGGGTAGATATAATTGTATGGATTTTTAATTTGTCAGCAATTTATATTTTGATGAATTTAACCAGAATACACGATAGCTTATGTATGGTGTTTTCTAAAATAGATGAAAAATTATAGGAGGTCTAATGTTAACGAGAGAAGAAATAAGAGAAGAATTTGAGGTTGCAAAACTAAAAGACACTACAAGAGGTAGAAATACCTATGTCAATCGTATTGCAATGATAGAAAAACATATGAACCAAGAAAAAGAAATGCCTGAGTTGTACGAACACTTAATATCAGAAAATGGTTTACCGTTATTTAAGTGGGAAGGATTATACAAGGCATATACTTCACCAGACCCAAAGGCGGCTTTTGGTGTATTAAAAATGGATAGTGAAAAAGATGTAAGAACAACAGAGCAAATGATAGATGATGTATCAGTAGAGGTACCAGTTGTACCAGAAGATGATGTATCAAAAGTAATAGGTGATATGAATGAAATACAATGAAGACCAAATACTACAAGAGATAGGTACTTATATTCAAGGTACCTATAATCAACACTATAGCACCACAAAAGATGGTATGCAAGTTCAAGATATGTTAAGACATCTTGATATAGATAAAGATTTCTGCCAGGCAAATGCAATAAAATATTTGTGTAGATATGGAAAGAAAGACGGAAAAAATCGTAAAGATTTATTAAAGGCGATACATTATATTGTATTGTTATTAGATAGTGAGGGTAAAAATGATTAAGTTAATAAGTAAATTAATAGCAACCACAGGTTTAGTAATCATCATATCTTATGTTGCATTATTAATTATGGATAAACTAGTGAGGTAAAATATGGCACACGAAGCGATAAAATTAATTGAAGTATTAAATGTTATAGAGGAAACTTTAGAATTAGAACCTGCTGGTCCTAATCGTAAAACCTTAATTGCATTTATACACGCTGTTAGAGATGAAGCTCAAGCAGAGGTAGACCAATTTGAGGAAGATATGGAAAAGGTGATACATTAATGAAAGAATTTGATTACAATTTAGATTACAAAAATTTAGATTTTTCACAACAGATTAACAGAAATTATTATCGTATAGGTCGTGGTGAGCAAGGAGTATTATTAGTTGAACCATATAAATCAGATATTTGTAAAGTTTGGAAATTTGCAACCTTAGAACACGCTAAGGTAAGTGCCTCTACAATTTATGAAATGTTCCTAGGTTATAGAGATAGAAAAGATTTTATTGGTATGGATATGTGCCGTAAATTTTTAGAAATGGGTTTTACCAGGTCTAGAAGATATGCTAATCATAAAGACGGTAAAAAATATGATGAAAATAGAAATATCATACCACAAGAAAAAGACGCTTTGACATCAGAAAAAGCTTTGTGTGCCAGAGTATTTAAATCTGCCAGAGATATGGCGGTAGAAGACCCGATTTATCAAAAAATGAGAAAATACTGGAGGGCAAATGAGCGTTGAAAAAAGATTATTAAAATTATTTAGAGAAGAAGTTGAAAACTATGGCTTAACACCTCATATAAGGCGTGTATTAGAAGATGAAGAATATGCAGCTAAACAAGGTGGTGATAAACCAGATGTTTCAGTAGCAGAATTTGATGGATTTATGAAAAATGAAGACTAGAAACTTTGTACAAAAGTGGTTGAAACGGTTTTGTAAGTCCACCGTAGAGGTTGATAGAAAAAAGAGGGAAAAGCGTGGATATACTAAACATAAAAAAAGCGAAATAAAGCTTGACAAATGATTTATTTTCCTTTATCCTACCAGACAATAGAATTACTATGTGTAATAGTCGTGCAGACTTTAAATGCATATTTAACTACAAATGGAGTATATAATGGCAAGAAGAGCATTGAGTAAAACACAGAAGGTTCTGAACCTTCTATCAAAAGGTGAACCTGTATCTTGGAGAACACTAAGAAATAGGTTTGATTTAACATCACCAAGAGCAATGATTGATACTTTGAGAAGTAAAGGTCATATGATTTTTATCAATGAAACAAGCAAAGGCGTTACCTATCGTATGGGTAAACCAACAAAAGCTATCTTAGCTGCTGGCGTATCAGAAGTTTTATTATCTGATAATGCAGACAAGACTATCGTAGCTGCTGGTATTAAAGCACTTTACGGTACACCTTACGCTTATAACTCTTAATTGAGGAAGGCGGCCTTCGGGCCGCCTCATTTTATATTATGGATTTTCATTTAACAGGCGATAAACAAGAATTTCTTATTCAACCTTTAACACAAAGGGCAAGAGATTTCATTTCAAATAACAAACAGATTTTTAAAATATTTAAGTTGAGAGAGCAACATTATGTATTATCAAACGAACACAAACAAAAACTATGCGAGCAAATCCGTGAGAGTGGTTTGGATTTTATTAATTAGTTTATCATTAGGTGGTTGTATGGTCAATCGTACTCATATGGGTGCCATAGTTGGTGCTGGTTCTATGACCAATCTATGTTCAGGTGCTGACCAATATGTGATAGCAGGTTGTGCTTTAGTTGGTGCATTTGCTGGTGCTGAGATAATGTATAATAGTGATAGAGATTTACATAACAAAATATTTGTAGACCATTTAAATCGTGGACCAGAAGGTTCATCATATTCAAATTGGCATAATGCTGAAACAGGAAATGGTGGTACAATACATATAACAAATTCATATACAGTTGGACCTATAAAATGTAAAGACTATAGTTCAACAGCAGACATTACAAATTCTTGGCCTGTTGTAGGCACAAGTGTAGATAGAAATACAGTATTTGGCACAGCGTGTCAATTACCAGATGGACAATGGGTGGAGAAACCATGAGAGCTATAGAATTGTGGATAGCATTTTTGATTGCATTTGTATTATTAGGTTATACAATAAAAGTAGCAAATGCAGGTGATGATATCCTTTACAGTAAGATTAAGACAATAGAACCAGAAGATGTAAATGGTCAGTATTGCTTTACAAAAATAATAATAAAACAAAAAGGCGATACAATTGTCAAAGAAGAAATTTTGGAATGTGCTGATGGTAGGAGAGGCATTGATACTCCAGGTTATTGGGAGTTATTTGCACAATTTTATTATCGTGATGTAAATGTTCCAGAATATTGTAGAAAATACAGTAGGCCTGAACACGCTTTCAAATCATACGGTGAGGTATGTTTAGATAAGCAAGGCAAATGGGAGGTAAAATGATTAGAAATTTTATAATCATAGTTCTTTTAGTGTTTATTTTTACAGAACCAACAATGTCGGCTAGATTAGGTACTTTTATGGAAGAACATCAAGTGGTTGACCATCTGGTTTCTAGTTTAAATAAACTTATAGATATAATACGAGGTGTATAAATGTTAAAATATATAATGGCAGTTGCATTTGTAGTTATGAGCGGTTGCTCATACAATAGTGCAATGTATGAAATAGTAAAAGAAGAAGCTCAAATGGTAAATAGTGTGCCTAAATGGTTTATGGCAGATTATACCGAGATTAAACAATGTGGTGAAGATAACAAAAACTTATGTATCTTTGGTGCTGGCACATCTGTATCACCAGACTTAAATCTTGCAATTGAAAAAGCAAAGATGATAGCAAAGTCTGAATTAGCAGATATCATCAAAGGTGAAATGAATAAATCATCTAAACAGTTCATTACAGAAGTTGGCGAAACTCATAACAAGTCAGTTGTAGCTGAAGTTGAAAGTGTTTTAGTTAACACAATCAAAGAAACACCAGTTCGTGGTTATGAAATCTTTGCTCAAGATGTTACCCAAACTACTAATGGGTACTATCGTGCATATGTTGGTCTTAGATTACCTATGGGTGAATTAAATAAGATGTATCATTACACAGTTGATGAAGCTGTAAATGCATATGTAAGTAGGAAGGATGAAAAATCTCCAGGTCAAATGAGTTGGGAAGATTTAATGATTAAAGAAGATGAAGATAACAATATTCAGTAAAAACAATTGTCAGTATTGCACTAAGGCAAAAACTTTATTATCTAAATTAGATTTTGATTATGAAGAAGTCAAGTTAGAAGACTTTGCTGATACTAAAGACTTTTTAAAAGAAATTGGTAAACAAGTTAGAACAATGCCACAAATTAAAATAGATGGTGAGTTAGTAGGCGGATATCATCAATTAGTAGAATTTTTTGATGATAAAGGTCTAGTTAATTTTAAAGGAGAGAAAGTTGAGCGAAGACAAGAAAGATAATGTAATACAGTTTCCTGGTCTTAAAAAAGAAGAAAAGGAAATTGTGTTTCAAGCTGATGAAGGTTTTGGCACAGGTGAGTTAGAATTAAAACAAACTATGGAATTTGTTGAGAGTTGTGTTGATGATTTATCAATTGCTTTAATTAAAAACTTTGTTGACATAGGTGTCAAGATAGAAAAACCAAAATTTTATGGTGATTTAGCAATGGTCGCTGAGATGATTAGAGTTTTACTATACAGAGATTTTGAAGTAAGCCATGTAGGTCAATCATTAGTTGATAAAATGATTACTATAAATTTTGATGACCAAAATCAACCTATGCCAGTTTTAAATTACAGTAAAGTCATAGATAATGATGATGTAGAAAAAACAAAAGCGGAGGTTTTAAAAATGAGTGATAGTGAAAAACAGTTAGAATTAGATTTATTTCCAGGAGATGATGATGGCAAAAATAATTGATGAATATGATACCTCAATAGATGAGCCTACTTGGGAAGAGTGGAGAGATATATGTTTTTTAGAAAAAGATAATCATCATAATGATGGTTGGACTATGCAGTTCTATCAAAAAGAATATGATAAGGCGTGTAAGATGATAGAGAAAGAAAATAAGAATAAACCTTTTGATGTAAAGAGGTAACTATGTGTAAGATTAAAGTAGCAAAAGATGATTATGAATTATTAGAAACTTGCATTAAGACTGAGCAAGTACCAGCTAATGATATCGTTCAATACTTTTCAGACACAGATTTTTATAATTGGTATAAAGAGAGAAACTTTAACAATGATATTAGTTGATTTAAATCAAGTATTGATATCTAATTTTATGGCACAAACTAGAGGTCAGTCAGCACCTAATATTGATATTTTTAGACATATGGTTTTAAACTCAATCAGAGGTTATAATTTAAAGTTTAAAAAAGAATATGGTCAACAGATACTATGTGCCGATTCAGCAAATCCTTGGCGTAGAGAATTGTTTCCTAATTATAAGTATCAAAGAAAACAAGTTAGACTAGAAACTCAGGAAGTATCAGATAAATGGGATGATTTATTTGATGTTATTACAGAAGTAAAACACGAAATAGCAAAGAATTTACCATACATGGTTTTATCAATAGACAATGCAGAGGCTGATGATATAATCGCCATTCTAGCTAGAGAGGCACACAATCTAGCAGAACCATGTATGATAATTTCAGGCGATAAAGATTTTATTCAGTTGCAAAAGTACGAAGTGGTCAAACAGTACAGTCCCATCCAAAAAAAGTTCGTGGGCACAGACATTGACCCTGTCGTATTTTTGCACGAACAAATTATAAAAGGTGATAGGTCAGACGGTATACCAAATATACTAAGTGATGATAATGTATTTGTAACAGGTGAAAAACAAAAACCTATCAATAAAAAAAGACTAGAGGAGTGGTCTAAATTAGACAACATACCTCTAGGCAGTATAACCAGATTAAATTATCAACGAAATAAGAAGTTGATAGATTTAGAAGAAATTCCAGTAGACATACAGGAAAATATTATAAATATGTACAGAAGCTATGAGATACCTAATAGGTCTAATCTATTACAGTATTTTATGGATAATAAACTGAAATCGTTAATGACAAATATAAATGATTTTTAATAATGGAGTAAATTATGGTTACACAAAACCCAAATCTAATTCCACCTAAACAGATGGAAGCTAGTATGTCCACATCCACATCTAGTAAACCACTTTTTAGTGAAATATTTACTAAAGTACACAATGCTAAAGTAAAAGCTAAAAAGATTGAAGTATTAAAATCTTATGATACACCAGGTTTACGAAGAATACTTAAAGGTGCTTTTGACCCTAGAATTGTATGGGAGTTACCGCCAGGTACACCACCATATATGGCAAATGAGGCGCCAGCAGGTACACAACATACTTACTTAGAAAGTGAATCAAGTAAACTATGGCATTTTATTAGAGGTGGTGATGATAAGTTAAATAGAGTAAGAAAAGAAACTTTGTTTATTCAAGTATTAGAAGGTTTACACAAAGATGAAGCGGAAGTTTTAATTGGTGTAAAAGAGAAAAAGTTGAATAATATGTATAAAGGTTTATCGGAGTCCGTTGTAAAGGAAGCTTTTGATTGGGATGATAACTTTATGCAAAAAGAAAATAAGTAAAAAATTGCTTGACATTGATTTGAATTTGTCCTATAATGGACAACAATATTATGAATATAAAAGAAATAGTACAAACACCATACACAACAAATCCTAGATTTGCACCTATCAATGATGTGGTTTTAAAACCATATACAAATGACTACTATAACGAAAGAGAGTACGAGTATAATCATTTAGGTGCAGAAATCTATTTTGAATCCGACATTGCAAAAAAAGAATGTTTAGTTGAAAAAACATCTGAAGCTATGCAAATGTGGGAGTTACCTTTTGTAGACATAGAAGAATTTGGTCTTGAAATACCAGATGATGTTATTATTATGCATAAAGGAAAAGTTGAGGCGTGTTTTGTTGCAATGGCAAGTGGTTGGAATCCTAGTAAAGTTGCAGGTATGACACTATCAGAAGTTCACGAACCTGTAGCAGATAGTGATATGTTAAGAAAAGCAAGTGAAGGTATTTGGCGTGCTATGACAAGTGGTAAATCATTTCATAGATACACCTGGGGGATATCACCATTAAGATATCTAAGTAATCACCCTCATTGGTCTAAACCTGATTTTGAATCATTAGATGATTTATATTTTAGAGTTGAACACGAAAGAACATTAACAATAGATGAAGATACGGCAGCTTTTTTCATTGATGTAACGGTGAAAAGGTTACCTTTTATCTTTCATTTAAAAAATGAATACAAGAATTTAATAAAACAATCAATCAATAGTATGAGTGGTAATGTATTAAAGTATAAAAATTTAGAGAAAGTTAAGAGGTTGATAAATGAGGCAAATTAAAAAAATACCATACAAGTTTGTTCATGTATATTGGGAAGATATTTCATCAGACGCTTCGTGGCGAACACTTGATGAAGTTAAGGCTGAAAATTTAGCTAGAAGTCTAAGTACAGGTTTTTTAATTAGTGATGAAAAAGATGAACTTGTTAGACTAGTTAGTGATTTTAATTTTAAAGATGATGGTAGTATTTACGAATGTGGTAATTCTACAATAATACCAAAAAGTGTAATCACAGAAATAAAGGAGGTAAAATGAGTAAAGAAATTGATTTACATTTAAAAAAACAATTGTTAGAAACACCAAAGTATCTTAAAAAATATTTAAAAGATAATGAAGACCATTCGCCAGGTATAACATATTATACTGGTAATTGGGGACAAGATTTACAAGATAATTTAACAGAAAGACAGGCAGAAAAATTGAGAACTCAAATGAGTAAGCTATCAGAAAACCTGGTTTTTGTATCAAGAAAACTACCTGGTAATATTGGTGGTTATCATTATATCGCCTATGTAAAATAACCAAAAGGAATATATTATGGCAATCGTGAAAAAAACCCTTAATGTACTATATCAAATGATAGTGGGTGGTATATTTACAATTTCAATCTATACATTAGGAACATTTAATCCTAATCCAACAATAATAAAAGATATTATACCTGAACCTAGTTTTAGTTATAATAATGAAACTCAATTTGTGTATGCTCTTAGAGAATGTATAGACTTTCATAACTTATCAACACCTTATGCTAAACAAATACCGACAGATATGATATTAGCACAAGCAATATTAGAAACAGGTTGGGGTGAAAGTAGAATAGCTCAAGAGGCAAACAATTTATTTGGTATCAAGACCTTTAAAAATACAGTAAAACATATACACGCTGAAAAAGACAATAAAGTTATGTATAAAGTCTTTATTAATAAATGCGATAGTGTTAAATACTATATCGCACTATTGAATAATCATTCAGCATATGAAAACTTTAGAAAGGCTAGAAATGTTTACATCAAGAAAGGTATAAAACCAAACCCTTATCAATTAATTAAAACACTAGATAACTATTCCGAAACTGATGACTATGAGGATAGATTAAAGAATGTTTTAAAGACTTTAAAGAGATATACACCAGTTATTGAATATAAATAGTTAGATGTTTTTAACTTATCTAACATTGATATCTGGAATAGCAATTTCCATTATAGCTGCTTCATACTCCATAATAGGGTTAGCGGCTTTATTTGCTGGCGCCACAACAGCTATTATTGCTATGGGTGGTGCATTAGAAGTTGGTAAACTTGTCATAGCAAGTTGGTTATATAGAAATTGGGACAACAAACTATTACCAAAATCTATAAAATATTATTTGACAAGTGCTGTTGTTGTTTTAGTTTTTATAACTTCGGTAGGTATATTTGGGTTTTTATCTAAGGCACATTTAGACCAAGTTGTACCAGAAAACAATAACATATTACAAATAGAAATTATTGATAAACAGATTGAACAAAGACAAAAGACAATTGACCGTTCACAGTTTCAATTAAATAAAATGGACGAATTGATTGAAACACAATCTAAAGAATCAAGTTGGTTTTCTAGTAGCTCACAAAGAGCGATTACAGAAAGAAATAATCAAAAAGAAGAAAGACTATCATTAGAAAAAACCATAGAAGAAAGTTTAAATAAGATAAACGAATTGACAGACAAAAAGTCTGGTATACAAACTGAACAATTAAAACTAGAGGCAGATTTAGGACCTATAAAATATGTTGCTGAGTTTATTTATGGTGATGAAGCAAAAGACCATTTTGATAAAGCAGTCAGAATTATTATCATCATATTAATATTTGTATTTGACCCTGTAGCGGTCTTAATGTTAATATCAGCTAACATATCATTAAAACAAAGAGAGATAGAATTAGCAATTGAAAATGGTGACCCAATAAATGCCAATGAGGAAGTTGTAAAGATTTTGAATAAGCAAAAAAAGGTATGGAAAAAAGAACGAGAATACCAAAATTTTGTAAATTCCTTGTCAGATGAGGAATTAAAAGGTTTAAGTCCAGATGAAATTAGACTTAAAATGAACCAGATATGGGAATGGAATGAGGAAACAGATGAAAAATATAAGAATAATGTCTAAAAAAAGCTTGACATTTGCTTCATTTTCCGTTATCCTGGTTGTCAGATAACTAGAGGTATATATTATGAATATTTTTGCATTAGATGAATGTCCTGTGAAATCTGCCGAAATGGCGTGTGATAAACATTGTGTCAAAATGATACTAGAAAGCGCTCAATTATTATGTTCAGTACATAGAGTTCTAGATGGTACAGAGTATTATGATAAAACAGCAAATGGTCGTAAGATTAAAAGATGGCGTCATCCAGACCCTAAATTAGAAAAAGTTTTATACAAAGCAGGTTGGATAAAACATCCATCTACAATATGGCTTATGGAAAGTGCATTTAATTATAACTGGTTGTACAGACATATGATGGCATTAAATGAAGAATTTAAAAAAAGATACTCAGGCAAAGACCATTTAGCAATTACTAAATTAAAAGACGCTTTGAGAAATCCACCAAAAAATGCACCTTTGAATAAAAAACCTACTTTACCTACACCCGCTATGCCAGAAGAATGTAAAGTGCCAGGTGATACAGTTAAAAGTTATCGTAATTATTATGTAATGAAAAAACAAAGATTTGCTACCTGGAAGGCACCAGCAAAAATGCCAGACTGGTATAGCAAAGCAATTATAGTAGGGTATGTATCGTGAATGAATTAGTATTAATAGGGAATGTAATTATTTTAGTTATAGCAATATTTTTTATGCTTTGGGCCGCTGTTTCTTTTAGTAAAGTAGGCGACCTGTTAAACAATATGTCTTATCATTTAGGTATGGCTAGAGATAGACTAGATGAAGTTTCTAGAGGTATGGACAATGTTGAAGAAAGGATAAATAATATTAGTGATAAAATAGAACATAAACATAATGAGTATAAAGGACATTAAAATGAATATAAAAGAAACATTATTAGAAAGTATGGTATCTCACGCTAAAGGTGAAATACTAAAAGCAAAAGCAAATGTGCAAGTGTATCTAGATAACCCTGCTGGTATAGGTGAACATCCAGATGTTGTAGCAGCTATGCAATCAGAGTTAGACAAGATATGTGCTAATGAGGAAAGAATAGACATCATTAACAAACACTTTAAATCGGACATATAATGCCAACCTATAACTTTCAAGATAAAGAAACAGGTGAAATTTTAGAAAAGGTAATGAAGATATCTGAAAAAGATACTTTTCTAAAAGATAACCCACATTTAAAATCTATCATATTAGATGTTAATATTGTTGCTGGTCAAGGTCTAAGTGGCAATATTAAAAATGACGCTGGTTGGAAAGAGAATATGGCTAGAATTGCTGAAGCACATCCAAATAGTCCTTTAGCACAAAGATATGGTGAAAAGAAATCTATTAAAAAGATTAAGACTGAACAAGCAGTCAAGAAACATTTAAACAGAGTAAGAGGTAAATAATATGGCAGATATACCTGATTATATGCGAGGTTTTGACCTTTCAGAAGATTATGGATTTACGCCTGTTAACAAGAAACCTACCGAGGTTCAAGAAAAGGTAGTTGTAGCTGAGAACTCAGAAACAAATATGGAACTTGCAAAAGTTAAATCTGATGTGTCATCAATAAAATCTATGATGAACGAGGTTATGCAAATAGTGGCAGAAAAAGAAACTATAACAAAAGAAGTTGCTGACGCTGACACACAAAAAAGATTCAAAGATATAGAAAAGGTAATATTACCATTTCTGTATAATTTGAGTAAAAGCGATGAGCCATATATTCATTGGCCAAACAGAGGTCCAATTATCAAGGCTCAAATTGAGAAAGTCCTAAAACTAACTAGAGGTTAGTGTATAAGTAATGTCTAATTTTTGTGGTACATTATTTGTACACTTGATTTCTAGACATTTTTTTAAATAAATATTTTTTTAACTTTAAAAGGAAAAGTAATGATGAAAAAACTATCAATAAATGCTCGTTATTTTATTGCACCGTTGCTAATACTTGCAACATTATTTGGTGTGATAGCAGGTGGGCCTTGGGTTTGGACAGGTGTTGCTTTACTAGGTGTAGGAATTATTATTGATACACTTTTTACCAATCAAACTATGGGTGCTGGTTTTGATGAAGACGGAGAAACTAACGCCAACCCACATTTACAAAATGCAGTAATGTACTTTATGTTACCTGTATTCATAGCATTACAATGTGCATTAGCATATCAGATTTACCACGGAATGGCAGGCGCTGAATTATTAGGTGCTGTATTGTCAACAGGTATTTTTGCTGGTATAGGTATCATCTATGGTCACGAACTAGCTCATACAAAAGGGTTCAGTTTCTTGATTGCAAGATGGATGATGGCATTATCTGGTTCAGCACATTTCTGTTATGCTCATGTTTATAATCACCATCTTGAATTAGGTTGTGAAGATGACCCAGCGACAGCACCACGAGGTCGTAGTATCTATGCACATTTAGCTAAGTCATATTTTGGTCAAAGTAAATTCTTGTATACAATGGAAATGCAAAGACTAAAAAGATTAGGTGTGCCTTTCTTATCTTGGCAAAATAGATGGATAAGAGGATATGCAATGTCAGTACCAACAATAGCACTATTTTGGTTTGCTGGTGGTTGGTTAGGTGTAGCTTGTATGGCACTAATTTGGTTGATATCTAATTTTGAGTTAGAGGCACTAAACTATCTAGAACACTATGGTTTAATCAGAGAAAAAGGTTCGCCTATTGATTACAGACATAGTTGGGATAATTCAGCAATGTTTACAAGTTGGTTTTTCATAGAAATTGGTAGACAAGCTGACCATCACGATAGAGGTGAAACTCACTTTTGGGAATTAGATGAAGTAGGTGCTCCAAATACAGGACACGGATACTTTACTCTATTTGCATTAGCATTAATCCCACCATTATTCCACAAACTTATGAAAAAAGAGTTAGCAAAGTGGGATGAAAACGAAGCTTCAGAAGGCGAGGCTAAAATCGCTAGAGAAATGAACGAGGTGGCAGGCTACTAACCACCATTGACAATTAAGTCCGTATCTGGTATAATAACAGACTATAAAATATGAAAAGGTACAAATATGAGTGAATTTATACATAAAGATACGGACTTGTCTTTACTTCCAAATACAAAAGGCAAGAAAATAGAGGGATACAGATTTTACGATATAGATGGTCAAAATTATCCATCTGTTACATCAGTTTTAGGCATACGAAAAAAAGAAGGTTTACAGAAGTGGCGTGATTCAGTTGGTAATGAAGTTGCTAATTGGGAAATGAACAGAGCTGCTAGGCGAGGTAAATCGTTTCATAAATTAGTTGAACAATATCTCAATAACGAAACACCTTCTATTAGAGATGTACTACCACTAGGTCTATTCAGGTTAGCAAAACCTTACATAGACAAGATAGAAAACATAAGATTATTAGAACAAATTATGGTGAGCCCGAAACTCACGATTGCTGGTCAAGTTGATTGTGTTGCTGAATATAATGGTAAATTGTCCGTTATAGACTTTAAAACAGCAAACAAAGAACGAATAGAGGACTGGATAGAAAACTATTTTTTACAATGTACTGCTTATTCATCAATGTACGAAGAAACATTTGGTGAGAAGATAGAACAAATAGTAGTATTGTTAGCCGCTGAAGACGGCACAATGACTGCTTATGTAAAAGACCCACAAGACTATATGAAAGAATTAGTTTTAAGTATAGAAACATTTTACAGGTCTGTTATGAAGGAGTTATTTGAACCTGCTAAATGATAAATAGTATTTCCAGTTTGGCACTCTACCACGGCTAGCAAAGCGAGTGTCGGGGTTTGGTATGTACCTGGCGCCAGAAACATACCCTAATTTTTATATAATGAACTTATGAACGCTAAACAATTTTCACTAAAAATAGAAGAAATCAAAAGACAAAGTGGCGATATGACCTACATGGACGCCGTTCTACACTTTTGTGATGAAAACAAGATTGACCCTGCTGAGGTTGGTAAACTTATATCAAAACCTTTAAAAGAAAAGATTACACTAGAGGCACAAGAATTAAATTTATTAGCTAAGACAGGTAAATTACCTATATGAATTATGACGGCTTTTATGTATACAGAAAATATTTGGCAATCAAATTACATTTTGATAAAGATGAATATAATTACCACGATTATGATGGTCATGTGCATACCAAACTTGAAACATTTACTAAGAGAAACGATAGGTACTTTTACCATAAGTTAAGTGTAAAATATAATCAAGATGAAATAGAAGATTTTTTAGTTGCAAACTTTGTAAAAAATAAAAAGATATGGTCAGGTAATTTATTAGAAAAAGAAGCACATGAAATATATTTACAACATAAAAAAAGAAAAGAAAGTAGCTCATACTGGTTTAAAGAGGATTGTGGTAGAATACGGAACGCTCTTGATATGGACAATTCTGAACCCACCAATGCTCTTATTGTTAATAATGGCCAGCATCCAACACTTTTACGATTTTGTATTGGAAATAAGATTGGTCCAGAAACGGTTTTAATTATGGATTTTCATTTAAATTTTATAAAAGATTGGGATAAAAACATTTCAGAAAATGTAATCTGGCCTGGTGTCAGAAAAAAACTAAACAAATTTAAACCTTTTGTTAGGTTTAATGAAACAGAAACTAAACTGATATTGAAGGAGGTATTTTTATGATAACAGTCGGTGATTATATGCCAGAGTATAGACTACAAGCTTGTCTACCTGATAATACAATTGGTGAGATAGACACATTATGCGAAAATCATAAATGGAGTGTTTACTATTTTTATCCAAAAGATTTTACATTTATATGTCCAACAGAAATTAGAGAAATGGACAGACTAGTAGATGAACATTTAAAGGTAGTTGGTTTAAGTGGTGATAATGAATATTGCAAAAAAGCTTGGAAAGAATCAAATCCTATGATAAAAGATATTAGACATCCATTAGCTGCTGATTCAGGTTTACATTTATCAAGTGAATTAAATGCTGTTAGTGATGAAGGCTTATGTTTAAGAACAACAGTTATAACAGATGAAAATAATGTCATACAACACATTTCAATGAACGCTCTAGATACTGGTAGAAATGTTGATGAAATTATTAACACAGTAAAAGCTTTAAAATCAGGTGGTCTAACTGCTTGTAATTGGAAACCAGGAGATAGTTTTGTTGGTTAAAACCTTAGATTGGTACATAAAATGGTTTGCTAGTATTGTGCTTATATTTGGTGCATATACAACAGCAATGAATATGTACCCATATAATATGTACTTTCAATTTACAGGCTTAACAGGTTGGTTAATTGTAGGTATTATGTGGCGAGATTGGGCATTGATAGTAGTCAACACTATTGGTTCATTAATATTATTAATAGGTATCGTAGATTATCATTTTTTTACAAATTGGATGTTGATAATATATGAGTATCAATTGGAGGCAAGATGGTAGAAGAATCAACATATAAAAAATATAACATCACACTTGATGGTAAAAAAACTTATGTTTTTGCTTGTAAAAATTTAACAACAGCAGAGGCAACAAAAGATATAAAATCAAGATTTAAAGAAAGTAAGGTAACACAGGTAAAACCAGCATGACAAATTCTAAACATTTGTTACATAGAACACTTGATATTGGAAGTGGTCTGATACTATCAATCATAATACAATTGACAGTATTTCCATTTTATGGTATATACATTGAGGTATGGGCTATGTTTCACCTTGCGATTATATTCATGGTCGTAAGTATTATAAGAAGTTATTTATGGTCAAAATACATTTTTAGGTACAAACAATGAAAACATATATTCATGTAAATCAACATATCATTCGTGCTAACAAAAAGAACAACGAAAACAATCCTGTTTTAACTGTAAAACAAGGTAAGAAAAACACCTATTGCCATGAGGTTTCAATAAAAGGACCTTCAACAGTAGTTTATAGTGGCAATGAAAAAACATTATTACCTTGTGGTGCAAGAGTAGCTGTAGTAACAGAGAGTGATGTAGAGTTTATTAGATGAACAGAGTTTTTTGTATAGGTAATGGTGAAAGTAGACAAGGTTTTGATTTAGAACAATTACGACCTTATGGTAAAATATATGGTTGTAATGCCATCTATCGTGATTTTACACCTGATGTTTTAATAGCAGTTGACCACGGCATTGAACACGAAATATATCATTCTGGTTTAGCACAAAAGATACCTTGTTATTTTAGAAATTGGCAAAAAGTACCAGCTATGCATTATGAAATGATGGTCTATGGCAGTATAACAAATATAACAAGAGATGAACTAAAAGATTATTATGATTCTCATAGTGAAAATGAAAGAGGCGATTCTAAAGAATTTGTATTTCATGGTTCTAATTTAGAAGGTCTAGCAAAGATTATACAACAACAAGAGGCACAAGGTAAGACAAGAGAAATAATACAAAAACAAATCAAACATTCTGGTATTCATGTATCGTGGATAAAAGAACCTGATATGTCTTATGATGTAAGAGATGTTGTACCTAGTTACAGAGATTTAGGTTGGGCTGCCGGCGCTACAAGTGCTAGAGTGGCGGTAGATAGAGAAAAACCTGTTAAAGAGATTTTTATGATTGGTCATGACTTGTATAGTAAAACAGCTACAGTAAATAATATTTACAAAGGCACAAGACATTATGTAACACCTCAAAATTCACCAACACCATCTGATAATTGGATAACACAATGGAAAGCAATGTTCGTAGGTTATCCAGATATTCAGTTTTACAAGGTAAACGAGAAAGGTGCTGAGGGTGGCGATAATGTCAATAGGACTATACAAAATTGGCACGGTTGTAAAAATATTAAATACATTGACTACCAAACCATGCTTGACATTATTGAAAAAAAATGATATCCTGTGTAAGAAAATGTATAAATAGTAATGTAGCGGGTGCTACAATACAGAAATACAACAATATATTAATACGAAAATACGGAGTACAAATATGGATTTTGAATCTTTAAAAACATCCAATAGTGGTTTTGATAAACTTACAAAAGCACTAGAAGAAAACCTCAATCCTGAGGACCAACAAAACAAAAACAAATATCAAGATGACCGAATCTGGAAACCAGAGCTAGATAAAACTGGTAATGGTTATGCAGTCATTCGTTTTTTACCAGCAAGTGAAGGTGAAGATATGCCATGGGTAAGAGTATGGTCTCATGCATTTCAAGGACCTGGCGGCTGGTTTATTGAAAACAGTTTAACAACACTAGGTCATAAAGACCCTGTATCAGAAGAAAACACAAGATTGTGGAACACAGGCGTGGATTCTGATAAAGATATTGCTAGAAAAAGAAAAAGAAAGTTATCATACTATTCTAACATTCTTGTTGTTAGCGACCCAAAACATCCAGAAAACGAAGGCAAAGTAATGTTATTCAAATTTGGTAAAAAAATATTTGATAAGATAACAGAAGCAATGCAACCTGAGTTTGATGATGAAACACCTATTAACCCATTTGACTTTTGGAAAGGTGCAAACTTCAAACTAAAAATTAGAAAGGTTGATGGTTTCTGGAATTACGACAAGTCAGAATTTGAGGCTGTTTCCCAAATAAAAGATAGTGATGATGAAATCAAAACTATTTGGGGAAAACAATATCCTCTAAAACCTTTCCTTGACCCTAGTAATTTTAAAACCTATGATGAACTCAAAGAGAAACTGAATAGGGTGATTACAGGGACAGGAAACTCAGCAACAGCTGAAGATGTGGACCTCCCGCCTGAAACATCTACAGCAAAGTCTGAGAAAAGTCCTGTGAACGCTATGTCTGAGGCTAGTGATAGTGATGATACACTAGATTATTTTAGTAAATTAGCTCAAGAATAGTATCTCTCTCCGTTCATAGTAACTTGAAACCCAGCGAGAAATCGCTGGGTTTTTTATATAAATAATAGTATGCCAAGTATATTTGACACAATTAGTAATCAAAGAGGTGGACAACAAAAGTCTGCCACCTGGTACAGAAACGCTGTAGCTTCTATTGCAGATAAAGTAACAGCAAGAAAGTTAATGAATCAAGGTCGTATTTTAGCTAGACCTTCTGCTGGTCGTTTAAACTTATTTTTTTACGACCCTAAGACTAAAGCTAAATTACCGTATTACGATACATTTCCTTTAGTCTTACCTTTAGAGGCAATTAAAGGTGGTTTTATGGGTATTAACTTTCACTATGTATCACCAATGATAAGATTTAGATTACTAAATCAATTACAAAGGTTTGCTACAAACAATAAATTTGATAGCACAACAAGATTAGATGTAGGATATACAAGAGTGGCAGGATTAGAAAGGGTAAAACCTACAATTAAAAAATATTTGTACAGTCATGTGCGTTCTGGTTTTTTAAGAATAGACGCTAATGACGCTCCAACAGCAGTATATTTACCTGTTGAGCAATTTAAGAAACGAAGTGCAAGTTATGTTTACGGACAAAGTAGAGGTATATAGTGGCAATACTAAGAGGCGGAACTAGAATATTTGGGTCAGATGTAAGAATAGGATTATCTAGAGATAAGTCTTTAGAAAATGTAACTAATGACCCACGATTAAGACAAAAACCTGGTGGTGATAGACAATCCACTATGGGCAGATTTCATAGTTATGTAAGTGAAGCTGAGGGTATGGCTCGTAAATGTAAATTCTATACGAGTTTTCAATTACCAAAAGGTCATAACGGCATTGCTTCAGGATTTAATCCATTATATAACACAACACCACCTGTTGGCAGTAATCAAAAATTAGCGTCAGAGGTAGGTGAAGAAGGTATAGGATTTTCACAAGGTGCTCAATTAAGAGCTGTAGAAAGTCAACATAGAAAGCGTGTTCAAGCATTTTGTAAAGATATAACAATGCCACCAAGAATGACAAAAATGACACCTCATCAAGTTTATGGACCTGCTAGACAAATGGTAACAGGAATGTCTATGGCAGATGAGCCTGTAACATTTACTGCTACATTTATGTGCGATAAGTTTTTAAGAGAAAGAACATATTTTGAATTGTGGCAACAAGCAGGTATAAACACCAATTCATTTAATGTAAACTATTATGATGAGTATATATCACCAGTAGAGATATTTCAATTAGGTGGTTTTGAGGGTGCTCAAGAAAGAAATAGTATTACTTACGCTGTATCAATTTTAGATTGTTATCCTACACAAATTGGTGAAATAACATATGCTTCAGCTGAAGACGCTCTAGTTGAATTTACAGTTACATTTGCATACAGATATTGGATTAATTATTTCATTGATAAAGCAGGACAGATACAAATAGGTGATTCAGACTTTAAATCGCCAGAAATAAAAGCAGGTGGTCCTTTAGGTGGTTTATTAGGTAATCTACCAGCACCATTAAGAAGAGCTGGGCGTGATGTGATTTCTGATTTGAAACGAAGATTGCCTATTGGCGATATTACAGGTGGTCGTGTATTCCCACCATTTAATATTGGTGGTGGATTTATCCCACCTATCAACATTTAGTATAAATAGTATTAGTATATTATAGGAGAAGATTATGGCATTACCTAAGGTGGAAACACCAACATATGAATTGACTTTGCCTTCAGCAGATGTGGTGATAAAGTATAGACCTTTTCTAGTTAGAGAAGAAAAAATATTATTATTAGCACAAGAAGAAGGTAAACCTCAAGGTATACAAAATGCAATTATGGATATTGTAAAATCGTGTACCTTTGATAGTTTTGATGTGGCTAAAGCGCCAATGTTTGACATTGAATATGTCTTTTTGAACATACGAGCAAAATCTGTGGGTGAAGTTCAAGAGATAAGAATATTATGTCCAGATGATAAAAAAACATATGGCAAGGTGGAAATTAATTTAAGTGAAGTTATGGTTCAAGTTGATGATGACCATACTAACAAAGTTATAATTGATAAAGCAAGGAATTTAGGTGTTGTATTTAGATACCCTTGTTTAGCAGATATGACTGATGAATTAGTGGACGCTAAAACTGACATCAATAACATTATGGACCTGATTATAAAATCTGTTGACCATATTTTTGAGGGTGATAAAATTTACCCAGCAAAAGAATCAACAAAAGAAGAATTAAATGATTTTTTTAGTGATATGAATCAGGACAGTTTTGGGGAAGTTAAAAAGTTTTTTGAAACTATGCCAAGATTAAGGCATGAAGTAGAAGTAGAAAACCCTAAAACTAAAGTAAAAAGTAAAGTTGTTTTATCAGGTGTAAATGATTTTTTCGTATAAGCCTTGCTCATAACACTCTAGAGGCATATTACGAAGTTAATTTTGCATTAATGCAACACCATAAATATTCTCTAACAGAGATTGAAAATATGTGGCCATGGGAGAGAGAAATATATGTTGGGTTGCTACAACAATTTGTAAAAGAAGAAAACGATAGGATTAAAAAGGAGAGAGGATGATGATACCTATGGAATTATTGTCAATGTTGGCTAGTACGGTCCTTGGAGGCGTGCTATCTATCATGGCTCAAAAAGCAAAAGACGCCGCTGATAGAGAAAAAGCATTTATGGCAAGAGCCGATTTTGCAGCTAAACAAATTGACAAAGCAAGAGATGTGCAAGACCCATTTACTAAAAATACTAGGAGATGGATTGCATTAATATCAGTAATTAGTATTTTAGTAATACCAAAACTAGCACCATTTATAGACCCAACAATGCCAATCTATGTGGGTTATACTGAAACAGTAAGCTCAGGTTGGTGGATATTTGCTAGTGATTCAGATATGACACAATGGAAACCATTAAGCGGTTTAGTTATAACACCACTTGATACCCATGTTGTCAGCTCAATAATCGGGTTATATTTTGGAGGTTCGCTAGTCCGTAGATAATTATGGCAGAGATTGTTCTAGAAGAAGCAAGAGAAATTGGAACAGCGATAGCAGCTCCAATAAAAAGTATGTTGCCTGTACCTGTTGGTGCAGGTGGTATTCAACCTATTGAGGGTGAAGTTATACCTGCTGGTTCTAGAATGCCTGCTACACAAAAAGATAGCCCATTAGCTCAAATGTTTAAACAATTTCTTGTAATGATTAAGAAGATGATTGATAATTCTAAAGAACAAACAAAAGCAATTGAACAAAATACAGAAGAATTAAAAGACTTAGCAAAACCAGGAACGGAAAGAGACCCTGCTAAAGCTTTAGGTAAACAAGAGGTTGATAGACTAAGGAAAGAAAGAGAAGGCGAACTTAGAATGATGAAAGAAGCTCAAGATGAGTTAGATGAGATGAGCCCAGAAGAAGCTAGAGGTGAAAGAGGCGAAACATTAAAAAGGTCAATAGATACTAGAAAAGAAAATGTAGAAGGTCTTGAAAGGACTATCACAGACGCTGGTTTTGCAGTAGAAGAACTAAAAAAAGGTGTGGCTGAAATGAGTACACCTCTAGGTGATGTTTATAATGCTTTGGGTGAGATTGCATTATTACCTGATAAACTATTTGGTGATACATTAAAAGCATTTGATAAGATAACAGGCAATATTTTTGGATTAAATGAAGCATATGAAAATATGAAAAAAAGTGTAAAAGGTCTTGTTAAAGA
>Ga0181553_10000980_pt1 | contig 25422 bp, 14 predicted proteins | sample 011ome_17_FD_133753 | JGI IMG/M metagenome (GOLD analysis project Ga0181553, IMG submission 133753) | Coastal salt marsh microbial communities from the Groves Creek Marsh, Skidaway Island, Georgia - 011502XT metaG (megahit assembly) | ecosystem: Environmental > Aquatic > Marine > Intertidal...
GTTTTCATGCGCATGCTGTTTCTGTAACCACTACAATAGCTGTCATTACACAAAAAACTACCACCTCTGCTTACTCTTTTTAGGGCATAAGGTTCGTTAGAATCATAGCTTTTTTCTGGTCCTTTTGGGTTTTGGGATGTTTTTCCAGCTAAAGTTTTGTAATAATCTTCGTGATAAAGGTCGGCACACCACTCCCATACGTTTCCAGCCATATCGTATAAGCCATATCCATTTGGCGGATAATTTTGAACAGGGGCAGTGAAGTAAAAACCATCACGTTTTTGATTTAGATAGGGAAAGCTACCTTCCCATGTATTGGCCTTTGGATTTCCTTTATCAAGGCTTTCATTACCCCAAGAATAGACTGTGTTTTTAAGCCCACCTCTACTGGCATATTCCCATTCAGCTTCAGTTGGGAGTCGTTTGCCAGCCCAATTGCAATAGGCCACAGCATCAAACCAACTGACATGCACTACAGGGTGATTTTCTTTTCCAACGATAGTACTACCAGGACCTTCAGGTTGTCTCCAATTCGCCCCTTGTCGCCATTGCCACCACTGGCTTACATCTCGAAGTGATACAGGCTTTTCTGTAGCCACAAAAATCAGTGATGCTGGTGCCAATTGACTCTCTTCGGGTTTTGGGGTTCCCGGAGGTAATTCTTTTTTGATTTCTTCCCAATCTATATCTTTTTCAGCAGTAGTCACATAACCTGTAGCTTCCACAAAAGCAGCAAACTGGGCATTGGTCACCTCATGCAAATCCATCCAAAAGGAATCAATAACGACCTCATGCTTTGGATACTCATCCCGCCATGCCTGGTCGTCATCTCCGCCCATAGAAAAAGTACCGCCTGGAATAAGGACCATACCCTCTTTGTTGGCGTTTGATTTCGCTTGTGAGGTTGTGCTAACTTGAGAAGAAAAACGGCTTTGGGTAGGCGTGCAGCTATGACCAGCGGTTTGTGGTTGTTTGGGTTTTTGTTGGCAGCTTAGAACAGAAAAAAGAATAACTAAAAAATATATCTTACTATGATTTGAAATCAGGGAAATTTTTATGTATGCCATAAATGTTATTTTTAAAACCATAATTTGTAATTTATAACTAGCGGACTAAAACTATACTGTAAATTTGTAGATGAAATAGGTAAATTTAATTAAAAAATTATTGATTCATTAACCATTTTTGGTATTGATTTTCCAATTCAAACACAATATTTGGATATTTATCAGCTAAATTAATTTGTTCCGCTGGATCATTTTCAAGGTTAACTAACCATCTATTGGAATTAAAAATAATTTGTTTGTTGCTAGAGTCATAGGGATTACCAATAAGTTTCCAATTTCCTTTTCTTGCTACCCACATTTCGTTTAATTTCCAGCAATACCCATCATTGTGTAGTGTGTTGTGTTTAGAATCATTAATTATTGGGACTAAACTTTTACCATCAATATTGGTGGTATCCAATTTAATGTCACATAATTCTGCAAGGGTTGGCATCCAATCTGTGTTTACTGCAAATTGGTCTCTTATTTCACCTTTTGGGATTTTGTTTTTCCAGCTGATAGCGGCCGGTACTCTAATTCCACCTTCAAATAAACATTGTTTTGCACCACGAAAAACTCCTGAATCCCCTCCTCCAAAATGTGCCCTTTCTTCTGTTGAGTGCCCATTGTCCGATTGAAAGACAATAATAGTGTTTTCTAGAAGGTTAAATTCTTCTAATGTGTCAATTAAAATACCAATTTTATCGTCAAGTGTTGATAAAAAAGCATTGTACAAAATTCTTTGATAGCTAAGGTTCTTATCTTGATAATGTTTTAACCACTTTTCATCACCTTGATAAGGGTAGTGAGGCATATTAGTAGCAAAATACACAAAGAACGAATTATCTTTATTTGTTTCAATAAATTTAATGGTTTCAGTAACCATTAGATCTGGAAAAAAATCTCCATCATAAAAAACTTCCTTACCGTTTCTGTATAAATCGTGTCTGTTTGGCCCGTTCCAGTAAAAAAAATGAGAATAATTATCTATACAACCGACGTAATGTCCAAAAGAATAATCAAAACCTTGTTCATTTGGTAACATTCCTTTTTGAGTTCCCAAATGCCATTTTCCAATATGTGCTGTTTTGTAATTGGCATCTCTAAACATTTCAGCCATTGTATATTGGTTTGCTGATAAGCCATTAATTATTTTGGATGGTTTTGGGTCAACATTTCCAGGCACACCTGCCTTTTGAGGTGTTTTTCCAGTTAATAGGGAAGCTCTTGAGGGTGAGCAGATTGGCGAACCATAAAACTGTGTAAATTTCACGCCATTATTTACAATACTATCTAGATTTGGTGTTTGTAAATCATTTGCACCAAAACTATTTAAGTCAATAGAACCTTGATCGTCTGTGTATATGATAATTACATTTGGCTTTTGTTGAGAATAGAGCACGTGTGTATTACAAAAAATTATTGTAAACAAAATGCAATAGAGAAAGTGTTTCATAATCGTACATAATTAAAAATGCTCTTATTAGATTAGAAAAAGCTGATTAATTTGCTGGCTCAACCTTATATCTTCTACTAATTACCTGGTCTGTCATTTGGCGTAATTCATCAATAGAAAGGTTCATATTATATTCTTTTTTTAACTCACTTAATCGTGATTTTAAATTCATTATTAAATGTTTGTGTTCAGGATTATGTATAACATTATTGACTTCGTTAGGGTCGTTTGAAAGATCGTATAATTCCCATTCGTCCATATCATAATAGTAATGAATAAACTTATATCTTTCTGTTCGAATTCCATAATGAGGTTGAACGTGATGCCAATATGGATATTCGTAATAATGGTAATATACAGCATCTCTAAAAGTTTTTTTCGTTTTGTTTTCCAAAATTGGCATGAAACTCTTTCCTTGAACTTCCTTTGGAGGATTTATTCCTGCAATTTCCAAAAGAGTAGGGGAGTAATCGATATTTAATATCATATCGTTACTTATTGAGCCTGCTTTTATTTTTTGTGGATATCGAACTAATAGAGGCATATGCATTGATTCTTCATACATAAAGCGTTTGTCAAACCATCCGTGCTCTCCTAAATAAAATCCTTGGTCTGAAGTGTAAATAACAATTGTATTTTCTGCTAAATTATTTTCATCAAGATAACTTAACATTTCACCAATAGCATCATCAACCGCTTTTACAACACGCAAGTAGTCTTTTATGTACCTCTGAAATTTCCAGTTTTTTCGTTCTTCATTTGTCATTTTTTCATCGGGCGTCCAAAACTCTCCGTCCTCATTTCCATATTTGTTCCAAGCAATTAATTCCTCATCTGTTAAGCCTTTTGGAGGTTCTATTTTAACGTCTTTCCTATTCATGTGACCATCAATTCTCATCCAAGCATCTTTAGCCGCTTTTCTTCCATTATAATCATCATTATAGGTTTCTGGATGAGGAATTGTAACATTTTTGAGATAATTTGAGTATTCTGGTGCAGGATCCCATGGTCTGTGAGGGGCTTTAAACTGATACATTAGCATAAAAGGTTTGTTTTTATCCTTTCTTTTTTTTAGCCAATTTATAGCATCTTCTTTAATAACAGTCGTTGAATATTTGCCTATTTCTTCAATTATACTGTCATTTTTCATTTCAAAAACAGGGTCGAAATATGAACCCTGGCCTTCTTTGTTAAATAGTACTTTGAAATAGTCAAAACCTGTTGGTGCTGTTCCTAAATGCCATTTTCCAATCACTGCAGTTTCGTAACCATTTCTTTGTAAAATTTTAGGAAATGTTTCTAAACTAGAATTGAAATCACCACCACCTTCATTTTTATAAAACCCATTAATGTGAGCATATTGCCCCGTAAGAATAGATGCTCTTGATGGTCCACAAATTGAGTTGGTACAAAGCGCATTATTGAAACGCATGCCTTCATTCGCAATTCGATCTATATTTGGAGTTGGTGCAATTTTTGCTAAATATCCTTTATATGCACTGATGGCTGCTAATGCATGATCATCGGTCATAATAAAAAGAATGTTTGGTTTATTTGTTGTTTCTTGTTTTTTTGCAATTTTACAACCAAACATAGTTGATATAAAAACAATAAGTATTGTGAATTTTTTCATTTTATTGAAAAATTTATTTTGGCATTACAGCATCTTTACCCCAGTTTTTGTTAGGTAATTCTCCAAGTTTCAAAGTTAAAGTAGCACCTTGCATTATTTGTTTATGAGAAATGTAAGGCGCATCGATTTCTTTATTATTTATAAATGCTTTTTGTATATATTTTTTTGTTTTACTTGCTCCTTCAGCTATGACAGTAAATGTTTTACCGTTTTGGAGTTTGATACTTGTTTTTTCAAAAATAGGACTTGTAATATTGTAATACGGTAAACCGGGTGTAACTGGATAAATTCCCATTGATGTAAATACTACAAAAGCAGTCATACCCCCTCCATCTTCATCACCAGGAATTCCAAAAACATTATCCTTAAACCAAACATCTAAAAGGAAGCGTGTTCGCTTTTGAGTTTTCCAAGGTGCTCCAAAATAATTATATAAATATGGAATGTGAAATGAGGGTTCATTACCCATAGAAAATTGACCCACCATTCCAGTTGAGTTGGATCCATCTATGTAAAAATCATTTGTTCTTATACCCAAATCTTCTCTAAAAAGTTGATCCAATCTATTCTGTGCAGCTTGCTTTCCACCTAATAATTCAGTTAGCCCGTTTATATCGTGTTTTACATCCCATGCATAAGTCCATCCATTATTTTCATCATAATAATTTCTGTATCCTCTTCCTCCGTCTAATTTAGGATTTATGTTTAAGAAATTACCATTTGAATCTTTTGGAATAAATAATCGTTGGTTAAAGTCCCATAAATTTTTATAATCTTTAGCTTTTGGAGCAAATACATTATAATCTTCATTATTTCCTAATTCTTTAGCCAGTTCCGATAATGCCCAAAAGTCGTAACTAATACCTAGGGTAACTGGAACAGGTTGTCTTTTTTCAAAATCATCAACATTTCCAACGCTTTCATTTTCTCCAATTTTTAAAGATGGGAAATATCCGTTATTATGGTAAAAATCATCTAAAGGACCCCTAGGATTTCCTTGACGCCAAGGAATAAAGGTGCCTTCCATTAGGTTTTTTTTAATGCCTTCATAAGCTTTTTCAACATCGTAATCTATTAGTCCTTTTCTGTATCCATCTATAAATATTGCTGAAGAATGGTAGGCATTCATACAAAGATGATTACCAAAAACCTGAGGGAAAGTTGGCATCCATCCAGATTGTTCGTACATCAGTGTATAAGAGTTTAAAATATCATTTTCCAAAGTTGGGTTAACAATAGTGCGAAGTGGGTGGTGGGCTAAATATGTATCCCAAATCCAGTCGTCAACAAAAAAAGGACGATTACTTTTGTGTACTTTTTTGTCGTAGCCACTATAATATTGCCCATACTCGTTAATATCCACCATTCTTTCATATGTTCTATATAGTGCTGTATAAAAAGTTCTTTTTTGAGCATTTGTACCTCCTTCAACTTGAATTTGATTACTTACTTTTTCCCATTCTTTTTTTCCTGCCTCAGCAATTTCTTCAAAAGTTTTTCCTTTAATTTCTTTTTCAAAATTTTCTCTAGCCTGCTTGGCATCAATGTACGAAATGGCATACTTTAGGAAAAGAGTCGATAACGAGTTATTATCATAAATATGTAATCTTGAATTATTGAAAGTGAGTTTTATATTTTTAGCAGGAAGATTGTCCTCATCAACAATTTCTCCATACACGTAAATGGTAGTAATATTGTTTACAGCATACTCTCCTTTTGTTTGTTTGCTTCTCTTCTCTACAATATTAAACGAAGATTCACTCGATTCAAATTGCATATCTTCTGTACCTTGAATTAATATGTTTTTTTCAGGGCTTTTAAAGAAATCAAACTTATAAATTGCTGATTTTTTTGAAGGAGTAAAGCTGACTCTAATATCATCGTCAATTAGGTAAGTTGAGTACAACCAAGGGTGAACTACCTCTAAATCGTGGTCTATGGGCATTCCATCTTTCCACAAGTCTCTTTTTTCTTTTCCAGAAGCCACTTTCATTTGTAATATCCCCGGTCTCCTGTGGGCTGTTACAAGTAAAGGGAACCCATGAACTATATCTGAAATGTAATCCTTTTTTAAAGGAAACATTCGCATCATTTGATTGGGCAAATGAAAAGTTGGATATGTTGGCACCAAAAATCGAGATACATTTCCAATGGTAGGGTCAATGTATTGTGTGTTGTCCTTTTGCCCATTTATTTTTAAGATCGAAATGAGACAAGTAATTATAATTATTCTTTTCATACAGAATTTATAAAAATCTAAAGAAAGTAGATAGGCTTAATAAATTATTAATACTAACTTAATTAAGTATTAATTTTATTTTTTTGAGTAAATGGAGTATTTAAAAAAGTAGATTAATGTTGTTTAGACGTTTTTGAATTATAGTATCAAACATTAATAATACACTTCTAAAATTTTAGCATTTTTTGAGCGAAGTGTAATATTTTTTAAGGATGCAGGAATTAGTAATGTTTGTCCAATATTTAATATATAAGTTTCTTTACTGTTAATAATTGAAACAGACCCTTCCACACACATGTAAATCACAAATGAATCAATATTAGTATAATCTCTTTCAATGAAAGAACTAATGTCTAAAATATTAGTTTTAAAATACGGTGAATGGATTAATTTGTTTGATTTATTTTTCACAAGAGTATATTCTGTTTTATAGCTTTCGTGCACTTCAAAATCAACAACATCAACGGCTAGCTCATTGTGTAATTCTCTTTTTTCACCTGTTTTTTTATCTACTCTGTCATAATCGTAAATACGGTATGTAATATCAGAAGTTTGTTGGATTTCTGCTAATAATACTCCTGCTCCAATGGCATGCACTCGCCCAGTAGGAATATAAAAGGTGTCTCCCTTTTTGACATTTTCGTGATGCATTACACTCAGAATTGTATTATTCTCTAAATGTTTTTTATATTCCTTTGCATCAATTTTTTTGTCAAAGCCAACTATCAATTCTGCACATTCATCGGCTTGCATAACATACCACATTTCGTTTTTTCCAAACGAATTATGACGAGCTTTTGCTACATCATTGCTTGGATGAACTTGGACAGATAGTGGAGTTTTTGCATCAATAAATTTAATTAAAAGTGGAAAATCATATCCAAACTTTTTATATACATTATTTCCTATAAGATCACCTCTAAAATATTCGATTATCTCTTTTAAAGTTTTACCCTTCAAAGGACCATTTTCTACTACAGTTTCCTCTCCAGATACATCAGAAATTTCCCAAGATTCTCCAATATTATTTTCAGAAATGTCTTTATAAAGTTCTGATTTTAATTTATTTCCTCCCCACATTCTGTATTTGTAAAGAGGTTTAAATTTAATAGGATATAATTCCATTTTCATATTAATTTTCTATTTGCAACACCTTGATAATGTTTAGAATTATTTTTCTTTAACCATTCTAATAAACAAGTTCTTAACTCTTCTGCTTTTTTCTCATACAAATCTTTGTTAGGATTTTTACCCAATAAATTATTCAATTCAAACGGATCCTCATTTAAGTTAAATAAAACATTTAATACTTTTGAATCTTTTGTATACGGAATCAATAATTTCCATCCATCTTTAACTATCATATAATTAGGTTGAATAGGCCCCCTATAATCCCATTCAGTTACTACGTAATTCCCATGGTCAGTTGGTTTGTTTTCAATCAAATCTCTTAAACTTTGGCCATCCGATTTAAAATTACCAACCTTTAAATAATCCATGATAGTGGCAAATAGATCTACATTTGAAACATAACCATTTACAACAGTATTTTCTTTGATATTATTTGGTGATTTAATAAACAATGGTACGTGTGAAGATTCTTCATAAAATACGTTTTTTTCCCGCATTCCATGTGCGCCTAACATTTCTCCATGGTCGCTTGTAAAAATTACCATAGTATTTTCTGAAATACCCTCATCTTCTAAAGTTTTAATGATTTTTCCAATCCACTCATCTAACTCAGTAATTAAACCATAATAATTGGAAATCATATATTTAATCTTTTCCTTATTTACATATTCTGTTAATAAATGTCTTTTATTAGCATGAATGTAAGGCGAATTTTCCATATTGTCCGAAATACTCACTGGTATGGGCATTTCTTTAGGATTGTACATACTGTAATATGGTTCTGAAACAATCATGGGGGCATGTGGAAAGTGAAAAGACGTTGTTATGCTAAAGGGTTTGTTCTTTAATCTCTTAATGGCATCAATGGTTTTTTTGGCATAAAATGCTGTTATCGAATGCTCTTTTGGGATACTGGACTTACCATGATAATTGGGCTGAGAATACCTCTTATTCGATTTTTTAACATCTTTGTATGTTTTGCCATAATTAACATCTATAGGATCTGGAGTGTATGGTCTTTCAGAAAAATAATCTAGCAGCTCTCCCTCTACAGGTTCTTTTTTAGGAAATACTTCATCTAAGTAATCTAAGTACATGACTCTTTGCCCCTGATGGCCAAACATAGATTTACCATTTTTTGCATACTTCTTTTCATTTTTATAAACAACGGAATGAGAGGTCAAAACGTGCCATTTTCCATAATACTCTGCATGATACCCTTTTTCAGTAAGGATTTCATCAAATGTTTTCATAGTCATGACCGGTGTATCATCGTAATAATATGTTTTATCATTTGTATTGACTCCATGAGTATTTACAGTTGTTCCAGTTAAAATTGAAGATCTTGCTGGTCCGCATACAGCAACGGGGGTATAAGCGTTTTTAAAGTATGCTCCTTGACGAGCTAACATGTCAAGATTGGGAGTTTTAATTATAGAATTTCCAGAAATACTTAAGGCATCATATCTAAGTTGATCTACGATAATGAAAAGTAAATTGGTGTTTTCCGACCGATTAGAGAACTTAGGTTTATGATTAGTTGATTTGCAGTTTAGTAAGAAAACTAAGCCAATGAGTAATGTTATTTTATTCATGGATATTTTGTTTAAATTTGTATGAAAAAACCCTATAAATTCCCCTCCCTTTTGTTATGTACTCAGTAATATAATTATTGTTTTCTTGAAGTTTGAAGATTTTAAGTTCTGAATCATTGTTTAATAAAACCTTTATTTGATCATTGGTAAATGTGTACGAAAACTCCACAAATTTGTTGTTTGTAGAATTTTCTAAAATCCCTTTGCCGTTATTATAAAACGTAATTTTTTTATCGTTTTTCCCCCAAGTTCCCAAAATCTTATCCAATGTGATTTTATTTGAAGGATACCTATTTTTCAGTCTTTTTTCTAAGTTAATCTTTACAGAATCCATATTTTTATTCAGTAAAAAACCATTATTAAACATTTCTGCAATTTCCAAAACACTTTTTTTAAAAACATCTGGAATATTTGGATTTAGCGTGGTGTGGTTGATGTTCTTATGCAGTAAAACTTTTGCATTACCCCCTTTAGATTTAATTTTTTCTGCAAATTTTTGACTTTGAGAGTAATGACAAAGCATATCCGAATCTCCGTGAATTAGAAGTGAATTAGCAGGGTTATTTCTTAGGTTATAATATGCACTTGCTTTTTTACTTTTTATTTTGGTGTCTAATCCATAGATTTTTCTTGCTTCAGTGCTAGGAAATGGTGATAATTCAATTGAATGATCTACCAAATTATACATACCTTCTAATCCTATATAAACTTTACAATTTTTATATTTTTGAGCTAGTATTGCTGATAAAGTAGAACCGGCTGAAGCTCCTCCAAAAGCAATTCTACTTATATCTGCATTGAATCTTGAAGCATTATCAAAAAACCATTTTACAGACGCTTCCAAATCCTCAATAGCATTTTCAAAAGTGGCATTGTTTCCTTTGCAGCGGTAGGCTAATCCTACATAAATAATCCCTAAACTATTTACTAAAAAATCAGAATCTGCTGACAAACTAGCTTTCGGAACTTGATTTTCATCACCACCATTCCAGCCACCACCATGAACAAAAAAATAGACTGGTCGTTTATTAAGCCCTGTGTTAGAAGGTAAATGAATTAATATAGGTATTTCATAACCTGATACTTTTGTTGCAATTTCATTTATTATCTGTGAAGAAGCTTCTTTTTGTGCGATTAAAAGTAAGAATAAAAGAAAAACTCGTTTACCTGTCATTTTTAAATCAATTTACAAACTCCCCATAAGGTCTATTTGGAAAACTTTTTAAAGTTTTGATTAGTAAGCTCTTAAGCTTTTTCAATTCTTTATGGTTTTCGCTATACAGATTGGTTTTTTCTTTTGAATCATTTACTAAATCAAAAAGTTGATCCCTTTCAAAGTACAAAGGGTTATGTCTTGACGAATGATACCCTAGATGTGAATTTCTTGTATAATAGGGTAAGGGGATCTTTCTATTTTGAAATCCGTTAAACATTTTTCCATTTAGAATTTTTTGTTCCTTCTCTAAATCGTATCGAATGCTAATGTATTTCCACTCTTTTGTAGCCACTGCTCGAGCATATCCCAATTCGAAATATAAATAATCGTGAACAGGTTTTTTACTCCCACTTAAAACGTCTTTTAAGCTCACCCCATCAAAGGGAATATTATCTTTATTAAAGTCAAATCCTGCTAAGTCTAAAAATGATGGTGTAAAATCAATGTTTTGTACCTGTTCATCATATACAGAATTTGGTTTTACTCCATTTGGCCAATGAATAAGCAAAGGTACTTTTACTCCACCTTCATATAAGGTAGTTTTTCCATAGTTATAAGATCCATGATCTGACGTTATGACAATAATCGTATTGTTATAAATGCCTTCATCTTTTAGTTTTTGAACCAAAGCCCCAACAGCATAGTCGAACCACAATAACCAAGCGTGATTTGGATCTTTACCTAATGACATAATTTCATCTTTTATTTCTTGTCTTGAGGGCAAATATGAATACGATTCATCAATATAACCTTCGCCAGTAAATTTTGGATTTGCATCCAAGCCATGTATATATTTTCCATTTTTCTTTATCCATGGGGCAGGACCATGTGGTATAGTTTCTGAATAGTATAAGAAGAATGGTGAATCTTTGTTTGTTTCTATAAAATCAAGAGCGGCTTTATTTTTCCATTCAACATTATGAACATTCAAAGAGTCGTTATATATTTCTTTTAAATTACCTCCATATACAGCATTAGCATAATCAAAACCATATTCTTTAATAATCTCTACCCAAACTTTATGATTATGTGCTGAGGCCTCAGAAACCTTTTCATTTTTGGGGTCAGAGTCTTTTTCAAATTCTTTAAATCCATTTTTCACCCAATTTTTACGTTGCAAAAGTTTATCATGCTCCATAATATGGCTTTTACCTACAAAACCAGTTTTATAGCCTAGCGTTTGCAATAATTTTGGAAGGTTCTCTTGATCATATTCGAGTTCAGTATTGTTTTCTACTCGAGTCATAGTTCCAACAGGGTGTTGTTTCATAAATACCTTACCTTTGGATCTACTAGCATATCTTCCCGTAAGCATTGAGTACCTGCTTGGAGAACATACAGAACTAGACACATAGGCATTGGTGAAAATCATACCACCTTTTGCTAAGCTGTCTATTGTGGGTGTATGAACCTCGTTATCTCCATTAAAGCCAAAGGGTCTAGATTGAACCTCCTTCTCATTTTCTAACGGCACAATAGAACTTTGATCATCTGTCATTATGAAGATGATATTAGGCTTATTTGTGTTTTGTCCAAATGATTTTTGGATACCAATTAAAAGAAAAAATAATAGCCCAATTGATTTGTAATTCCTTAAATTCATATTAATTATTTTTTACTCATTTCTTCCATACCAATTCCAGGTATTTGTTTTTTAAAGTCTTCATAATAACTTCTTAGAAGTGCTATGGTGTTTTGGTTATCTTTATCGTTAATTCCGTTGTGAATCTCTAGTGGATCCTTAATTCTGTCAAAGAACATATCTCCAAATTCGCGGTAATCTTGTCTTGGATTTACAGGGTTAGTTTTCATAATTCCTAATTTTGCATTCTCGCTAATTACCGCGGCTTGAAACCAACTTTCGGATATGATATATTCTCTTTCCAAAGGTTTATTTTTAAATAATAACTCAATGAGTGATTTTCCTTCTAAAGGGTATTCTAATTTGGGAGTTTTTAAGTCTAAAGCCTTAATCAAAGTTGGAATGATATCTATCAAGCTTACAAGTTCAGCAGTGTGTTTACCTTGATTTGCATTTCCTGGAATCCTGATCATCAATGGAATGTTTAATATATCTTCATATATGTTGTGCCCAGCAGCAGCTTTTTCAACCATTCCGTGGTTTCCTACAAAATCACCATGATCTGAAGTGTAAATAATAATCGTTTCTTCTTTTATATTTGCTTTGTCAAGAGCTTGTAAAATTTCACCAACGTAATGATCTACTTCTGAAACTAAGGCATAATAGGCTCCTATATAATTTCTCCATAACTGTTCATCCTCAAAAGCCTTATCCATATTCCAAACTTTGTTGCCGCCATTCCTCTGGAATTGCAATAGTGGTGGTAAATCCTCTTTAGGTTGGTAAAAACTGGCTGGCATTTTTATGCTACTTTTTAATTTAGTTCCATTTCCCCATTGAGAAACATCATACATGTCCATAAACTTTTTTATGGGAGTATAGGGTTGATGAGGTCTGTAAAAAGAAGCAAAACAAAAGAAAGGATTATCACTATTTTTTTGTTGTTCAATCATTTGTATTGTTTCTTTAGCGGTATACGCCTCCATTGAATATCCGAAAGGTAAATTTGAAACACGTGTTCCTAAATCTCCTGTCGGGATTTTTGTATTTTCGTCTATACTGCCCTTTGGACCTTTGCCAAATTCTGCGGCCCAATCATAAGAAAATTCAGGCTGATAGCCTTGAGCTGTTATCCATTCCAAATAATTTCCATCATCTCCTTTTTCTGGATGCACTTCTTTTCTAATATCCCATCCATGATCTCCACTGCCTTTTAGATGTCTTTTTCCAAAAGCATAGGTTCTGTATCCATTGTATTTAAAAATGCTGGCTAAGGAAGTGGCCTTGTCCGTTATTGAAGTTTCTTCCGTATTGTCCATCAAACCTAAAGTTCTTGGATACAATCCAGTCATTAAAGACATTCTAGAGGGAACACAAATACCTCTTGTAGTATATGCTCTATCAAAAACAATAGATTCTTTTGAAAACAGGTCTAGATTAGGCGTAATTACATCTGGATGATTCTCAAAACCCATTGTTTTTTTATTGTGTTGATCAGAAAAAAGGATTAATACATTTGGTTTTTTCTTACTGATAGGTTTTAGGGATTCATTTTTTGAACCTAATGACACTAAAATGACAAAAACACTTAAATAAATTTTTAACATACTTTCAATTTATTATATAAACCATTGTAATAAATAAAACTTCAATTCTAAAACTCTTCTTTTATTAGTACTCGGTAACCATACCACGCAATAAAACCAAAGCAAAATAATGGTAATACAAAAGAGAAATTCACTTCTGTAACTCCTAGTATTGTTGTATCTGCCACACCATGACCTCCAATGTCAATAACTATTCCTTGAAGCTTTGGCATTAATGCACCTCCAACTATGGCCATCACAAGACCAGCCGAGCCTACTTTAGATTGTTCTTCAGTTAGCTCACCCAAAGCGATGCCGTAAATAGTGGGAAACATAAGAGACATAAAAAAAGAAATACCAACCAAACTATATAACCCAAATTGGTTTTGAATAAAAATTGTACCCAAAGAAAATATCATTGCAAGAATAGCAAAATACATCAATAACGAACCAGAACTGAAATAACGTAGTAAGACTGTTCCAATGGCTCTACCAAACGTAAACAGAACAAATGCTGCCATTTGATAATATCCTGCCGTAACACTGTCAATTCCCAAACTTTCCGCATATTGATATATGTAAGTCCAACACATTATTTGCCCACCAACGTATAAAATCTGGGCTAAAACCCCTGTAGTGTAATTAGAATTATTGAATAAAGCCTTAATGGTTTTACCAATTTTTGGCATTTCACCTTCTGCCTTTGATTGTGGCATTTTACTCAAAAGAAAAATTACAAAAACAACAGAAATAAATAATCCTAAAGCTACATATGGGTCTCTTATTACCAATAAATCTGTAGTTCTAATAAGTGTCTTAGAAGCTTCTTCAAGGGCATTAAAATCAACTATATCATCAGATTTTAAGTTTTTCAAGACAAATTGTTGTGCAACAAACAACCCAGCAATTAAGCCAATTGGATTGAAGGCTTGAGCCAAATTTAATCGTTGCGTAGCAGTTTCTTTTGGTCCCATGGCTAACGCGTAGGGATTTGCAGCTGTTTCCAAAAAGGCTAAACCAAAAGTCAACACATAGAGACCAATACAAAAAAACATAAAGCTTTCTGATTGTGCCGCTGGGTAAAATAGTAATGCGCCAGTGGCGTACAAGGCCAATCCAATTAAAACACCTACTTTATAAGAGTATTTTCTCATAAATAGAGCGGCAGGCAAAGCCATGCAAAAATATCCTCCATAAAAAGCCATCTGTACCCAAGCTGCTTCAGAATTAGATAATTCCAATACTTTTTTGAAAGCCTGGACCATAGGGTCGGTAACTGCATTTGCAAAACCCCAAAGTGCAAATAGAGAGGTAACAAGTGCAAATGCAAATAAATTTTTTTTGGGAACTAATGGAATTTTTATGGTGCTCATAAATTTAATTTGTATTATTTAATTTTGGTTGGTTGCCCATTTCAAATTCTAAAGTTCCACCTTCAATGAGTTGATTGTGAGTAAAAAATGGGGTTTTTAACACCTTTTCGTTGAGTTTAGAATTTTGAATGAATTTATTGTCTGGACTATTATTTTTAGTTTTAATTATGAATTTTTTACCTGTTGGTAGGTTTATTTCTACTTGATCAAAAATGGGACGACCAATAGAATAAGTAGGGTCTCCTGGATTGAAAGAATAAAAACCCATAGCATTTAGCACGTACCAAGCACTCATCTGTCCACAATCTTCATTTCCTGCTAGTCCATTAGGATTATTAAAATATAATTCACTCATAATTTGGTCTGCCAATTTTTGAGTTTTCCAAGGCTGATCGACAAAATTGTATAAATGTGTAATATGATGACTGGGTTCATTTCCATGAGCATATTGACCAATCAATCCAGAAATATCTCCAGAAACATCATCTCCAACCAATTCTGAGCTTGTTGAAAACAAATCATCTAGTTTTTCAATAAATGTTTCTTTTCCGCCCACTAAATCTATTAATCCTGGTACGTCGTGTGGGACAAACCAGGACCACTGATAAGCGTTGCCTTCAGTATAATCATCTTTTCTATGTCTTGAAAAACGAGGGTCAAAAGGCTCCCTCCACTGTCCATCGGCATTTTTTCCACGCATAAATCCAGTAGTTGAATCATAGTATTGAGAATATTTTTTTGAACGATTCATATACAAATGATAATCATCTGTTTTATCTAAATCTTTTGCCATTTGTGCAATACACCAATCGTTGTAGGCATATTCTAAAGCTTTAGACACAGACTCGTTTTCCAAATCTGCTGGAATATATTCTTGATTACTGTGATACCATTTTCCTTTTGGCATTAAAATTTCTTTTACTGCTTTTGAAGGAAAATTGACATTGATTGTATCATATTTTGAGGCGTGTACAATAGCTTGATAAGCTCTATTGATATCAAAATCTTTGATTCCTTTATTATATGCATCAACAATTACTGGAACAGCGTGGTAACCAATCATACAACCCGTGTAATTTCCTTGCAGTTCCCACATTGGTAGTACACCACCTTGACGATATTTATCTAGTAAAGTTTTGATAAACTCATTAGTTTTCTGTGGGTCTGTAATTGTTTTTAATGGATTGTACGCTCTAAAGGTATCCCATAATGAAAAGACGGTGTATATATTTTCTTGATTAGATTTATGAATTTTTCTGTCCATTCCCCTATATCTAAAATCAACATCAGAAAAAGTATTTGGAGCAATTGATGTATGGTATAAAGCTGTGTAAAAAATAGTTTTTTCGTCATCTGTGCCTCCCTGAACATTAATTTTTGAGAGCTCTTTTTTCCAATAATTATGTGCATCATTTTTTACTTTATCAAAATCCCAATGGTTTATTTCTGACTCTAAATTTAATTCTGCACCAGAATAATCAACAGATGAAATTCCAATTTTTGCTAAAACCTCTTCGCCTGGAGTTGTATCAAAAGTTAATACAGCCAGCAGATGTTTAGATAATTTTTCGGGGAGTTGATCTATTTTTTTTCCATTTTCATAAAAAGTGTAGGTAAATGGTTTGTTGAATTTGGCATGAAAAAAAATATCTTGATTGACGGCCCAGCCACCCGATCTTTTGTAGCCTGCTATTTCTGTGTTTGAAATGACTTTGAACTCATGATTGGGATTATGATCGGGATAAATGTTGTGAGACAGATCAATAATAATTCCTGATTTTCCGCCATTATTAAATGTGTATTTATGAAAACCTGCTCTTGTTGTTGCAGTTAATGATACATTGATGTTGTAATCCTTCAAAAATACTTCATAATAACCTGGTGAGGCAGATTCATTAGAATGACTAAATCTTGATCGATAACCTAAATCAGGTTCCTCAGGCGACCCGGGAATTACCATCGGATCTCCAGAAAAAGGCATAAATAAAAAATCTCCTAAATCACTAATCCCTGTACCACTTAAATGAGTGTGAGAAAAGCCTATGATTGAATGATCTGTGTAGTGATATCCGCCACAAGCATCCCAACCCAAAGTCCTTGTGTCTGGACTAAGTTGAACCATTCCATAAGGAGTTGTAGCACCTGGGAATGTATGTCCATGACCACCTGTACCTATGAATGCGTTAACAAATTTAGTGTTATCTATACCATCATTTATATTCAGGGTTGAAGACTGACTATTTAAAATTGTTGTTAGAAAAAATGATATCGCTAAAACAAGGTAGAATTTTATTTTTTTCATTTAAAATTGTTTAGGAGTATATTTAGGTTTTTCTTTTGTAATAGGAATTTCTTGTCGTAACATTTTACCAGCTTTACCAGTAAGCCATAAATAATAATCAGAAGGTAATTCTCCGTAGGTCAAAAATTTACTTTTTTCGCTAATAGGAGGGTTGTTATCTACTTTAAAAATACAAGTCCCTTCGTCCATTTCGTCAAACATTGCAACGTAAACAGTCTTAACATCTTCAGAAATTGTGTTGAAAAATTGTCTCCACAAAAAGTCTCCATTTTGTCTTGGAATCTGATTAAATATTTTAGAATCTCTTTTTTGATTTGACCAACTAAATCCCGGAAAAACTACAGGCATATAAAGCAGATCGTTTTCATCGCACCACTTTTTATCTTCAGCAATAGTTTTTTTATGAAGATCGGCACTTTCCAAATCCGAATATCGACCTGGAGTCCATGGATGAACAATGTCAGCTGATCTAATAATATCATGCAGTTGAAAATCAATCATAGCATCTCGAGACAAGGTTCTCCATCCAGTTGGTACTCCTAATAAAATTGAGCAGTTTCCATATTTTGGATCGTTTTTAAAGAAATCAATCAGTTCTTTAATATCCTGTAATGTGTATTTTCTATTTTCTTTAAAACCTACCCCCCATATTGAAACTATAGCTTTTCCTTTGTAAGTTAACACATTAGGATTTGTAGGGGCATTTAATTGATATTTATCCACTAACTCTTTCCAATCTTTTTTAATGATTTCTACAATATTTGTGCTTTTAGAACCCGTCAAATCATACATTAAACTAATTACCCTGTCATGCTTTTTTGCACTTTTAAAACAATTATCAAATACTTTGAAGAGATTTTCTTTTCTCTTTTTACCTCTTGTTAAAGCCACTGAAAACCGTTGAACAAAAACACCATCTATACCATAATCTTTCATCCATTTGAAATGGAGTGATACTGTTTTGTAATCTGCCGAGCTAAATAAGTAAGCTGGACTTCCATCTTCATGATTAAAAGGAGTTTTATATTTATAATTTTTAGAATACTCTTTCAAATCAGGCCAAAAGTCAATATTTATGCTTCCCGGCTTAAAGCCCTCTCTATTACTGTAATGTTTCCACCCCAAACCGGAACCATCACCACTAGCGTTAAACCAACCTTGATACCCAGCTAAAATTTTGCCTTCTATTGAATTATTTGAAGTATTATTTTTTTTTAAGTATGAAGTATTGAGACTCATGCTCAAGAAAAAAAGAGTTGCAAAAAGAACGATTAAATTTTTCAAATTTTAGTTTACTTTAAATTCTTCTCTGAGAATGTTTAAAAATTCATCTGAATATGTGTCTGCTGATTCTAGTTGAGTCCCTTTGTTCCAGTCGTTGAATGAATCCACTAAAACAATTTTGTTAGTGCCTACCGCTAGTCTTGCAACATTACAATGAGACCTAAACCATTCCTCATTTTTGTCTATGACATATGTAGGACTACCACTGTTAATTATTTTTAAGTTTACAGAAGGTGCAATTGTTGGTATATATTCTATGTTAAAATCTAACCATCTTTCTTTGTGATATTGCCAAGCAAGATTGACAACTTTATGAAAAAATGTATAACGGTCGTAATCATTCTGGTTTATTATAGCATAAGGTGAATGAGTTACTGCATCAACTCCATTTACAAATCTAAAGTCAAATCTCAAAGTAGGCGTCCATTGGTTTTGTACACCAATTAGGTATAGCTCTACACCCATGGCAGAAAGTTCATCTCTCATAGATTGATAAAGAGCAGCATTGTCATTAGAGTGGAGAACATGACTATTGAAAATGTACACAATATTTTTACCATCAACCTTCATGTAGTTTGGTTGATCAAAAAATGGAATCATTAATTTGAAATCATCTATGAATCTTTCTACCAACCCTGCATCTTCAATTCTATTATTGTTGCTTAATCCCATATTTCCAAAATTATAGGAAAATGCAAAATTGACATCTTGAGAATTGGGTGCAGTTTGAAGGGTATTTACAAATGCTACATCTTGATTATTTTGATTTTGATTGTTAGCTGAGCGAAATCTAAATATAAAAAAATCAATCCCTGCTGCATTAGCTTGATTAACATGTTGTTCGTAAACAAATGGGTCTGCGATATTGGCATTATAAATTCCTATACTAGGCTCTTCAGGAACATTAGGTCTCCTTACAAAACGTAAATAATGAGCACCAACCAAATAATCTGAAACAACTGGTTCAATTGGAATTTCATAGTTTAATATATTATCATCAACCGTAACTACATCATCTTCTGTACAGGAATTTAGGATAAGAACGAAAAAAAAGAGGTAAGTTATTTTATAAATTTTCATAATCTTCATTGTATTATATAGTTAACACCAGCAGCAATCAAATCATCTTCTGAGTCACCGTAAAAATGTTTTGCAAAATCTTGGTTGTACTCAGGGATTTCATTTCCCCAGTTTATTGGATTATATATTTTATTCATTTGAATAGTATTATACAATGAATTACCAATTGGGTATCCTGGTACGGAATTAGGTAAATTTGATATAGCTTCTTGAAGGGCTTGCCCATTTAAAACAGACTCTGAAACAGGTGGATATACCATTCTTTCAGGCAATGCTGCATAGTCCAATCCAGTTGCTCCATCAGGATTAAATTGGTCTATAAAAGGTAATCTTCTTGTTCTTTTTTGCATACACCAAATATCATGTCCTTGGTTAAAACTCGCTAACCATCTTTGTCTAGCTATTTTATCATAGGGATCGGCTGTAATTCCACTAGTAACTAAACCAAATAGGTCTCTATCTCCAATACTAGCTGTACCCCATTTAACGCCATCTTTTTCTTTATATTCTGCCACTCCAATAGCTTCATATTGTTCAAAAGAAGCATCTATACCTTCATAATAATACTGCTCAGCACTTAAAGCACCTCCCCATCCTAATAACTGAGCTTCAGATTTTATAAAATTGGTTTCTGCATAAGTAATGATGTTATATGACATATCTTGAGTCATAAATAGATCCTCTTTTGGTTTACTAAATCTGTAATTAGGTAAACCTCCAAGAATATTATCATTAGGATCTAAAATACCCTCCCATTCGTCTACTATTGCATTTCCGCCAAGAGGCCTGCCAATATATGGTAAATCATAACTAACTGTAATTAATTCCGGATTAGGACCTGAACTAAAAACTTGATCTTCAATTGTAATTGGTTCGGGAGATGGTTCTACCAATTTAAATAATCTAGGATCTGAGTAGGTTTTTAAATTTAATAAAAAGTGAAAATTAATATATGGAATAACATCATTATTGGCTTGAACAAACACGTATCTAGAATAGTTGTAAGACCAATTTTCTTGTGCAGTTCCCCATTTCATTACCACATTTTCTGCGTTTGAAGTCAATAAATTATCCTCATTTAACATAGCATCAGAACCATGTTGATTAGCTAGTGATGGAAATCCTTCAGAAATGCGTAATGCAATTTTTAAACGAAGCGTATTGGCAAATTTTTTCCATTTTATCAAATCACCATTAAATATTGGATCATCTTGCAAAACATCACCAGTACTATCAATATTTTCTGTTGCTTCTTTTAAAACATTTAAGATATCAGTATAAATAAATTCTTCAGAATCATAACTGGCCGAACTTTGTCCTGATAAGGCATCTTTATAGGGGACTGGTCCAAATGTTGAAACTATGATTGAAAAAACATAACTTTTCCAAATTTTAGCAATATAAACTCTGTTGCTGTATTCAGGATTTTCTGAAAATTTATCAATTATCTCTTGATTGTTTTTTAAAATATTTACATAAAATTTGATCCAGTAATTATCTAGAGTACTTTCTTGATAAAAGAATCGACTAAATTGTCCACCTTTTCCCCCATAGAAGCTTGCATATGAATTGAACATTTGATCATTCATTGTTCCACCGACAAGGTCTAAAGTATTTTTTACTACACCTGCAAAAATTTGTTCGGGAGAAGCCTCATTTATTAAAAATTCATTTGTGTTTATCTCCTCAAAATTGTTTGTACATGAAGAAATAAACAAAACAACAACAAGGGATAGTTTTAAGCCTAAATTATTTTTTTTATTGATTTTCATACTAAAATGTGATTTTAACATTAACTCCTACAGTCCTTGTGGGTAAAAAAGAACCAAACTCAATTCCTTGACCGTTTCCAGACGTTGTGCCTGACTCAGGGTCAATTCCTTGTGGTGTATTTCTATAAATGGTCCATAAGTCTCTACCGACAAGAGAGATTTTCAGATGTTTAATGTTTTTTAATTTTTTTAATACTCTTGGAGGAAATGTATATCCAAACACAACTTCTCTAAGCTTAACATATGAAGCATCATATACAAATCTTGCTTGATCCGATAAGCCATCATATCCATAAAGTTGTGGACTTAACCAAATATCCGCATACACAATATTGCCCTCCGAATCTCTTTCAGCAACCCAATTTCCATCAGCATCTTGAACACCAACAGCAGAAGCCTCATAGATTCTTCCTTTTGGTCTTCCAGGATCACCATAAGGATTTCCAAATAGACCATTCCCTGCTCTTTCATTATTATTTTCACCAAGAATCATTGTTGAGAATAAATATTCTTCTCTTCCTGCTAGTGATTCAGCATGGACTCCATAATTCATGGACTTTACCATAGTAGCCGAAAACAATTCTCCACCCATTTTAACATCTAAAAGTACGTTTAGACTAAAACCCTTATATGAAAATGAATTTCTGATACTTCCAATCCAATCAGGTTGAGCATTTCCTAAAAGTTGATCATTATTCCATCTAGCTCTTCCATTAGGAAAAACTAATGGTGTACCAGTTTCAGGATCTCTTGCTTGAGCATTTCCTCTAATGTTTCCAAAAGGTTGCCCAACTTCTGCAAATACGCCAACATTAAACCAATTTCTTAAGAGTAATCTATCTGTTCCAGGAGCTAGTGAAACAACATTGGACCTATTTTTTGACCAATTGATGTCTGTTTTCCACTTAAACTGTTTTGTAAAAATATCAGCGGATAAAAAAAGCTCGACGCCATCATTTTGAATCTCACCCGCATTAATAAACTTAGAAACAAAACCTGATGTGGGAGTAACCTGTACAGGAATAATTTGATCAGCTGTTGAGCTTTTATAGAATGTGGCGTCTAAAGTTAATCGTTTATTAAAAAACTCTAACTCAGTGCCAAATTCAGTAGAGGTTGTCATTTCTGGTTTAAGCTCAGAATTTTTTCTTTGTGTTTGTAAAGCTAACCACTCTGTTTCATTGTAGTTACCACCTTCAACATAGTTATTGATTAGCCTGTCAAAAGAGGTGTCGCTACCAACTTGAGCAAATGAAGCTCTGATTTTTCCATAATTAAGAAAATTACTTGAGGGTAATAAATTGGTAAAAATAGTTGTAGCTCCAAATGAAGGATAAAAATAAGAATTGTTATTAGAGGGTAGAGTAGAGGACCAATCGTTTCTTCCTGTAATATCCAAATAATATGTATCTTTTAACCCTAGAGATATAGAGCTAAAGACAGAGTTGATGGTTTTGTTATTTGGTAAATATATTGTTGGTTGGAATTCATTTCCGTTGGATAAACTAAAAATATCACGTTCAAAAACAGAAATTGCAGTAACTCTTTCTCCAGAAGTTCTAAGATCAAATTTATTTACACCCAAAAGGGATACTAAAGAAAACTCATTTAACCTTGTTGTATAGTTTAAAATAGCTTCATAATTCCAGTTTTCTCTATCAATATTTACTTCACGGTAAAGTCCATCGGGGTCAAATGCAGCTCCTAAATTATTAAACTCAAAACGATTTATTTTATTTACTGCACCATTAACTCTAGTTCTTAGACTTAAGCCCTTTGTAATTTTCCAATCTAAAGTCAAATTTGCAACTGTTCTTTTTAGATCATCCTGATTGGTGTTTTCATAAATATTCCAATACGGATTATTAAATTCACCTTGGTAACTAAAAGCGTTGTTGTTTTCATCTTTATATGGAAATAAGTTAGCTTTAGACATATTTGGTAACATCCACATGTAATTGCTCGCAGGATTGCGATTACTTCCATTTTGATAAAGTCTATTCGTAACACGCTGATCTACATACTGTAAACTAGAACTTAGATTTAGAGTTTTTAAAATATCATGTGAAAAATTAAGCGCAACATTATTCCTGTTTATTTTTTCCATTCTATCCATAACATGATCTCCAGATGTATTTGCGTATGAAAATCTAAACCTACTTTTTTCTCCGGCTCTTGAGAATGCAAAGTTGTTTGTAGTAATCGTTCCGACTTTATATAGTTCTTTTACATTGTTTGTATTTGGAGAGTAAGTTCCTACAGTTCCATTGTAATCCAGAACTTGTTGCCCTAAAAGGGGCATACCATATGCTCTTATAAATTGACCTACTAACGGAAAACCAGTTTCTGAATCAACAGGTCTACCACCAGTCACTGTTCTTCCGTTGTCTCCAGCACCATAGACATATTGATAATATGGATACTCCCTGTTTGAAACAAAGGATAAATTAGAATTAATGTGAACTTTTAATTTTGCTCCATTTTTTTTATCAGCTTTTTTGGTAGTAATTAGAACTACCCCATTAGAAGCTCTGGAGCCATAAAGTGCAGAAGCATTGGCGCCTTTGAGCACTTGTAGTGATTCAATATCGTCTGGATTAATTGTTGACAGAGGACTTCCAAAATCTATATCATCACCTCCGTTCCAAACAGAAACTCCACCATCACCTGGGCTGCTATCCAAAGGAACACCATCAACAACATAAAGCGGCTGGTTGTTTCCTGTTATTGAAGTTAGGCCTCTGATAATCACCCTTGTCGTTCCTGTGGGGGTAGAAGAGCTAATAACTTGAACTCCCGAAGCTTTCCCTGAAAGCGCATTTAATAAATTTGTTGATCTTGCTTCACTCAAGTCTTCTGTATTCGCAGTCTGAGTAGAATAGGATAATGATTTTTTTTCTCTTTTTATTCCCAAAGCAGTTATTACAACTGCTTCAAGCTGCTCTGTGGTTTCCTCTAGAACAACATTAATCTCTTTTAAGGTTGAATCAAATTTAACCTCTTTTGTAGCAAAACCTAAATAACTGAACTCTAGAGTTCCTGAAGACATATTTATTGTGTCAATGATGAAGTTTCCATCAAAATCTGTTGTTGCTCCAATTGATGTACCTTTAATTAAAATTGTCACACCTATTAAAGGCTCTCCGGACTTTTCTGTTACCATCCCCTTGATTGAGGTTTCTTGGGAGAGCATAACCAAAGGGAAGAAAGTTATTAGAATATTAATTATTAATTTATTCATTTTTTTGTTTTTAATATCTTGATAGGATTTAATGAATCACCTAAATTATTTAACAATAAATTTTTTGGCAAATGATTTTGATAAGGCTTTACCAGTTAAAATATAAATACCAGTTTTCAGATGACTTATGCTCAAAGAATGATTTTGAGGAATATTTTTAGCATCCATTATTTTTGATCCTATTATGTTGAATATCTCTATAGATAAATTTTCATTTAAGTTGTGCGTTATTTCTAAAGTTTTATAATCATAGTTTACATAAATAGACAGATCATCTTGAGAGACATCATTTACTGACAAGGTGAGTTCAGAGTCCCAAGCTCCAGCATCGTTACCATCAGAGCCAAAATCAATTGGGCTGTCTGTACCAACACTTACCGAATTGTATTCTACATAGCCAGATGTTTCATTAAACGATAAATTAGATGCAGAAAGGTCAGCTTGAGTCAGGGATGTTGTAAAAACATCACCAGCAGTATCATCTAAGGCGGGTTCTATTTTTTGAGTAATTGAATGGTCAAGTGTTACTACTGCTGCTGGTGTAACCCCCATATCAGAGGTGTTTGTTGCACCATTATTATCATCTACAAAGTTTCCATAGATCAGAGAGTTGTTAATTGTAAAAGGTCTGGCGCCTTCTAATCTAATTCCACCACCTTTGGATTGATTTAATGTTGCATTAATGACGCTATTATTAAACACAGTAGTATTGGTAATGCTGCTGTTAGCATTTGTGCCTCCTAAATACAATGCGCCGCCATCAATACTCGTTGCAGTATTATTTACAAAAGTAGAAAAACTCATAACCAATTCTCTACTATTGTTAGTTATAGCAATTCCGCCACCTCTATTACCCATGTTTCCGTTAAAAAGAGATCCAGATATA
>Ga0181553_10000987_pt1 | contig 25353 bp, 18 predicted proteins | sample 011ome_17_FD_133753 | JGI IMG/M metagenome (GOLD analysis project Ga0181553, IMG submission 133753) | Coastal salt marsh microbial communities from the Groves Creek Marsh, Skidaway Island, Georgia - 011502XT metaG (megahit assembly) | ecosystem: Environmental > Aquatic > Marine > Intertidal...
ATTAAGTAATCCTCAGGAAAATAATCCAATAAACAAAATGGACGTGTTCCTGGTGCTCTGCCGTCAATGTAGCGTGAATAATTTTCAATTCCCGAACAATACCCCAATTCTCGAATCATTTCTAAATCAAAATTGGTGCGTTCTTCCAATCGTTTTGCCTCCAGATGTTTTCCAATTTCTTTAAAATAAGCTACTTGAGCAGTCAAATCATCTTGAATTTGATGTATGGCATTTTGCAAAACTTCAGGAGAGGTAGCAAACATGTTCGCAGGATAAATGGTCAAGGCTTCGTGACTTTCTATGACGCTATTCGAAACCGGATCAAACGACTCGATGGCTTCAATCTCATCTCCAAAAAAGTGAATTTTAAAGGCATGATCTGCATAACTTGGGAACACATCTACAATATCTCCCTTTACGCGAAAAGTTCCGTGTAAAAATTCGGCGGTAGTTCGCGCGTACAAACTTTGAACCAATTGGTGTAAAAACTTGGTCCTTGGAATGATTTGATCCACCGCAATTGGGATCACATTTTTTTTGAATTCTACAGGATTTCCAATTCCGTACAAACACGAAACCGAAGCAACTACAATGATGTCTCTTCGACCCGAAAGCAACGAAGAAGTTGTGCTAAGTCGCAACTTTTCGATTTCATCATTTATAGATAAATCTTTTTCAATATAGGTTCCAGTAACCGGAATATAAGCCTCGGGCTGATAGTAATCGTAATACGAAACAAAATACTCGACGGCATTGTTTGGAAAAAATTGCTTGAATTCCGAATACAGTTGCGCAGCCAGCGTTTTGTTATGTGCTAACACAAGGGTTGGACGTTCCACTTGCTTGATTACATTGGCAACAGTAAACGTTTTTCCAGAACCTGTAACTCCTTGAAGTGTTTGAAATTTTTGACTGTCAGAAATTCCTTGAACAAGCTGCTTGATAGCTTCGGGCTGATCCCCAGTGGGTAGAAAATTTGAAACTAAAGAAAAATTCATAACAGCGAGTGTCTTACAAATGCAAAAATACGATTTTATCTAGCGCTTTAAGGTAAAGTGACCTTTGAACTCTCTTCCATCTTCCAAATACACTCGAAACCAATAATCGGATGCGGGTAGGGGTTTGCCTAAATAATTGCCATCCCACCCCAATCCTAAGGGATGAATTTCTTTTACTAATTTTCCAAACCGATCAAATATATATATCTTGGAAGTTGACTGAAATTGACTGCTTACTCCTAAAATATTCCACCGATCGTTGTATCCGTCACCGTTGGGTGTAAAGTATTTTGGATAGCCAATTACTGATACATCAATTTGTTCAATTCCACAGTTGTTTTTGTCTTGAATATATACCGTATGAATTCCTGGAGCCACATTCTCAAATAGAGGATCGTCTTGATAAGGTCCAGAGTCATTGTCTAGCGCAAATTCGTAATCTCCAACTCCAAGATCGCTCGTAGAAATCGCAATAGTATTTGTGCCATTGTTGCTCAAGTCTTTTACTTCAATACTGCTCAGATCAATAGAAGCAATATTGGATTCTTTGACTAAAATTTCCTTACTTCTTTCACATAAGGTTCCGTCTGTGGTGATTGCGGTTACTGTATAAATACCGCCCTGATTTACAAATATTTTGGATGTAGTTTCTGGCAAGGAAGTTATTGTTGAAGTAGCATCGGTTCGCGTCCATGAATAAGAATACGTTCCTGACGAATTAAAGGCTTCAATTGGAATAGCAGGTAAATTCAAACACACAATTTGATCGCCATCGACTTCAAAAGTTGGAAGCTCGTCAACAACAAACTCAATATCTAATGTCATGCTACAATTAGTATTTTTAGGGTTTACAACGGTAGCTGTTATTGTTTGAGTCTGTGTATTGAAAGGATTGGGTAATGGGCTGTCAAGTGGGTTGCCATTTCGGTCAGTATAAGTAACTATCATTCCTGTTTGTCCACCGAGCAAATCAGCCTGAATATTACTTGTGTCAAATTCCGAATAACCGTCTGTGTCATCCAATCCATCGTCACACTGAGAGGGAATATTGACTGAATACACTTCAGGAGAGTCGTCAACAATAAATTCCAATGTAGTTGAGTCAGAACAGGCAGTAGCTACATTTGATGGTGAGTTTTCTACGGTAATGGTTATAAGCTGTGAATGCGTGGTAAATGGATTGGGAAGTGGGCTCGGAAGCGCATTTCCATTTTCATCGGTATACGAAATGGTGACTCCTGTTTGCCCCTGTAAGAGTTCAGCTTCAATATCGCTTGTGTCAAAAGGAAACTCTCCGTCTTGATCGTCATCACATTCTTTTAGGGTTGTAACAGGATGGGCTACTGGTAAGCGCTCTACAGTTAGTTCAGCAACTTGCTCTAGCCCCAAGCATTCAAAAGTACCCAATTCTTCATTCTCAATATTAGCCCATATTTCTTGTGTCCAAGGTGTCGAATTGGAATAATCCACAGTATCGTCAATGGGATTCATTTTGGTCGATGCATCTTCATTGTTTTCATAAAATTCTATTATGAATGAGGTGTACATACCAAAAGCTGGGTTCGATGCTTCGATTTGGTTTCGAAGATCTTCAAAAAATTCTTTTGGAAAAACTGAAATTCCATCTTGATTGGTGGAAGGAGAGTCCTCGCAAACTACCATAGGGATCACAGAGAAGTTTTTAATTAAATTGGATCCAACACGTAATTCAATGAGTGCAGTTCGAACACAGCCATTGGCAGTTGTTATTTTAACATGAATGTCTTGGGAATAAGGACTATTGCTATTCTCATATTGAGTAGGATCTATGATTTTTGAAGAAAGATCAAAACTTGGATCTTCAAAATATTCAAAATTTTCATTCAATGCGTTTTGGGAAAGCTCGGATTCATAAAATCTGAGATTCGTTAAAAGAATTCCATCATTGGTTACTTCGTCGTCACACTGTTTGATAACAATAGAACCGCTATTTTTTAGTACTGGAAGCGGAGCAACCACTAAGTTGAAGGATTCAGTCGCTCTAAAGCATTCTGTAGTTAGATTTTGAACGCGAATATATATGGGTTGTCCGTCTTTTACTGTGTTTTGAAAAGGAGAGCTCAAACCTACTTTGGATGTGTCGTTTGCATCCTCAGGGGTTAAGTGATAGGTTACCTCGAAATTTCCAGATGCTGCTTGCGATCCTAAAATTTGAGCTGTTCGTGCCTCCAAATCAAAATTATTTATAAATCCATCAGTATCCGTACCTACGGTAGTGTTGTCACACTCGATTATATCGTCAGCAGGATTGCTTTCGGGAAGTGGCTTAACAACAACTTCAAAAGTGTTTTCGCAAACGACATTGTTGGTGGTTACTTCAATAAAATAAGTGGTTGTTTCGGAAGGAGTCACCTCAAAACTACTGGTTCCAACATCTGGGATTTCAACTTTATCCCCAGTGGAAGGATCAAGATAGCCCCAAACCACATCGGTGGTTCCTGTGTACTCAAACAAAGGCCAAGAATTCCCGCCAGAATTATTAGGAATATCATTCCATTGCATACCGTTATCGTCAAATTCAAATTGCCCGTAATTTTCTTCATTATTTTCTTCACCTAATGAACCACAGCAATCATTAGGTTCGTCATTAGCCCAATTTTGATAACTTAGTGGAGTTCCGTCAACCCAAAACCAGCCCGTCCCTGGACTGGATGCGTTTAAATTTTGTTTGAGTCCAAACCAAAAACTAATATCGTCGTCTCCTGTTAAGCCAAGAGCTTGTAATCCGCTATAAATAGTTTGTTCTTCAGCCAAATCATTAATGATGTACATGGAGGTTCCTTCCAGATTATCACCTAGTATATTTGCATCTTCCCAAGACATCGATTCTTCTTTTACAAAATAATAAGCTCCGTTGTATTCTTGTATTTTTTTAAGCTCAGGGTGTGCGTCAATAAAATCTTGTGGAGTTTTTGGAATACCATTAACTGTTAACATTGTGCTATCTCCCAAACAAATCTCATTTGAGGTGGCTGAAATTTCGGGGTTGCTAATAAACGCAGTTGTTTCGATTCTATTCACACTTTCACAACCCAAAGCATCCTTGGCAAGTGCGTAATAAGCTTTGTTGTGAACTAAAAGTGTTGTAGGGTCAAGAGGAGTACCTCCTGTTTCAGTTTCATACCATTCAATATTTGTTCCTGAAACAACTACCAAATTTGAGACAGTTGGATTGTTATCATTGCAAAAAGTTTGAATGGGCTCAACCACCGCATCGTTAGGAACTGCATTTACATTCAAAACCACATTGCTGTTAGAAGAGGTATCACATTGATAAGTTGGCGATTGCACAAGAACTCGATAAGCATTTCCAGAAAAAGTATCAGGAACGGCGGAAAGTGATAATGTATTGGTGTTAAAATCGCTGTAAATGGCCGTAGAAGTTATATCCTCCCAATCGCCACTTGTTGTTTTCACTTGCCATTGATAAATCGCATCGGCTGTATCAGTATCTACAGAAAAAGTAGCATTTCCTCCACTGCAAATGGATTGCGCAACAGGCTGATTGGTAATATTTACTGCATTTCCTGATTCTTGAAAATCAAAAGTTCCATTGGCATTATTATTGGCAGGAGGAGCATATCCGCCTTGATTCAATATACGACCGCGATCTCCAACGGTAATGGGATCTACTCCCAAAATTCCATTCAAATCATCATCTGAAAAACCTGCCTCAAGGGTATCAAAACAACCGTCCTCATCACTGTCTTCATCAAAAGCATCGGGGATTAAATCTCCGTCAGTATCTACGGCTAAATTATAGAGTGATATTTGAGCATTAAAAGTTGACGAATCAATCGGATTGTTAGATTGGTGAATCAGCTCTATTCCTTCTATCTCACTAGCATTCAAAGCATAAGAATTGCCTATGTTATTATTGTTAAATACAAATCTGATTTCAGAATTCGTGAAATTAGTTACACCGGATTCATATTCCCCATCGTAGTTGGTATCTATCAATAAATGATTGTTTTCATTGAACAGCGTAATGTTTTTATTAGAAGGGATTGTTTTTATACTGAATTTTTCTCCCTCATTATAAGTGTGATTTGAACCATTGCTAGGTTTGATTGTTACATTTACAGATTCAGTAAAGGAAAGAGTATACACCCCTTGTGCGCTTGCATCTGCAACAAGAACACTAGAAAAGTTTCCGTTTGTGTCTCCAGTGAAGGAATTAGTTGTTCCAGAAAAACTTGAAGAAGTGTAAGCTCCTGTTGCGCTAATTGATGATAAACTTCCGCTGTTCATACTAATGCTGGGATTGTCTTTATCCGTCAAATTTAGAATGGCATTTCCAAGCGATTCAACTTCATCTAAAATTCCATCGTTGTCGTTATCCAAATCGATATTGTCAATAATTCCATCGCTATCACTATCGGAGGGGCAAATACTTACAGGAATTTCAACAGACTCGAAACTCATGCCCGAACAATCTATAATTCCAATGAGTTTGTATTTTCCAGCACTATTGGGTGTAATTGTAGCCGACGAAACCCCTGTGTCTGTAAATCCCGAACCATCGTCAAACATCCATTTAAAAGAATCAAAAACATCCGTATTGGCACCTTCAAGAACGATGTTGGGAATACAGTTTCCAAGCTGCTCAAAGGAGGGAATGAATTTAATTTCTGGAGCTAAAGGAAACCCAGAGTAAAAGCTACCTGAGGTAGCGGGTCCATTTTGAGTAAAATAGGAACAATAGAGTTCTCCCGAAGAAACACTGACCTTGATGTTTCCAGTCAATCCCAAAATAACATATGTTTGGTAATCTAGACTCAGCACATCGTTAGGGCCATCAATTGAAATGGAGGTATCTAAATCATTTAGAGCGATGTCATTTATTTTCACTTCGACACCTTTATTAACTACTAAATTTAAGGCTCCTACAAATGTGATGTCTCCAATTTTTTCTATAGAAGCTATATTGTTAACGTTTCCTTTGTTTTCGCAACTTAGGGGGGGTACAAAAAACAAACCCTGATTGGCAGCTGAGGAATTTCCAGAGAAAATGAGTCCTGTTCCTTGAAATACAAAAACATCTTCTGTGGTTTGGACATACATATTTCCATTTAAGAAATTATTACCCTCAATGGAATAGTATTCGCCTTTGTTTAGCGTGATTCCAATATCAAAACCATTTACTGAAATTTGTGTATTGTCATAATGGGCCACAACTAACACGTTTTCGATACTATCTGGACCATAGCCTTTTACTAAAATATATTCTTTTCCCGTAAGAGAAACATCCACAATTTGGTCGATTCCAATATCTCTCCCACCTAGGGTTTCGGAAAAACTCCCGTTTGATGATCCACAATTAACAACAACGGGTTTGTCGGATTGAATGAGTGTACCAATAAGCTGATCAAGAGTTCCAATATTGCCAGAACCACCTTCAATAGCAATTGTGTAACTTTCAAATTCATCAAGAATAATAGATGAAGGTGGGGTGCCTCCCAAATTTATATATTGCGCTATTTTTGGAAAATCAAAATTGATTATTGTGTTGTCTTCTGTTGCTAGAATTGAGAAAAAGCTTAAATGACCATCAACAGAGTTGGGTGTCGTAAACGACCCGACTCTGAATTCTTGTCCCAAAGCAGCCATTCCTTTGCTTACAAGAGCTCCTGCTTGAAAGTATGATGTACCCGTATTGTTCAAATCCTTATTCATTCTTACCGAAACATACACCAGATCGTCTGCTTGAATATAATATCCTTTGTTGTTAACTACTTCGCCTATCTTACTATATTCCAATATGAGTTGTGAAACTCCAGTGCCGATAGGTAATTTTTCGGGATTTGCGTTAGAAACAAACCCTTGAGTGACACCCAAAGGATTGCCAATAGGAGTTACTGTATATGCAACATTTGAGTTGGATGGAGTAGAAATATAAAGATACTGGTCGCCAGTGGTAGAACCTGTCCCGTGGTCTGTTATGGGTGGAATATAATGGACTTTACTTAATTGTGAATTTCCCTTTGAAATAGAGAAAATAATTAGTAAAAATAAAACGCAACTTTTCGCTAGCTTAAACATAATTAAAACCCCACGGCTATTTTTGTCATATAAATTTAGACAAATAGGCTACAGTTGCGAATCAAATGACTTGTAAAATCTGGGACTTAAAAATACTACAAATCCCTTGATTGAAGAAGTTTGAAAGAGAGAAAAATAAAAATACAGATCCACGCTACAACAATAAGAATTTCATAAAGCGCTACTCCACTGTGATTTCCAAAGTCTGCACCTATTTCACTAGCAACCTTTTTCACTGCAGATAAGCGAGAGAAAGGTTCTGTAATTAAATTATTCATAGAATTTAAAGGAAAAAACTGGGCAATAGTATCCGCAATTTTTTCGTCATTAAATAGATTCCATCTCATAAATCCATAAAGGATGCCCTCAAAGGCTTGCCATAAAATTAGAAAGCCAAGAGCAAATGCTGATCGCTTGATTAGCACTCCTAAAAAGAAACAAAAGCTAAAAAACCCAACAAGTTTTATAAAAAATGCTAGTAAATAAGACATTTCGGAAAAAATAATTCCCAATTCGGTATAGTTTGAAAAAGTAAGCCCCAAAGCCAATGAAATGGCAAAAATATAAAGGGTTGATACTATCGATAGAAAAAGAATCATAAGAAATTTTGAGAGTAAAAATTCCTTTTTACTGAGGCCGTCGATAAGATTTTGTTTGATAGTTTTATTGCTATACTCATTTGCAATCATGGATACAATGACAATGGCCAAAAACAATTTGAACCAAGCAGCTATAAAAGTGTTGAAATGCCATATATAAGGGAAATTAAAAATACCCTGTTCCGCCAAGTGAAATTTAATAGGACCAAAATCAAATTTGATAGCCGCTATCAAAGCAATTGAAGTCATTAATAAAAAGTAACCAAAAACCAAAATACGGCTGATTCGATTGGCATACAATTTATCAAACTCTATCAGGAATAGCCTTTTCATGGGTTTTGATTTTTGGTGAGCTCTAAAAATTGTTCTTCAAGACGTTCTTTCCGCTTTACAAGATGAGTGACTACACAGTTGTTGTCGATTAAATATTTTTGAAGTTCATCAACCTCAAGCGGGCTTTTTAGAAAGGCTTGGTAGTACGATCGTGTTGGTTTAATTTCTCCAATGGCTTCAACTTCATTGAGAAGCTTAACGAGTTGCTCGGGGTCTTTAGCTTGAATTTCAAAATACCCTTCTGAAGAAATTAGCATATCTACCGATCCAGCAAACAAACCAATTCCCTTTTGGAGAATCAGTACATGCGTACACACTTTTTCTACTTCATCCAAAAGGTGTGAGGCCAACAAAATGGTTGTTCCCATTTGAGAAATTTTCTTGATAAGCTCTCGGATTTGAAAAATTCCTTGAGGATCCAAACCATTGGTGGGCTCATCCAAAATTAAAATTTCAGGATCGTTTAGTAGGGCAGAGGCTATTGCAAGCCGTTGTTTCATTCCTAGGGAAAATGTTCTGAATTTATCATTTTTTCGATCCAATAACCCCACCAATGCTAACTTTTCATCGATTTTATTCAACGAAACTTCTTTGATTCTGCACACCAATTTTAAATTTTGATACGCTGACATGTATGGATAAAAATTAGGCCTTTCGATAATAGCCCCTACTTTTTTTAAAGCCTTGTGTGTGCTGAGGTTGGAGTCAAACCACTCAAAACTTCCTGAACTTGGATTGATGACATTGAGGACCATGCCCAGAGTGGTTGATTTTCCACTTCCGTTGGGTCCTAAAATTCCGTAAACATTACCTTTTTCAATCGAAAAAGAAAGGTTTTTTACAGCGTGAACACGACCGTAATTTTTGGAAAGATTGTGAAGGCGAAGTATCTGTTTCATAAGCAAGCTTACTGCTAAGACGTACTAAATTACATTTTGTTACTGAAAAGATAGTAACTTTGATAAAATTTTTTAGATGTCTGAGCCACGCATGTCGCAAAAAAAACCTTCGTATCCGATTTCGAATCTTCTTGAAGATTATTTGAATCGATACAACCGGTATATGAAAATCCCCATTTCTTATGCAGATTTGGAGCGCTTTTCGGGCTCGGTTTCGGTGTACAACCAAAAAGAGGAAGACACTCTTTGGATTCGTGTTTTTTATGCGGAACATGAACGTTCGGAAATTGACATGAATTTAAAAAAAGTATACACCCTGTTTCATTCAGACGGAAGCGAGGCCTCTCTACCGTATTTAAATGTTGATGCGATTGACTATTGCACCTTTGGGAACTCCAAGCCTTTTCGAATTAAAATAAGAAATATTTTAAATGATAATTTTGTTTATTTCTATGTAAAAAAAGCAGATGCTTCCCGAATCTATGGATTGGCACTCGAACATATGTTGTCTCCTGATAATCTTAATTTTTTAGTCTATAAAAACACATTAATAGAGGAGCATATTGCGGGGATTCCTGGTGACGAATTTATCCAACATTTTTTACCCAAATGTTTGGAGTCTGAAAAAGCTCAAATCACGAAAGAATTTGTAAAATTCAATGAACGCTGCATGATTCGGCTTTTAGGAGATATGCGAGCATACAATTATGTGATTGTTCCTACACACGATTTTGACCAAGTAATTTATAAAATAAGAGCGATTGATTTTGATCAACAATCTTTTGAAAGCAACTTAAAGATTTATCGCCCTCAATTTTTCAAAGAAAATTATAAAATGGTGGAATTGGTTAAAAACAAACTCAACAAGGCATCTATAAATCAATACAAGATCGAAGAGCGATCCATTATTGCCAAACGACTGATTAGTTCGGGAGACCGTATTAAAAGATTAATGAATGCAATGATTTCAGATCATCTGGCTCCTCCAAAAAATATAGATATTTTGAAAAATCAAGTGTATCAATTGACTTTGGATCGCAATTTTTTAGCTTGCAATACGATGGGGCAAATTGTGCAAGCTGGCTTTGATTTTGTAAAAAGAAACTATGAGAGTCATGAAGCGCTAGGAATTCATTAATTCCAAAGATCTTCTGCGTTATCATCATACAAATCTTCGTCTTCGCTTTCCCATTCCGAGTCGTTTTCGGATTCTGCTTCGAATTGTTTATCAGGAGCGTCTTCTGGAAGCATTCCATGCGAATAAATCAAACTGGGGTAGCTTGTTCCCGATTGATGTTCGGCCGTATCCATGAGTTCTATTAAAAATGTCCACATACTTAAAAAATCATAGACATAAATCAGTCTTTTTTGATCGTCAAAAAATTGACTTTCCAGAGTCGTGTTTGACATCAAGAGGGCTTCATCCATTCCTTCGCTCATGTCAAAAAGTGCAATTTCTTCTCCTTGATTCCATTCGTCATCACTCAGGTAAAAGGAAGCCATTTCACTTCCTCCAAAACCAAATGCTTGAGTAATGGTATTGTGAAATTCTTCGAAAGTCGCACTGGACTCAATTTCAATATCCCTAAAGATATCGTCTTTTTTGGAGTCAAAAATTATTCTAAATCTATAAATCATTGTGTTGTTTTTTTGTGTTGGTTTCATGCAGCCACCAGTCCATTTGAATTCCAAATAAAATACTTGCTATAAACAAATGTATGGGTTGGCTGGCAAAGGGAAAATCCCCATAATACATAATAATTCCAGTTATTACCTCAAGACCGATGCATCCCAATATCCAATAAATATGACGTGTTTTTTCTTGTTGAGAAAAGCTCAATTTAAGGAGGTACAAATGAAGCATAACAACGGCTATTGAAAAAGATCGATGAATATAAAATACTACAGGCACATTGTCTAACCACTGGCTGGGTTGGTCGTATCCCCACAAGCCTACTTGAATATCTACAAATTGGCGCACTTGTGTCCCCATAATTATTTGCAAAAGCGTAAGTCCCAAAGCAACCCATAGCGTATTTCTCAAGACAAGGTTGCGAGTTGTTCTTGCGTAGGGTTTGAGTATCCACAATAACAAAGCAACAATCACTAAGGCCATGACCATGTGAATGGTAATTTTAAAGGGAGCCAAATTCGAATCAACAACGGTTTTGCCAAGCCAAGCTTGAAAACCCATTCCCAAAACTGCTAAAAACGAAAGTATGGAAATTCGTTTTTTATCTTTCCAAAATTGAAGCGAAAAAACAAACATGAGAACTGTGGCAAGACCTGCAAGAGCTCCTAACAACCGATTGATGAATTCTACCCACGTATGAAAGGGATTGAATTCGGCGTAATCATGTTTTGTGTAGGCTTCCCACTGAGTCGAATTGTAAGTAGATGAAGACACAAAATCGTATTTGGCAACCTGTAAGGACTCGTTTACTATGATGATATTTCCTTTATTATAACTGTGATTTGGTGTCCATTCCAATTGTGCATGATCTGTAGGTGGAATCAAATAGCCAAAACACTTAGGCCAATCAGGGCACCCCATACCGCTTCCCGTCATGCGAACCACAGATCCCGCCAAAATGACTCCATACACCAAAATGAGAGTTGATTTTGCAATAAAATAAAACCGTGAATTCATATATTCGTTTCAGTTTAGGGTATTTAACCCCAATTCGCTTGCTTTTTCAAGCAATATTTTTTTAGCGGATTCGTATTCGTTTGGAATATCCCCATCCAAAATAGCCTCTTTGATGTACTCTTTTAATATACCAATTTCGCGACAAGGAGATAAGCCAAAAATTTCCATTATTTCTTCCCCAGTTATAGGAGGTTGAAAGTTTCGAATGCTGTCTTTTTCTTCAACTTCGATAATTTTTTCTCGTACCAACTTAAAATTTTGATGGTATCTTTTGAAACGATTAGGGTTTTTTGTGGTGATATCTGCTTCACAAAGGGTGATCAAATCATCTACATATTCCCCTGCGTCAAAAACAAGTCTTCTTACAGCTGAATCGGTAACAGTTTCCTGAGACAATACAATCGGTCGCGAACTCATGAACACCAATTTTTGAACGTATTTCATTTTATCGTTCAAAGGCATCCGAAGTCGTTTGAATAATTTAAATACCATTTTAGCTCCTACGAACTCATGAGCGTGGAAAGTCCAACCTACTTTTTTGCTAAATTTTTTGGTGGGTGCCTTTCCAATATCATGCAAAAGGGCAGCCCAACGCAACCACAAATTATCGGTATTTGGACAAATATTATCAACGACTTCCAGGGTATGATAAAAGTTATCTTTGTGAAGTTGACCTTCAATTTCTTCAACACCTTTCAGAGCCGTTAGTTCGGGAAGAATAAAGTGGAGCAAACCGGTTTTTTCAAGCAATAAAAATCCTTTAGAAGGTTGAGGTGATAGCAATATTTTATGAAGTTCGTCAACAATTCGCTCGTTGGAAATAATCTCAATTCTGTTTTTTTGTTCATGAATAGCTTGAAGCGAATCCGGGTGAATGGTAAAGTTTAGTTGGGTTGCAAAACGAATAGCGCGAAGCATTCGTAACGGATCATCGGAATACGTAATGCTAGGATCAAGAGGAGTGCGAATGCATTTGTTTTTTAAGTCATTGACACCGTCAAATGGGTCTATTAGCGTTCCAAAATTTTTAGCATTCAAGCCAAATGCTAGCGCATTGATAGTAAAGTCCCTTCGTTTTTGATCGTCTTCCAAAGAACCGTTTTCTACAATCGGTTTGCGACTGTCTTTTTGGTAGCTTTCTTTACGAGCACCGACAAATTCAATTTCCAAATCACCGGACCTAATCATAGCGGTTCCAAAATTTTTAAAAATTTGAACTTTGGGTTGGTGTGGCAATGCTTTGGCTACTTTTTTTGCCAATTCGATACCGCTTCCAACAGCTACAATGTCAATATCTTTTGGAGTTCCTCTTTCTAACAAAAAGTCACGTACAAACCCTCCAATAACATAACATTCCAAATGCAAAGCGTCGGCTGCGTCGGAAATGATTCTGAAAATGGAATCTGTAAGAGCGTGTTTGTAGCTGTTATGATGCATTTTATGGTCGAATAACCACAACCGAACCGTCTGACTCAATCTTTACAAGAGTGGAAGGTGTTCCTGTGGCTTCTTTTTCTTGCAAATTTACAACATAGTCTACCTGTTCCAAAATATTGAGTGTTATTTCGTCAAAGGATTGTGGAGTTTTTTTTCCACTTTCATTGGCAGAGGTTGATACAATGGGTTTGTTGAATTGAGTCAATATTTTTTGACAAAATGAATGGTTGGGAATTCGAATGGCAATAGAACCGTCTTGAGCGATTAGGTTGGGGGCTAAGTTTTTGGCTTTGGGATAAATGATAGTCAATGGTTTGGTAGCTTCGACGATGAGTTTTTTTGCCAAAATGGGAACGGTATCCACGTAGTTTTCAATCATTGTTATGTCTTTCATCAAACAAATTAATGCTTTGGAATCGGATCTGTTTTTTAGGGTGAATATTTTGGAAACGGCTTTTTCGTTTGTGGCATCGCAACCCAGTCCCCACACAGTATCTGTAGGGTATAAGATGGTTTTTCCTTTTTGCAAAAAACTACAACTTTGATTTATTTGATGCTTAAAATTCACAGTTAAAAATTCAGTTAAATGGGTTCTTTTCTCTTCGAAGGATCCACAATTTAACATACCGTATAAAGATACCATAAGATTGAATATAAACAACGTTTCATTCTTAGACCCTATTTTCTAGTATATTTGACTGTTTTTTAAATTAGTTTTTATACTTTGACACCATTCGTCAAATTATTAATTTCACCGCGTTTAATTTTTTTTTACAGATGATAAAAGTTTTGGTTGATTTGTATAGGTTGAAGGAGGTAAATTCAGGGTTGGGGTATTTTTCCAACCAATTAAGCTCTTCCTTGATTGAAAATCAAACAGAGGACCTTGGCTTAACCTTTATGATTCCTAATTCAAGGGGATCTAAATTTTCAATTTCTTCTAATATTGTTTTTGCGTCTATTTTTAAAATGTTGTTTTCTAGATTCAATACGGGTTTTGACGTTTGGCACTCGACATCTCAATTTCCTAAAGTATACCCTGGCTCTAAAACTAAATTTATATTAACGATCCACGATTTAAACTTTTTGATTGAAAAACCAAACCTGCAAAAAAAAGCTAAATATTTGAAGAAGTTGCAAAATAAAGTGGATAGGGCTGATGCAATAACTTCAATTTCTTTGTACACAAAAACCTTGATTGAAGAGCACATTTCATTAAAAGGAAAAAAGGTTCATGTAATTCACAACGGAGTTGAATCTCCTGAGTTATTTGCTTATAAACGACCTCAGTGGGCTTCCAATAAAAAGTTCTTTTTTTCAATTGGATATTTTACTGCCAAAAAGAATTGGGAAGTACTTATTGATATGATGACCGAATTTCCAGATTATAATTTAATTATAAGCGGATTTAACAACACAGCTTATGGTAAATCCTGTGAGAATCTTATCAAACAAAAAGGTTTGAATGATCGAATTGTTCTGAGTGGAACCATATCAAACGAGGAAAAGTCATGGTTGTATGCAGAATGTTCTGCATTTCTTTTTCCTTCTTTAGCCGAAGGTTTTGGTATGCCCGCTGTTGAGGCTATGAAACTGGGAAAGCCTGTTTTTCTTAGCAAGTTTACGTCCTTACCCGAAATTGGCGGCGATGCGGCCTTTTATTTTGATAATTTTGACAAAAAAAGCATGAAATTGAAAATTACTAGCGGTCTTCAAACTTACAATGCCGATCGTAAAGCTCACGAAGATAAAATCAAAAGTCATGTGAGTAAATTTGACTGGGACGTGGCTGCCAAAAAATACATTGAATTGTATAAGAGTTTCGAATAATTGTTGTTACCTACCCAATAGCTGTTTGTAGCACTCAAAAACCTCACGAGCCACTTTTTTGTTATCAAACTTCTCAGCGTGTTTACATCCTTCATCAATCATCTTTTTACAAGTTTTAGGATTCGATAAGAGTTTTTGAATTTCGACACCTAATTCATCTGCGTCGAAAGGATTTATATAAATTGAATGTTGTCCTCCAACTTCTTTAAAAACACCTTGTTTTGATGTAATTACGGGAGTTTTTGACATTAATGCTTCAATTATAGGAATTCCAAAGCCTTCATAAATGGAAGGATAAACAAATATTTTAGCACACTGATATAATATTGCGAGTTCATTCAATTCAACATCTTTCACAAAATGCACTTTGTTTTCAATCTTGTGTTCTGTAATATAATCTTTGACGATTTTAGTGTATGGAGTTTCTTTTCCTACAACAACTAAATCAATATTAAGGTTTGATATTGCTTTTACAATTAATAAAAGATTTTTCCGCTCTTCAATGGTTCCTACGTTCAAAATGAAATTTTTCGGAAGATTGTACTTTGAAATTGTTCTTTGACATTCTTCTGCATTATATGTGCCATTAAAAACGGGATCGCACCCTTGATATACTACTTTTATTTTGGAAGGCTGAATCCCATAAAATTCAACAATATCATTCTTGGTTTGTTTGCTTATGGCAATTATTAAATCAGCATTTTTAGCTGCTTTTTTACTTTTGTAAGTATAAATTTTTCTATCAATAAAGGAATACAATTTAGGCAATCGTAAAAAAATCAAGTCATGAATGGTAACGACACTTTTCATGTTATTTTTCTTAAGCCCTTTGGGAAGTTCTCCCGACAATCCATGGTATAAGTGAATACCATCTCTGACTAAATCTTTGACAATCCCTTTTTGTCTCCAGTAATTGTAAAAAAATCTGAAAATACGTGAAGATGGCAATTTTTCAAATACATTCCGATTGTTGGTTTTAAAAAGGGTATGGGCTGATTTTTTTGGATTGTACAGAAAATAAGAGTGTTCAGGATATTCGCTACTAAGTTTAGAAATCAAATTTCGACTGTAATTTCCTAATCCGCTTTTGTTATGAAAAATACGCTTGGCCTCGTATCCAATGTTTAAAGTTTCGCTTGATGCTTGTAAATTAGCTAGTTTTTTTAATTCTTTGTAACGTTCAACAATCCCTAAAGCACTTAAATAGGCAAAAATTGCTCCATTTTTTCCGTCCAAAATCCCGAACTTTAAGAAATATCTAGTGAAGAACTTCCACACAGGTTTAACTTTGGCTAATAAAAAGTGATACCGAGCACCCTTATTATACCTATCAACAGCACTCATTCGACCATACTTGATGGCCTTGTCTTTAAAATCATCATAGTTTTTATAGCAATAATGAATGATTTTGTGGTTGAGTCTTCCTTCTTTTCCTTTGACGATCAGTTTTTCGTGAACAGTAAGGTTGGAAGCAAAACCACAGTCACTTTTTCTAAAAAGTCGCTGAACTTTATCGTTTTGACATCCTCCGAATTTAAGTCGTTTGCTCTCAAACATAAATTCTCGATAATTCCAATAGGCAGAAATATCCTGATTACTATTAATAATAGCTATTATTTCTTTCTCGAGAGAAGGAGTTATTTGTTCGTCTGCGTCAATGAAGTAAACCCAATCGTTGGAGGCTAATGAAAGGGTGTAAGACTTTTGTTGTGTAAAATTTTCAAAAGGGTTTTGAAAACAGCGTATTTTATTTTGAGTTTGTAAATATTCCCAAGTACCATCTGTACTAAAAGCATCTACAACAACAATCTCGTCAGCAAATGAGATACTATCAAGACACCGTTTGATATTATCAATTTCGTTGAATGTAATTAATAGAGCCGAAAGTTTGTTAGTCGTATTCAAAATAGTTGATGTGATATTTACTTGTATGAATTACAAAAAAACAATTCAAACAAATCTATTTAGAATTTAATTAAAATATTGATTTCTATTTCATTTAAGCCGAAACGTTATATTCTCTCAGGGCATCGTTCAGTGACGTCTTTTTGTTGGTGCTTTCTTTTCGAGTACCGATTATTAAGGCACAAGGAACTTGAAAATCACCTGCCTTGAATGTTTTGGTGTAGCTACCCGGAATTACAACGGATCGCGGAGGAACATACCCTTTGATTTCAATGGGTTTATCACCCGTTACGTCAATGATTTTAGTAGAACCTGTAAGAACTACATTGGCTCCCAACACTGCCTCTTCTCCAACACGAACTCCTTCAACTACTATACAACGTGAACCAATAAAGGCATTGTCTCCAATGATAACAGGAGCGGCTTGTAAGGGTTCCAAAACGCCACCAATTCCCACACCGCCACTAAGATGTACATTTTTTCCAATTTGAGCACAGCTTCCTACGGTTGCCCACGTATCGACCATAGTTCCTTCGTCAACATAAGCGCCGATATTAACATAACTGGGCATAAGAATAACTCCTTTTGAAATATACGCACCGTGACGTGCTACTGCATGAGGAACAACTCGAATTCCCTTTTCGGCATAGTTTCTTTTTAAAGGAATTTTGTCATGAAATTCCATAGGTCCAGCTTCGATAGTTTCCATTTTTTGAATAGGAAAATACAGCACTACGGCTTTTTTTACCCACTCATTGACTTTCCAACCATCTAAAGTCGGTTCGGCTACGCGGAGTTTCCCTTCGTCCAATTCTGATATAACAGAACGAATTGCAGTTTGTGTTTCTTGAGTTTTTAGAAGTTCGCGGTTGTCCCAAGCGGCTTCTATGCTAGTTTGTAATGATGACATTCGAAATATTTTTTGTCAAAGATACTGCCTTCCTTCAAATAACGGAATGGAATATAGAAATGTAACAATTTAAATCTTATTTTTGTAACACTATGGGGCAAATCCTAGCAATTGATTTTGGACATAAACGATGTGGAATAGCAATTACGGATCCGATGCAGTTGATAGCTTCTGGACTAACAACAGTTCCCACACATGAAGTCGAGGACTTTTTGAAAGCCTATGTATCCAAAGAAAAAGTGGCGGGTTTTGTGGTAGGAAAACCCTATCAAATGAATTTTCAAGATTCTGAAAGTGAACAATATATTGGGTCTTTTTTAGAACGACTGAACCATTTGTTTCCCCAAATTGCTGTCACTAGAGTGGATGAACGCTTTACCTCTAAAATGGCTAAACAATCGCTTATTGATAGTGGTGCAAAAAAAAAGGTTCGAAAACAAAAAGAAGTAATTGATGAAATTAGCGCAACCCTAATTTTACAAACCTATCTAGATCAACAAAAAAACACCTTATAAATGATACTACCTATAGTCGCATACGGAGATCCCGTTCTTAGAGCCACAACAAAAGATATTGACACTCATTATCCCAATTTAGAATCGATCATTGACGATATGTGGGAGACTATGTATGCTGCACAAGGCGTTGGATTAGCAGCACCTCAAGTAGGATTGCCCATTCGATTGTTTTTGGTAGATACACATCCTTTTGCTGCTGATTCGAGTCTTGATCCTGTCGAACAGAGAGAATTGAGATCGTTTAAAAAAGTGTTTATTAATCCGGTAATTACTTCACGATTTGGAATCACAGAATCCTTCAACGAGGGATGTTTGAGTATACCTAATATTCGTGAAGATGTTGACAGATTGTTTGATATTACGATTGAGTTTTTAGATGAAAATTTTCAAAAACAAGAGTTGGAATTGAATGGAATTTTGGCTCGAGTGGTTCAACACGAATACGACCATATCGAAGGAATTTTATTTACCGATAAACTTAGCCCACTAAAAAAACGATTGATTAAAAATCGACTGGTGAATATTTCCAAAGGAAAAGTCAAAGTTGATTATCTGATGCGATTTCCATCCAAAAAAATACAATTGTAAATGACTTCGGATCGCAAAAAACAGTTAGCATCTCTCGACAAATTGCTAACTATTATGGACGAACTTCGCGAAAAGTGTCCCTGGGATCAAAAGCAAACCTTTGAAAGTCTTCGTCACCTTACGATTGAAGAAACCTATGAGCTAGGCGATGCTATTCTGGATAAAAATTTAGAAGGAATTAAGGGAGAATTGGGTGATTTGCTTCTTCATATTATTTTCTACTCTAAAATTGCAAGTGAAACCCATGATTTTGATATTTCAGATGTCGCCGAAGCAATTTCGAAAAAGCTTGTTTTTCGTCACCCTCATGTGTATGGAGATGTTTCTGTTGCTGATGAAGAAGCGGTTAAAAAAAACTGGGAAAAGTTAAAATTAAAAGAAGGAAAGAAAAGCGTTTTTGAGGGAGTCCCCAAAAGTTTACCGGCTCTGGTCAAAGCAAGCAGAATTCAGGACAAAGCTGCTGGTGTTGGATTTGATTGGAAAGGCATAAAAGACGTAAAAACCAAATTGGATGAGGAACTCGATGAGTTACAAAGCGAAGTAATGTCAGGCTCCTTTGATCGTCAAGAGGCTGAGTTTGGCGATGTTCTTTTTTCTATGATTAACTATGCCCGATTTCTTGGAATCAATGCTGAGGATGCTTTAGAACGCACTAATAAAAAGTTTTTGAAACGCTTTCGTTTTATGGAAAATGAAGTGCATTCAAAAGGAAAATCTATTGACGAACTTTCTTTAGAAGAAATGGAGGCTCTCTGGCAACAATCAAAAAACACAGATTGATTTAAATTCCTTTAATCTGATTTTTTTTCTGTTTTAGAACTTCTAAGCTTTTTTGATGTTTTTGAATATCCGCATGAACCTTTTTTACCAAAGGACTTTCCTCTGAGCCTTGGGCAAAGAACTGAAGATTGTTTTCCAGCTGGTTCAATTCATTCTTAGTTTCATCAATTTTTTTCTGAACCACGATGAGTTCCTTATTAATGGCATTTTGATCGCCCTCAATCAATTGAAGTTTGTTGGCATACATTATCTTTTCAACATCCGATTTCTTGATCCCAGACTTTTCATAACATTTCTTAAGTAAGGTGTTAAAGTGGTTTTGGATGTTACTGTTTTTTTTGGGAACATCACCAACTTGCTTCCATTCGTTTAGATGTTCCTCAATAGCAACCTTGAATTTTCCCATGTCTTCTTCACTATCCAACAATTTGGAAAGTGCGTCAAGAATGGCTTGTTTTTTCTCTAAATTATCCAAAAACTCTTGCGACTCTTGATTGCGACTTGAATCCATTTGATTGAAATAGTGGTTGCATGCTGCTTTGAATTGCTTCCAAATCTTTTCTCTATGTTTACGATCCACAGCACCAATTTCTTTCCAATCCTTTTGAAGTTGAATAATTAAGGGTGTAGTGGTTTTAAAGTCTTTACTATCCTTCAACGCGTCAACTTTTGCAATTAAGGCTCTTTTTTCCTCTAAGTTTTTAGCAGATTCTTTTTTGATGGATTTGTAAAAAATATTTCTTTTTTTATTGAAATCGCGAAGCAATTCTTTGAATTGTCCCCATACCTTGCTATTTTCAGTTTTGGGAACTTTTCCAATAGCAAAGAAAGCTTCTCGCAATTTCTCAAACGATTTGGACAATTGGCTCCATTCTTGGTGAGATTTTGGATGTTGAGAAAGCATTTGTTCCATTTCGCCAATGAGTGTAATTTTTTTTGCAAGGTTTTCTTTGAAAATAATTTCTTGGTTGTCAAGGTAGAATTGCCGATTGGCATGTACTTTTTTCGTGGCTGCACTAAATCTTTCCCACAAGTCGTCTTTGTGTTCCTTGGCAACAGGCCCCAGTTCATCTTTCCATCGTTTGTGAAGGCGTTGAAGATCTCTAAAACTCCTTGAGGGATCAGGATGATCTACTAATTTTTCAGCTTGCTCAATGAGCTTACTTTTTTGTTCATAATTGAACTTAAAGTCCAATTCTCGCAACTCTCGATTGAGATGCAAAAAATCATAAAAACGCTCCACATGGTGGTGGTATGTCTTCCAGATGTTATTGGCTTCGGTTTTGGGAATAGACCCAACGTTTCTCCACGATTCTTGAAGTTTTTTAAATTGTTGATAGGTAGTATTAATACTTTGATCGATACCTATAAGACTTTTGAGTTCTTCAATAAGTTCTTTTCGTTTTTCTAAATTTTCCTTGAGATTTTGCTCTACGTTTTTGTAGTGATTGCTGCGTTTCTTTTTGTATTCTTGAAAAAGTTTCTCAAATGTTCTCTTTTCACTTATTTGATATTCAAAGTCAATTTCATTACCGCCCTCTTTGAGAAATTCCGCCTTTTTTTCATCGAAAATAAGGGTGTATTTTTGATTGAAAGTAGCTCGTATTTGTTCGGCGTCGTCCTTAATAGATGAAATTTTATCTGTTTTAAGAAGTTTTTCAAATTCCAAAATAAGTTCCTCAAAGTTTTTTTCTGAGTAATCTTTTGGGGAAGTTTTAGGAGGTGTTTCATCCCCTGATTGAGCTGATTTTTCTACTTGTTTTTTATCTTCGGAAGAGCCCTCTTTGGGTTCAAGGTTCGTTGGTTCGTCGGCTGCGGGTTGCAGTTCGTTTTGGTCGATATTTACCATAAATAAGTCGTTTAGAAATTGAATTCAACCTCTAATATAGGCATTCCTTTTTAGATGAAAAATAATTTGAATTATGAGCGCCACAATTCCCAAGAAGCCTCAGCTTGCCCTACCAACATGTCATAACCGTTCTGAACTTGACATCCTTTTGCTTCGCCCATTTTTAAAAAAGTTGTTTTTGATGGATTGTAAATGAGATCAAATAGCAGATGTTTTTTTGTAAGAAATTCGTAGGGAATATTGGGTTTTTCTTCCAATTTAGGGAAGGTTCCCAAGGGAGAACAATTAACAATGATAGTGTGATCGGTTAGGATAGATTCTGTGAGTTCCTCATAAGTCAATTGAGTGCTTGATTTTTTTCGTGACACATATTGTTGTGCAATCCCCAATTGATTTAACACATAAGTAACAGCTTTTGAAGCACCTCCAGTTCCTAAAATCAAGGCTTTTTGATGATGGGTGTTGAGTAGGGGTTCCAAACTATTTCTAAAACCAATACAATCTGTATTGTATCCGCGCAATGTTCCATCTGCTAAGCGTTTGATGGTGTTGACAGCACCAATCTCGGCGGCCGTTGCATCTAAGGAATCCAATTTAGAAATTACTTCTTCTTTGTAGGGAATGGTTACATTCATTCCCGTAATAGTTTGTTTTTTCCAAAGCGAGCTAAACTCTTCTATTGAGGAAATGTCAAAATTAACATAGTCGTAATTTTCTAGTTTGAGCGTTTCGAATTTTTTTTCAAAATAGCCTTTGGAAAAGGAATAACTAATATTCTTTCCTAGCAAACCAAAAAGTTTATTTTCTTTTTTTGTGTCCATAATATTCCAATACAATCACAACAATTGCTCCTACAATAATACAAAGAATTGTCCACCAAGTGGTGCTGTTTTCAATTTGAGGAAGATAGCGTGCATAGCTACTTACTATGGGTTTTCCTCCCGAATTTAAAAGTATTTCCTGATTGAACCCGAGCCTATAAAGGGTTTCTTTCCAAGGCCAAACTACTCCCAAAGAACCTGAGATAAACCCTATCAAAATAGCGTTGGTGTTGTTTTTAAAGTTTTTTAAAAGATAATGCAGTAAATGCGAAAGACTGATCAAGCCTGTTAATGAGCCTAGGGAAAATGAAGTGATTATTTTTAAATAATACATTTGTTTTGAAGAAAAAGCGCTTTCAAAATCTCCATGCAGTAGGCTTGTAATTGTTTCAAAAAGAGCGTTCACCGAGTCAACAAGTAGTAACACATAGTTTCCAAGAAGCAATACTAAAAATGAACCAGACAATCCTGGTAAAGTCATTCCTGTAACTCCAATTACGCCGCACAAAAACACAAAAAGTAAATGGTCGTTACCTCTTGCAGGCTCAATGAAACTTAGTGTTAGGCCTGTCGCTAATCCCAAAAAGGCAAAAGCAACGGTGCTTCGATTCCATTCACCAAAATCTTTCAATAAAATATATACAGAGCCTAAAATCATTCCAAAAAACAATCCCCAAACTTGAATTTCGTAATGAAGCAACGCCAAATCTAATAAACGTGAAACACTAAAATAGCTTATGATCATTCCCAAAAACAACAACCCCAAAAAGACACCGTTTATATGGTTGAAAAATTTTGAAAATTGAAAGCTTTTTAAAAAACGAAAAGCTTTTGCATCAAACTTTTTTAGGGATCCAATAAATTCTTCATAAAATCCAGCTACAATTGCAACAATTCCCCCAGATACTCCAGGAACTTTATTAGCAGCTCCCATTACCAAACCCTTAATGACTAAAAGTATTCGATCTTGTATCGTTCGTGTGTGATGAATCATGGAGTGCTTTTTTTGGCCATTCGCTCCAACAAAAAAATAATGCCAATTCCCAAAAAGGCCATACCAATTGCCATTCCAATTTGGGGATTCCCTTCATATGCATTGGGCAATACATTCATCAACTGGTTGGTTTCTGCGAGTGGTTGTTTCCAGGGCCAAATTTTATGCAACGATCCAATCATAAACCCTACTAAGGTAGCTAAGGTCGTATTTTTGTGGTGATCAAACATCCAGTTTAGCGCTTTTGAAAAAAGCTTTAAACCGACAAGAGCTCCCAGCCCCATGACTAGCAAAATAATCAATGCATCAGGGTCAAATCGTTGCGCCTTTTCTAAGGTTTCCAATGCAATTTCGTAAGCTCCCAACAAAACCAAAATAAACGCCCCCGAAACACCGGGTAAAATCATAGCGATAATGGCAAACATGCCGCAAAAAAACAAATACAAAAGCCCGTGTTCTGTTCCAGAGGGAGTCAAGACAGAAATACTGTAGGCGATTCCAATCCCAACAAAACAACTTAACCAAATTTTCCAATGCTTGGAAGTGATTTGACGGCTTACATGAAAAGCACTAATGACAATCAGACCAAAAAAGAACGCCCACAAAGCGATAGGTTGTTCTTCAATCAATCGTTTTAAAAAATGACTAAATATCAGTATGCTTGTTGCAATTCCTGCAAACAAAATCAATAGAAAATTTAGATTGTATTCTTTCCAAGCGGTTCGGAATTGTTTTGAAAAAAGGGACTTTAAAAAGGCGCCATCAATTTTGTCAATACTAGCAATAAGTTCTTGATAAATTCCAGAAATTAGCGCAATAGTACCTCCTGAAACCCCAGGGATGATATCTGCCATTCCCATGGCAAGTCCCTTTAGGTACAATACAAGATACTTACTAGATTTCATTGCCATTACTTTTTTCAAAGGTACGAAACCTAGTTCTTTTCTCGTGAAGGAAGTGACTCTTTAATCAGTTTTAAATTACTAAGAGAAGGAAACTCATTGATGAAAAGACGGTATTTTCTAGGATTCGATCGGTAGGCATTTTTTAAATAAAACAATCCTTTGTGTTCTTGCATCAATAGAAAGTACATTCCTGAAAGAAGGTAGTTGATCTCGACAGCTTCGGGGAAAAACTCAGCACCTTGAATCAAGGTAATAACTGCTTGATCATAATCTCCTAATTTGTGTTGGACTCTGGCCCAGTTAATCCAAGTTTCTAATTCGTAATTGCCTAAACTCACAATTTCTCCGTATCCTACACTTGCTTCTTCATAACAATGCAGTTTTTCATTGGCTAAAACGTATTGTTTCCAAATAACAATGTTACTAGTATCTATTTGCAGTGCTTTGTTTAAATAGTAAAGTGCTTTTTTGTACTTCTTTTTTTGTATATAAAAATCCGCTAAAGAAATCCATCCTTTGTCAAGCAAAGGATCGTTGTGAACTGTTTTTTTAAAAAACTTCAAAGCGAGATCTTCGTTTCCTAAAGAAAGATGACATTTCCCCATTCTCAAATAAGCAAACGATGTCGGATCATCCAGTGAGAGTGTTAATTCATAATTTTGAATGGCTTCATTGAACTTACCCAATTTTTCCAATACTTTTCCAGTTTCCAAATAAGCGCCCACAAATTGATCGTCACAAATGATTGCAAAATCAAAGGCGGTTAGGGCTTCAGGATACATTTCTAGGTAGGTGTATTGTTTTCCGAGTTGATGCCAAGCAATTTCACAATACGGTGTTCTGTCCAAATAGCTATTTAAGAATACAATCGCTCCGTCATGGTCGTTCATGGTGTCGAAGCAATACACAATATTGTAAAGAGAGGCGTAGTCATATTTATCAATGTCTAAGCAACGTGAAAAAGAATCTTTTGCAAGTAAAAAGTTATCTAAAAACAAATATTCCATTCCAAGCAATGAGTATATTTCAACAGGTTCTTCGGCGAAATAAAGTGCTTTTTTAAGCAACTCAATCGCTTGAATGTGTTCTTTTCTTTTGGATAATATATTTGCTTTTTGAATGTAAACCTCTTCGTTGTTGGTTTCCAGTTCAAACAAGCGGTCTAAGATGAGTTCTGCTTCTTTGATGTTTCCCTCCATTACAAAAATTTCAGACTGTAATAACTGAATTTCGGTGGAGCTGGGATGTTGTTTAAG
>Ga0181553_10000990_pt1 | contig 25340 bp, 25 predicted proteins | sample 011ome_17_FD_133753 | JGI IMG/M metagenome (GOLD analysis project Ga0181553, IMG submission 133753) | Coastal salt marsh microbial communities from the Groves Creek Marsh, Skidaway Island, Georgia - 011502XT metaG (megahit assembly) | ecosystem: Environmental > Aquatic > Marine > Intertidal...
GCGTCCAACGAGCCGCGGCTGAGGTTCAGTCCGACGCTCGCTCCCGTCGCAGGATCGACGACCTTCGCCTCCAGGCGACTGAGGACGCGCAGTGACTGGGCATTTCCCTCGAATCCGCCGATGCGGTCGGCGATACGGTTCAGTTCGGTCTCACCGTTGTGGCCGAAGGGGGGATGCCCGAGGTCATGGGCGAGGCCCGCGACCTCGACCAGATCCGCATCGCATCCCAGCGCCGCTCCGAGCTCACGACCGATCTGGGCCACCTCGAGCGTGTGGGTCAGTCGGGTGCGGGGGAAGTCCGAGACTCCCGCCACCATCACCTGGGTCTTCGCGGCCAACCGCCGAAGCGCCGCCGAATGCAGGACGCGGGCACGGTCGCGGGCGAAAGCGGTGCGGACGGACTCCTTGACGGGCTCCTCGACAACGCGTGCCGTGTCGTGCTCGTCGTAGCCGGTGGGGATCGGGCTCACGCTGGTGAGACTAGTGCCGCGTCCCCTGCCACCGAACCATCACCTCGAACGACAACGGAGCAGTAGCCCTTCTGCCTGGCCACCCATTCGACTCCGGACTCCCCATGGCGTAGCCGACGGTGGCGTAGGCATCAGCCTTGTCGATGCACGCCTCACCCAGCGCCGTCGCTCGACGCCGCACCGAGGACCCGTCCGACCTCGCTGGCCAGGCTGACAGGGTTCGTTGCGCCGATGATCCGTGCGGCGATGCGACCGTCACGATCGAGGATCACGGTGCTGGGCAGGGACTTGGGCGGAACCCCAGGAATCGTGGCCAGCAGCATGCCGTCAGGGTCGGCCACAGCGGGAAACGTCATGCCCTGCTCCTCCATGAAGGCTTCGGCCGCCGCCGGATCGTCACTGACGTTCAACCCGACCACGACGATGTCGGCCGGATCGGCTGTCGCGTCGAGATCCACGAACGCCGGCATCTCCGCCTCGCAAGGACCACACCAGGACGCCCACGCATTGAGGACGACGACCCTGCCCCGCAGATCTGAAAGCGCGAAGGGTAGGCCGTCGAGGGTGATTCCCGAGATCTCCAGGGCCTCGCCTCGATCGTCGACCCCGATCTCCTCGGTTCCGATCATGGCCGACGCCGGCTGTTCCCGACCGCATCCGACGACCAGGCCGGGGATCAGCAGCAGCAGCGCCGCTGAGGCCAGGACTCGGGTCATGACGTCATGCTAAGCCGGAGCCGGAACCACCGGCTGGAGCGACCACCGGGTCACCAGATGGTGCCGCAGGAGTGCCGCGACCTCGCGTCCGACGAATTCCGACGTCAGGACGGCTCCCGGCCCCGAGCCGGTGGGAGACAGGTGTGCATCTATGCCCAGCGCCTCCGCTGTGGCGCCCGCCCTGGCCGCATTCGCCGGATCCGTCACGATCGTGGCGCTCGACCACTGGAGGTCACGCATGACACCTGCGATCACCCGCAGGGTTCCCACCGTGTCGGACCCGGTGTCGAACGACACTATGTCGTCCTCCGCGACGCCGCTGTCGAGCAGGATCCGCCGTTCCTCGTCGGCCTTGCGCTGGGGACCCGCAACGATGACGAGCGGCGCCACGCCGTCGCGGTACAACTGGGCAGCGTGCTGAAGTCGCGCCCGCAGCAGCGGCCGCGGGTTCCCCCAGTATTGGGCCGGATCGAGCACGACGACGGCCTGGGTCTGACTGCGATCGTCCACATGAGCGGTCAGGACGATCTGCACGGCCGCTCCCACGGGGATCAGCAGCAGGACGCCGAGGACGATGGTGATGACCGCGGCAACCACCACGCGCGGTCCACGTGCGCCCGGCTCGGCTCCCGAGGCCATCCGGGCACCGTCGGCGAGACGTTGGGATGGAGTGCGGCCGCCAGCAGACGACGGCGGTGCACTCACCGACCCATAGTCACACGAGCCTCAGGAGTTCATCGGTTGCCACACGGGCACGGCCCGGTCACGAAGCGGGGCCGGGCGCCGGGTCGCGTAGCCGGCGCCGATCAGCGGGTGTCGCTGCGGGAGACGTGACGCTCGATGGCCGCGCGCCCTGCCTCCAGTCGGGCCACGGGAACCCGGAACGGCGAGCAGGACACGTAGTCGAGACCGATCTCCTCGAAGAAGTGGATCGACTCCGGATCGCCACCGTGCTCCCCGCACACGCCGCACTGGAGGTTGTGCCGACGCGAGCGCCCCTTCTTCACGGCGATGCGAACCAGCTCGCCCACGCCTTCACGATCGATGGACTCGAACGGAGACACACCGAAGACGCCCTTCTCGAGGTAGGCGGAGAAGAAGGCCGCCTCGACATCGTCACGGCTGAATCCCCACGTGGTCTGGGTCAGGTCGTTCGTGCCGAAGGAGAAGAACTCGGCCGCCTCGGCAATCTGGTCGGCTGTCAGCGCGGCGCGCGGCAGCTCGATCATCGTGCCGATCGGGAACCTGAGGGTGCAGCCGTGTGCTTCCGCCACCTCCTTGAGTACCCCGGCGGCCTCGTCAGTGACGAGTTCGAGCTCCTGGATGGATCCGACCAGCGGGATCATGATCTCAGCGCGCGGGTCGCCGCCCATGCGCTGACGGAAGCAGGCGGCCTCGGCAATGGCCCGGACCTGCAGCGCGAACAGGCCAGGCAGGACCAGCCCCAGCCGGACGCCGCGAAGACCCAGCATCGGGTTCTGCTCATGGAGTCGGTTGACGGCCTGCAGCAGTCGTAGGTCGGCCTCCTGCGACTCCCCCCTGGCCTCCGCCAGGGCCACGCGCACAGCCAACTCGGTGAGATCTGGGAGAAACTCATGCAGCGGCGGGTCGATCAGCCGGATGGTGACCGGGAGTCCGTCCATCGCCTCCAGGATTCGAATGAAGTCCTTGCGCTGAAGAGGCAGGAGAGCGTCAAGCGCCTCCTTCCTCTCCTCGTCCGAGTCGGCCAGGATCAATCGCTCAACGTGCGTCTTCCGCTCACCGAGGAACATGTGCTCCGTGCGCAGGAGGCCGACACCCTGAGCACCCATGCGGCGTGCCCGGCTCGCGTCCTCGGGTGTGTCGGCGTTGGCGCGCACGCGCAGCCGGCGCGCCTTGTCGGCGTGCTTCATGATGCGGTCGACAGCTCGGATCAGCTCCGACGTGGACTCATCAGCATCCTCGAGCGCAGTCTCGATGCCCGACTCGAAGTACGTCACGACCGCACTTGGCACCACAGGGACCTCACCGAGGAAGACATCACCAGTGCTGCCGTCGATCGAGACGACGTCGCCCTCCTTGATGACCGTGCCCTCATGCGTCGTCATCGTCCGGGCCTTGGTGTCGACGTCCAGCGACTCGGCGCCGCACACGGCTGTCTTCCCCATGCCACGGGCAACGACAGCAGCGTGCGATGTCTTGCCTCCGCGACTTGTGAGGATGCCTGATGCAGCGATCATCCCCTCGAGATCATCGGGATTCGTCTCCCGGCGCACGAGGATGACCTGCTCACCGTCCTTCGCCCACTTGACTGCCGTGGGCGAGTCGAAGACCACGCGCCCCACTGCAGCGCCAGGCGAGGCATTCATGCCCTTGGCAATGCGACCGTCCGCCCCACCAGCAGCGAATCGCGGAAACATCAGCTGACCCAGCTGATGGCCGTTCACGCGCATGAGGGCTTCGTCCATCGAGATGACACCCTCATCGACGAGCTGGACCGCGATGCGGAAGGCGGCGCCGGCTGTGCGCTTCCCGACCCGCGTCTGGAGCATCCACAGCTTGCCGCGCTCGATGGTGAACTCGATGTCACACAGGTCGCGGTAGTGCAGCTCGAGCGTGGACATGATCTTCATCAGCTCGGCGTAGGCCGCCGGGTCGATGCTCTCCAGGGCCTGCAGCGGACTCGTGTTGCGAATGCCGGCGACGACGTCCTCGCCCTGCGCGTCCGCAAGGTAGTCGCCGTACACCCCGCTGTGACCCGTGCCCGGATCACGAGTGAAGGCAACACCTGTCCCTGATCCGGTTCCTGCATTGCCGAAGGCCATGACCTGCACGTTGACGGCTGTGCCGAGTGTGTGCGGGATGCGCTCCTGGCGACGATAGAGGCGGGCGCGCTCGGTGTTCCACGACTGGAAGACGGACCGGATGGCGAGATCGAGCTGCTGGTAGGGGTCCTGCGGGAACTCGTGGTTCGTGGCATCGCGCACGATCGACTTGTAGACGTCGACGAGGCGCTTGAGCGACGCAACCGGAAGCTCGACATCGGTGGCGACCTCCGCCTTGGCCTTCATCTGATCAAGTGCGGCTTCGAATTCGTCACCATCGATGCCGAGCACCGTCTTGCCGAACATCTGGATCAGGCGCCGGTAGGAGTCCCAGGCGAAGTGATCGTCGTTCGAGATGCGGGCGAGGCCGGCGACGCTGGCGTCGTTCAGGCCTATGTTCAGGACCGTCTCCATCATGCCGGGCATCGAGAACCGCGCCCCGGAGCGGACGGAGACGAGCAGGGGGTTCTCCGGGTCCCCCAGCTTGCGGCTCATCTCATCCTCGAGCCGGGACACATGCTGGGCGATCTGCGTGCGCAGGCCGTTCGGACCATGACCGTGCTCCAGGAAGTAGCGGCAGGCCGCAGTGGTGATGGTGAAGCCAGGCGGCACCGGAAGTCCGAGCCGGGTCATCTCCGCAAGGTTCGCCCCCTTGCCTCCCAACAGGTCGACCTGGGTGCGGTCACCCTCCGAGAAGTCGAACACGAAGGTCTGCGCTGCAGCGCCAGTCAGGGTCATGCCCCCACCAGACACCTCCGGGGGTCCCGGCGCAAGGGACGTTCCTCATGTCCACGTTTACATCGATGTGAGGTCGGCCACCCGTGCCGCACCGCGGAACACGCCGTAGGCTCCCGATCATGACGACCACGGAGCCCACGGCCGGGGGCCGCGAGCCGAACGACCTCCGCCCCGAGCCCTACTCGCCCGCTCCCGTTCGCCACAGAGGTGCGTACGTGGAGATGCTCGTCTCCGCGATCATCGGACTCATTGCCGCCCTCGTGCTGTCGATCGAGGCTCTCGCCCTGGCCGAGAACCCGCTCGCGGAACTCGGCTGCGACATCAATGCCGTCCTGTCCTGCGGGGCCGTCGGGCTGTCGTGGCAGGCGAGCCTGCTGGGCTTCCCCAACGCCTACCTGGGGCTCATCGCCGAGCCCGTCGTCATCACCCTCGCCGTGGCCGCGCTGGGCGGCGTGCGCTTCCCGCGCTGGTTCATGATCTCAGCCCAGGTCGTCTACTCGATCGGCCTGCTGTTCGCCTACTGGCTGTTCTTCCAGTCGTTCTTCGTCATCGGCGCCCTGTGCCCGTGGTGCCTGACGATCACCGTCACGACCACCCTGGTCTTCGCGAGCATGACCCGGGTGAATCTGCTCGACGGCAACATCCGACTGTCGGCGAGCGCCTACCGCTCCGTATCGTCCTGGCTCCGAGCAGGCGCGGACACACTGATCGTCATCGTCATCCTGGCCGCGCTCGTCGCCATGATCGTGATCAAGTACGGCAGCGTGCTGTTCGGCTAGAGAACGAGCTCGGGCTCAGCCGCCGCTGACGGAGATCTCCGCGCGCGCGACCAACGCAGTGGTGTCGTCATCCATCTCGTAGGTATCCAGCCACCCATCGGGCAGCGCAGGCCTGCGATTGCCGGAGGTACGCCCCCGCGGGCCGCTGCCCACCTCGAGGTTGAAGGCCTGATCCGGATCGATCTGCTCAAGAAGCCCGTCGAGCTCCGAGAGGGACGCCACCGTGCCGAGTGCCTGCCGAACCTGCTGCCGGACACTGAACCCCTTCAGGTACCAGGCCATGTGCTTGCGGATATCACGGCAGCCCTTCTCCTCGCCGTAGTCGTCCGCGAGCAGCTGGGCGTGCCGGCGCAGCGTCGCCAGAACTTCGGCAAGGTCGGGATCGGCAGGGATGGGCCGACCCTCGAAGGCAGCCGCCAGCTGGCCGAACAGCCACGGGCGCCCAAGGCACCCGCGCCCGACGACTACACCGTCCGCACTCGTCTGCTCGATCATCCGCAGGGCGTCGTGGGCCGTCCAGATGTCACCGTTGCCGAGGACCGGGGTGTCCAGCGGGCCCAACTCCTGCTTCAGCCGGGCAATGGCCTCCCAGTCCGCCGTGCCGGCGTACATCTGGTCGGCGGTGCGTCCGTGCAGAGCGACCCAGGCAACTCCCTCCTCGGCCGCAGCCCGACCAGCCTGCAGGTAGGTCAGGTGCTCGTCATCGATGCCCTTGCGCATCTTCACCGAGACAGGCACGCGCCCGTCAGATGCCTCGACAGCTGCTGCGACGATGCTGCGAAAGAGGTCCCGCTTCCAGGGCAGGGCGCTGCCTCCACCCTTGCGAGTCACCTTCGGCACGGGGCAGCCGAAGTTCAGGTCAATGTGGTCGGCGCGATCCTCGTCCAGCAGCATGCGCACCGCGGCAGCCACCGTGCCCGGGGCGACGGCGTAGAGCTGCACGGCGCGCGGCTGCTCATCCGGGGTGAAGGTCACGAGGTCGAGGGACTCATCGCTTCGCTCAACGAGTGCCCGTGATGTCACCATCTCGGAGACGTACATGCCCACACCGCTCGCCCCGGACGCCCGGGCCGACTCGCGGCACAGCCGACGGAAGGCTCGGTTGGTGATTCCTGCCATGGGGGCGAGAACCACCGGGGGTGAGAACGGAATCGGCATGTCGGGATTCTCGCATCCCCCGGATGGTGCAGACTGCATGCCGACGGTCTGTCGGCAAGTGCCGACACCAGGCACCTGACGCGAGGAGAACCATGTCGAGTCCGATCGGACGCGAATCAGGCACGGCCCTGACCGGGAAGCGCCGCTGGTTTGCACTGATGTTCCTCGCCCTCGGCGTTGCCATGATCATTCTTGACGCGACCGTCGTGAATGTGGCCATCCCCACCATGGTGAAGGACCTCAACCTCACCACGGCCGATGCCGAATGGGTGAGCGCCGCCTACTCGCTCACCTTCGCCTCGCTCCTGATCCTCTCCGGCCGCATCGCCGACCGCACCGGACGCCGACTGCTGTTCGTCCTCGGCGTCATCGTCTTCGTGATGGCCAGCGTGCTGGTCGCCATGTCCGACAGCTCGAGCACGCTGATCGCTGCCCGGGCACTGCAGGGCATCGGTGGCGCGATGATCCTTCCGGCGTCGCTGTCGATCATCAACGCGGTCTTCGTGGGCAAGTCACGCGCCGTGGCCTTCGCCGTCTGGGGCGGCACCATCGGCGGCATGGCGGCCCTCGGGCCGCTGGTCGGCGGCTGGCTGACCACCAATGCATCGTGGCATTGGGCGTTCCTCATCAACGTGCCGATCGGCATCATCGTGCTCATCGGTGTCCTGATCACCGTTCCCGAGACGAAGGAGACGGGCGGCCCCAAGGGCGTCGACGTCCTCGGCACCAGCCTCATCACCCTGGGCCTGGTCGGCGTGGTCTTCGCCCTCATCGAGGGCCAGCGCTACGGCTGGTTCACCCCGACATCCCAGTTCTCCGCCGCTGGCTGGGACTGGCCTTCCACGTCCATCTCGATCGTCTTCGTCTCGGCCGTGCTGGGCGTCCTCGCCCTCGTCGTCTTCGTCTTCGTGGAGCTCGCCCGGCTGCGCGCGGGCAAGGTCGTGGTCGTCAACCTTCGGCTCTTCAAGATCCGCACGTTCGGAGCCGGCAACTTCGTCGCGCTGATCGTGAGCCTCGGCGAGTTCGGGCTGCTCTTCGCGATCCCGCTCTTCCTGCAGGCCGTTCGCGGCTACACAGCTATGGAGACGGGCGTGATCCTGTTGGCTCTTGCAGTCGGCTCGTTCGTCGCCTCCGGCCTGGGTGCCCCTCTGTCCCAGCGCCTGGGACCGGTTCGCGTGCTTCAACTGGGCATGCTGTTCGAGGCCATCGGCATCGTCGTCCTCGGCTTCTTCCTCACCACCAGCGTCACCGGCTGGCAGATGGCGCCGTGGCTGTTCCTGTACGGAATGGGCGTCGGCTTCGCGACCGCGCAGCTGACGGGCGTCATTCTGAGCGAGGTGCCCGTTGCCGAATCCGGACAGGGCAGTGCCGTCCAGTCGACGTCCCGGCAGGTGGGTGCGGCCATCGGCACGGCGATCATCGGATCCGTCCTCGTCCTCGGTCTGGGTGGCGTGGCCACCGAACTCGAAGATCGGGGCGTGCCCGCCGAGCAGGCGGTTCAGGTGTCGGATGCCGTGGCAGGGTCCGCCGGTCAGGCGATTCCCGGCTTCGCCTCGGCACCGAACGGGGCCGTCATCGTCGAGGGCGCGTCGGACACCTTCGCCAGCACCATCAGTGTCGTGTCCTGGGTCGCCGGCGGCTTCGTGGTGCTCGGGCTGTTCGCCAGCCTGCTGCTCCCCAAGAATGCAGCGCGCGTGGAGTCCGAGGGCTATGAGCCACCGAAGAAGCCGGCTACGACCTAGGGTCGTCGGATGGACATTCCCGCAGATGACGTTCCTGCGTCAGGGGGTTGGGTGCGCAGCGGTCAGGAGGCCCCACCTGCTGATGCAGCAACGGCACGTCCTGGACCCGGGACGATCCTCGTAATCGGACACACGGATGTCGGGCGGCGCGCCTGCGCACTCATCTCCGAGGCGGGCAGTGCCACGATCCATCTGGACGATCCCACGGATGCCGACCTGCGCGAGGCTCTCGAGTCAGGCGTTGAAGGAGTTGCCGTTCTCCTGCACGACGACATCCGAGCCCTGCGCTACAGCCTGGTCATCGAGCACATGCGACCCGGGATTCGACTGTTCGTGGCCATCTTCGACCGCACTGTCCGCAAGCAGCTCGAGGCAGCCGTCCCGAACTGCGTCGTCCTCTCTCCCGCATCCATCTGCGTGCCATCCATGGTCGCGGCAGCCATCGCTCCCTCGCATGCTGCGGTCCGCCGACGCGGCTCGTCCCAGGAGCCCAGGTGGGTCTCCATCGACATCTCCGCGACTGCGCAGTCACCTGCCTCCGTCGAGCCCTACGCCATTCCCAGCCGCCTGCGGATTCGGGGGCTGTGGGGGCGCCTTCGCGGGCAGTTGCACGCCTACGACTCAGGTTCAGCAGTCCTGCTCGGAGGAGCCCTCGGTCTCATCCTGATCATTGCGGTCGACACACTCGTCGGGCTGCGGCACCAGTCCCTCGTGCGAGCGCTCTATGACGCCACCCGGACGACCGCCACGATCTCCGCTCCCACTCTCGAGGACTCACCCCTTGAGCTCCTGTGGGCAACGATCGCGGCACTGCTCGTCATGGGACTCACAGCTGCCTTCGCGGCCGGCATCGTCCACCACCTGCTCTCCGGGCGGCATGTGGCGCTCATCGGCCGGCGAGTGATCCCCCACGGTGGGCATGTGGTGGTCGTCGGCATGGGACAGGTCGGTATCCGCCTCGCACAGGAACTGCGAGCACTCGGCGTCGCCGTCGTCGGTGTTGAGCGGTTCGGCGACGCCTCCGGACTGCCCTTGGCCCGCGATCTGGGCATCCCGGTGATCATCGGTGATGCCACCTCACGCCGTGTCCTGCAGCGTGCCGCGCTGACAGGTGCCGTCGCGCTCGTGGCCGCTGGCAGTGAGGAGCGCGACAGCATCGCCGTCGCCCTGTCGGCCACGGCGGTGGCCCCCGGCCTGAAGGTCGTCCTGCGCGCCGGTGCTGACGATGCGATCGACGAGACCAGGTCGCTGTTCCCGATCGGTCCCGTCATCGACGTCAACGGACTGACCGCCGCCTTCGTCTCCCGATCGCTGCTCGGGGCCGAGCCCTACGCCGTCATTCCCGATGGCGATCAGGTCGTGTGCGTGTCACGGGACTCGACTTCGCAGGTTCGCCAGCGATCGACATCGTCGCGCTGCGCCTGCTGACGGGCTCGTCGGCGCTGCCGATACTCAGCAGGCGGGCAGCCGCTGGGCCAGCCAGCCCACGAGATCGTCGATCGCGATGCGCTCCTGCTGCATCGAGTCACGCTCGCGGACGGTGACGGCGTTGTCGTCAAGGGAGTCGAAGTCGAACGTCACGCAGAAGGGCGTGCCGATCTCGTCCTGCCGACGGTAACGACGACCGATGGCACCTGCATCGTCGAACTCGATGTTCCATCGCTTGCGCAGGGTCGCCGCGAGCTCCTTGGTGGCCGGAGTGAGCTTCTCGTTGCGCGAGAGCGGAAGGACAGCGACCTTCACGGGAGCCAGACGAGGATCGAGGCGCAGGACAGTCCGCTTGTCGACACCGCCCTTTGCATTCGGAGCCTCGTCCTCGTCGTAGGCGTCGAGGAGGAAGGCCAGAACGGCGCGTGTGAGACCTGCCGCAGGCTCGATGACGAAGGGCGTCCAGCGCTCCTCCGTCTCCTGGTCGTAGTACGACAGATCGGTGCCGGAGTGCTGACCGTGGGTCGTGAGGTCGAAGTCCGTGCGGTTCGCGACGCCCTCGAGCTCGGCCCACTCGCTGCCGGCGAAGCGGAATCGATACTCGATGTCGACGGTGCGCTTGGAGTAGTGGCTGAGCTTCTCCTGAGGGTGCTCGAAGAAGCGCATGTTGTCGGGATTCAGGCCGAGGTCGATGTACCAGTCCCAGCGCTGCTTCATCCAGTACTCGTGCCACTCCTCGTCCGTGCCGGGCTTGACGAAGAACTCCATCTCCATCTGCTCGAACTCGCGGGTGCGGAAGATGAAGTTGCCGGGCGTGATCTCGTTGCGGAAGCTCTTGCCGGTCTGGCCGATGCCGAACGGCGGCTTCTTGCGCGCCGCGTTCATGACGTTCAGGTAGTTGACGAAGATGCCCTGGGCCGTCTCCGGGCGCAGGTAGTGCACGGCTCCGGCGTCCTCGACCGGGCCCACGGCTGTGCGGAGCATGCCGTTGAAGTCCCGGGGCTCGGTGAAGTCGCCGGTCGTGCCGCAGTTGGTGCAGACGACGTCGGCGAGGCCGTTCGCGGGCGCCTTGCCGTGCTTCTCCTCGTAGGCCTCGAGCAGCTGATCGGCGCGCCAGCGCTTGTGGCACTTCTTGCACTCCGTCAGCGGATCGACGAAGGCGTTGACGTGCCCGGAGGCCTCCCACACCTGCGGGGCGAGGATCACGGACGAGTCCAGGCCGACGACGTCGTCGCGACCACGGACCACCGCCTGCCACCACTGGCGACGGACGTTCTCCTTGAGCTCCACGCCCAGGGGGCCGTAGTCCCATGCGGAGCGCGTGCCTCCGTAGATCTCCGACGACGGGAACACGAACCCGCGGCGCTTGCTGAGGTTGACGACGGCATCGACGCGATCACTGGCCATAATTCCGCAATCCTAGGCGCCAAGGTCCTGCAGGAGTCGGAGCGCCTCCGCTTCGTCGATGGTGTCGAAATCCTCGTAGTGCCAGGCAAGGCTTCTCCGCACCAGGGGTGCGGCGACCGAGACGACATCGTCATAGCGAAGGGCCAGGTCAGCGCGGGCCTCACGAGGGCACACCGGGACGGCGAGGACGAGCCGTGCCACTCCGCTCGCGCGCAGAGCGGGGACTGCCGCTCGCGCCACCGTGCCAGTCTCGACACCGTCGTCGATGACCACTGCCGTGCGGCCGGCCAGAGCAGGAATCACGTCGACGACCACTCCGTCGTCGGAGCGGTGAGTCATCAGCGGGAGCACGGGCAGGGTGAGGTGCTCCCGGACTCCCAGCACCACCGGCACGCCGTTGGGAACGACGGGCACGAGTACGGGGTCGGTCAGGGACGCGACGACGTCGACGAGGCGCTCCCCCAGCTGGCGTCCCCCGTCGCGCAGGTCGACGAAGTCCTTCATGACTCGACGGGTGCGATGTCGGGGCCGGCCGCCATTCCCAGGCTCACCTGCTCGGCATCCGCCGCGAGCCCGGAGGTGGCACTGCGGATCTGGTCCCCGTCCCTGAATCGGATCACTTCGTACGCGGAGGGCTCGTCGATGGACAGGGAGAGCAGCGGCACGGCCCGAACCTTGACGTCGAAGGCCGACAGACCGTGCCGGTAGGCCCCGATGCCGGCCCACTCGGTTCGCAGCAGCAGCAGATCGGGGTCGTCGGTCGCCTGGCCGAGCGCCCCGGCCAGGCACCCCGCCTGCTCGGTCAGAACAGCCAGCGCGTCCTCGGCAGCGGGCAGGAACGCAGCTCGCTCGCTCACCGGGACGCGGAAGCGATTGACGACGATCAGGTGGTCGGCATGCGGAGCCGGGCTAGGGTGGGTCACCCCACGAACGGTAGTCCGTCACGTCCTCTGGAGAGCCATGGCCAACAACAGCAAGGACAAGCCGAGCAAGCGCGCCGGCACCCCCAAGGGCGTGCGTGGACCCAGTGGACCAGCTCCCACTGGACGGACTCCCCGACCCCCCGCGGTGGGATCGGGCACGAGCCGAGCCTCTCTCGAGCGGTTCAGCTTCCCGCTGCTGCGAACCCTGCACACGATGCCCCGCTGGCTGATCGTGGTGCTTCCCGCGCTCCTACTGCTGGGCGGGCTCGTCCTGAAGGACTCCTGGGCGTGGCTGGGCGGCATCCTTCTGCTGCTGGTGTGGGTGTTCCTCGCCTGGCTGACGGCACTGTCCTGGCCCGCACTGTCCCCCGGCTCCCGCTTCTTCCGCGGCCTGATCGTCGTGTTCTTCGGGGGAATCGTCGTGCTGAAGTTCCTCGGGAAGTTCTAGTCGGCACCGACGCCGACACTGTTGATATTGACAGTCGTTTTCATTATTTCTAGTCTGGACGCATGACGTCACGACTCCCTCGCGGTTCCACCACCCTCGGCCTGCTGGCCGCTGCAGCCCTGCTCGCCGGCTGCGCGTCCGCCACCGAGTCCGCGAATGACCCGGCCAGCGACTCGATCTCGGTCGTGGCCACCACCACCATCCTCGGCAGCATCACGAGCGACATCCTCGCCTGCGCCGACCCCAACGCCACCGTCACGACGCTCATGCCCATCGGCGCGGACCCGCACGACTTCGCCCCCTCGTCGCAGCAGATCGCGCAGATGGTGGGCGCCGACCTCGTCGTCGCCAACGGCCTAGGCCTCGAGGCTGGGCTCACCGACGCCTTGGCGAGTGCTGCGACCGACGGAGCCACGGTTCTCGAGGTGGGCGAGCAGGTGGACCCCCTTCCATTCGGTGACCACGCCGGCGACGCTGCGGCAGACGATCACGCGGCCGATGGCACGGCAACCGATGGCACGGCGACAGACGAGCACGACCAAGGCAGCGATGACCCCCATGTCTGGTTCGACATGAGCCGGATGGCCACTGCCGCCGAGATCATCGGCAGCACGCTGGCCCAGACGGCCGGTGACACCTACGCCACCTGCGGCAGCCAGGTGGCCGACGAGATCCGGGCCGCCGAACTGGACGTGCGCGCGACGATGGAGTCCGTGCCTGCAGCCAAGCGGATCCTCGTGACCGACCATGACGCCCTGGGCTACCTGTCCGACGCGTACGGGTACGAGATCGCCGGCACCGTCATCCCCGGAGGTTCCACTCTCGGCGAGCCCAGCAGCGCGGATCTTGCCGCTCTTGTCTCCGTCATCCAGGCCGAGAACGTCCCCGCCATCTTCACCAACACGGCCTCCCCCACCGACCTCGCCGACGCCGTTGCCGCCGAGACCGGCCGCACCATCGCCGTGGTCCCGCTGTTCATCGGCAGCCTGGGCGATGAGGCCTCAGGAGCCGACACCTACATCACCATGATGGAGAAGAACGCCTCCCTCATTGCCCAGGCCCTCAACTCCTGACGTCTGCGAGACTGCACCGGTGGACTGGCTTCTGGATCCCTTCGCGCTCGGCTTTCAGCAGCGAGCCCTGGTCGGGGGCGCCCTGGCCGCACTGATGACGTCCGTCGTCGGCACCTGGCTAGTCCTGCGGGGCATGAGCTTCTTCGGTGACGCGTTCGTCCATGGTGTCGTCCCCGGCATCGCCGCAGCCGTCGTGCTCGACATCAATCCGGTCATCGGCGCAGCAGTGGCCGCCGTGGTGATGGTGCTGGCCATCGAGGCCGTCCACCGGCAGACGGTGCTGAGCGAGGACACGTCCATAGGCCTGCTCTTCGTCGGGATGCTCGCCCTCGGTGTCGTGATCATCTCCCGACTGGACACCTACTCCGGGAGCCTGACGAGCATCCTGTTCGGCGACGCCCTCGGAGTCACCGCCACCGACCTCATCTGGCAGGCAGGACTGACACTGATCGTCATCGTCGTGACGATCGCGCTCTACCGTCCGCTGCTCGCCCTGAGCTTCAACGCCGAGAAGGCCGAGCTGCTCGGGATGAAGCCCAAGCGAGCCCACGCCGCGCTCCTCGTGCTGATCGCCGCCGCCGTGATCGGCAGCTACCAGTCGGTCGGCACGCTCCTCGTGTTCGGGCTCCTCGTCGGACCGCCCGCGACCGCCAGCCTTCTCGCCCGCACCGTGCCCCGCATGATGGTCTACGCGGCGATCATCGGACTGTTCTCGGTGTGGCTGGGCCTGACGATCAGCTACCACCTCGGCACGGCCGGGTCCGCCACCATGGCGCTCGTCCCGATCGTCCTGTTCTTCATCGTCATGGCCGTGACACGGCTCGCACCCCGACGACTTCCCCAGGAGGCGGCCCATGCCTGACGCAGTCGTCGGCCGCCACATCGTCGTGTCCCGCGGTGACGTCGTGGCCCTTCGCGAATCCGACTTCACCATCCCACCGGGATCGATCACGGCCGTGATCGGGCCGAACGGGTCGGGCAAGTCCACCCTTCTGCACGCGATCGCCGGACTGCTTCCGATCTCCAGCGGGGCACTCTCGGTTCTCGGCGCCACGCCACGACTCAGCCAGTCGGAGATCGCCTACGTCCTCCAGTACTCGACACCCACGGCCGGCACCCCAATCACCGTCGAGGAGACGGTGCTGATGGGCAGGTACCCGAGCATGGGCCTTCTGCGACGTCCTTCCTCGCGCGACCGTGACCGTGTCCGCCAGGCCATGGAGCGGCTCGACATCACCCACCTGGCCCACCGTCACCTCACCGAGCTCTCCGGCGGTCAGCGGCAGCGCGTGTACGTGGCCCAGGGCATCGCCCAGGACCACACCCTCCTGCTGCTGGATGAACCGCTCACCGGCCTGGACATCACGTCGGCCAAGACGATCGATTCGATCATTCACGACGAGCCGGAGCACGGCTGCTCGGTCATCCTCACGACGCACGACCTCGAGGAGGCGCAGGCGGCCGACCATGTCATCCTCACCGGCGGTCGGGTGATCGCGTCCGGACCGCCGTCGCAGGTGCTCACCTCCCAGAACCTCGCCGAGGCCTACGGCCTGGGCGCACTGCATGACCGCGATGACTCCGCTCCCATGCTTCCGACCGAGCACCACGACCACTCTCACGACCAGGGGCACGACCGTGGGTTCTGACACGAGCATCGGCGTCCGCAACACGCGTCAGCGAGCGGCAGTCATCGCTGCCCTCGACGACGTCGACGACTTCAGGTCCTCGCAGGAGCTGCACGACTACCTGAGGCACAAGGGCGAGAACGTCGGACTCACCACCGTCTACCGGACGCTCACCGCACTTGCCGAGGCCGACGAGGTCGACGTCATCGTCCGAGAGGACGGCGAGAACGTCTACCGCAAGTGCAGCGGCTCGCACCACCATCACCTGGTCTGCCGCGATTGCGGGCGCACCGTCGAGGTCGAGGGTCCTGCCGTCGAGAAGTGGGCGGACGCGATGTCTGCCGAGCATGGCTTCTCCGACGTGAGCCACACTCTTGAGCTGTTCGGTGTGTGCGCGCAGTGCCGGACCTGATCCCCCCGTGCTGCGACTGTCTTGATCGATCGAGGTGTCACGCGCCTCCACGGTGAATGAGGACCCTGGACCGGCCGGGCACCGGCCGACCAGCAGACTGCAGAGGCACCGACTAGCGAGGCACGGGGTTCGGCATAGCCCCGCCGTAGCGTCGATCCCGTGAGGCGTAGATCTCGCAGGCGTGCCACAGGTGCCGGCGATCGAAGTCCGGCCAGAGAGTGTCCAGGAAGACCAGTTCGGCATAGGCGGCCTGCCAGAGCAGGAAGTTGCTGGTGCGCTGCTCGCCCGACGACCTCACGAAGAGATCGACATCGGGCATGTCAGGCTCATCCAGGTAGCGGTGAAACATCTTCTCGTCGATGCGTTGAGGATCCAGTCGGCCGGCCTGGACCTCACGTGCGATCGCCGCGGCCGCATCCGCGATCTCTGCTCGTCCTCCGTAGTTGACGCACATCGTGAGGGTCAGCTTCCGGTTGTCCTTGGTCAACTCCTCGGCCTCCTCCAGTTCCGAGATGACGCTCTTCCAGAGCCTCGGTCGACGGCCGGCCCAGCGGACGCGGACGCCGAGATCGTTCATCTCGTCCCGACGACGACGGATCACGTCCCGGTTGAACCCCATCAGGAAGCGCACCTCATCCGGGGACCTCTTCCAGTTCTCCGTCGAGAAGGCATACGCACTGAGCCACCGCACTCCGAGTTCGAGCGCACCTTCGACGCAGTCGAACAGGCTCGCCTCCCCCGCCTCGTGCCCGGCGGTGCGGGGCAGGCCCCGCTCCTTCGCCCAGCGGCCGTTCCCGTCCATGACGACGGCGACGTGCTGGGGGACGAGGTCCTTGGGGATCGGTGGCGCGGACGCCCCACTCGGGTGAGCGGATGGGGCGCGGTGGGGTGAGCGTCGAGCCATGCGCCCATCCTGCACCCTCGGTCGGGTCAGCCGCCCGAGCGATCGACGTATGGCAGCGAACGGAGCCCGCGCTCGAGGTGCCACTGCAGGAAGGCGGCCACGAGGCCGCTGGCCTCGCGGCGGTCTCGACCGTCGCTTTCGTCCGCCACCGGCCAATCCCCGCTCAGCAGGGCACCCAGCAGCTCGATGGTGGATTCGGCCGGAGCCGCGGATCCCGGGGGCCGGCAGTTCGGGCAGACGACCCCGCCCGAGGGAATCGAGAATGCCCGATGGGGGCCAACGGCCCCGCAGCGAGCGCAGTCCTCGAACGAGGGCGACCAGCCGGCGATGGACAGCGATCTGAGCAGGTAGGCATCGAGGATGAGCCCGGGGTCATGCTCCCCGGCGACAAGGGACCGCAGACCAGAGACGAGGAGCGCGTACTGAGGCATGGAAGGCTCCCGCTCCTCCGGCGTCAACCGCTCGGCGGTCTCCAGCATGGCCGTCCCCGCCGTGTAGCGGCCGTAGTCACCGGAAATGCGCGCTCCATGCGCTTCGAGCGACTCCACCTGTGTCACGGAGTCCAGGGACCGGCCCTCGTAGAGCTGGACGTCAACATGACTGAACGGCTCGAGTCGAGCCCCGATCCGACTGGTCGTCTTGCGAACCCCTCGAGCGACACAGCGCACCCGTCCGTGATGACGCGTCAGGAGCGTGACGATGCGATCGGCCTCGCCGAGCTTCTGGGCGCGAAGCACAATCGCCTCATCTCGGTATACCGGCACGCTAGATTCTTGCGCATGAGCGTTGAGGATCCGCAGAGCCCGGAGCCAGAGCGCGCCGCGGAGTCCGAATCCGCGCCTGCGACGCCCGCCGATGGAGTCCAGGCTGCAGAGCCAGCGCCTGCTGATTCGACGCCCAGTGATGCCGCTCCCGTGCTCGTGGCTGCCGATTCGAGGTGGATGCGCAAGGTGCTCGTCATGGTCGTCGTGGCGATCATCGGCCTGCAGGTCATCAACCATGTCTGGGGGCTGCTCGGCGGCTTCCTGTTCAACCTGCTGCTCGCATGGCTCATTGCCATCTCCGTCGATCCGCTCGTCACCGGTCTGACGCGCCGGGGAATATCGAGAGGCCTGGCGACCGCCATCGTCGCCGTCTCGTCCCTGATCCTCATCGCGATCTTCGTCGCCCTGTTCGGCAGCATCCTGGCCCAGCAGGTGACCGAGCTCGTGCTCGCGCTTCCCACCTTGGCCCTGGACATCACCGACTGGGTCAACAGCACCTTCGACGCGAACATCGATCCCACCCAACTCACCAAGGGCCTATACCTGAGCCCCCAGCAGATCACCGACATCGCTTCGTACCTTGCGGGAGGCGTGCTCGGTGTCTTCACGGGCGTCGTGGGTGCCGTGTTCGACTTCGTCACCGTCATCGTCTTCTCGTTCTACTTCTCCGCAGCCTCACCACGCATCAAGAGCTGGATCGCCTCGTGGCTCAAGCCGACCCGGCAGGTGGTCTTCATCACGGTGTGGGACATCTCGGTCCAGAAGGCCGGCGGCTTCGTCATCTCGCGCCTGGCGCTGGCGAGCCTCAGCGCGATCTTCCACTCGCTGTTCTTCGCTCTCATCGATATCCCCTACTGGCTGCCCATGGGCATCTTCGCCGGCATCGTCAGCCAGTTCATTCCGACGATCGGCACCTACATCGGGGTGGCCCTGCCGGCATTGTTCGCCGCGTTCGATGATCCACTGGACATCGTCTGGATCGTGGTGTTCGCCACGGTGTACCAGCAGATCGAGAACTACGTCCTGACTCCGCGAATCTCGACCAAGACGATGGACATCAACTCCGGCGTCGCGCTGGCATCGGTCTTCATCGGAGCGGCCCTCTTCGGTCCGATCGGCGCGATCATCGGAATCCCGCTGGCGGCCATCATCATTGCCGTGTCCGACGCCTACGGCCAGCGCTACGCCGTCCATCCGCATCTTGCGAATTGAACCGCTTCCCGGTTCAATTCTGAAGATTTGAACCGGGAAGCGAGTCCAAGTGCGGATATGAACCGCTCCGGCCTGTGGACAACGGATTGTCATGCCGCCACACGTGAGCCACAGTGCCCAGATGTCTCAATACGTCGACCGGGAGGTGGCCGCGGCCCTCGACACCATTCGGGGGTACACCGCCGTCATCCCCGTCCTGTCCCGTCGAGCCCCGATCGACCTCGGGGTCAACGACACGCTCCAGTCCGCCATGTTCCGAAGGGGACTGCTCGAGCGCCTGCGACACGGCGTCTACGTACTTCACGAGCACTGGCATCCGGCTGATCCCCTTGAACGCCATCGCCTCGATATCGCCGCGGCGGCAACTGCTGCTCGCGAGCAGCTCTGGGCCTTTGGTCCGTCGGCGGCGCTGCTGCTCGAGATGCCGCTGCCATACAGTCCACCCGACCAGCTGCATCTGGTTAGAGGGTCAGGCAAGGACGAACGGGGGCTGCGACGGCCGAGTCGTCATCGTCTGGTCATCCCCGATGCCCACGTCGTCACGGGGCCCATCGACCCAGAGCAGACTTCGCTCGCACGGGGTGTTCCGGTCGTCTCTCCCGCTCTCGCTGCCGTCAGCACCGCTGCTGGACTGACGTCCTCACGGTGGCGGACCGCACTCATCGATGCCGCTCTCTGGAAGGGTGCTGGACCTGCAGACGTGGAGACCCTGATCGATCTCTGGCGTCACCTCGGGATGCGGACCGAGCTCCTGAGTGCGCTGGGCCGTGCTCGGGTGGGGGCACAGTCGGTGCTCGAGACATTCTCGCGGCTGGCGTTCGTCGAGCTTGGCCTGCCCGAGCCGGTTCTCCAGCATCCCTTCTACGACGAGGACGGCCTGATCGGCTACGTCGACATGTGGTGGCCGAGTCTGGGAGTCATCGGCGAGGCGGACGGGGCCGTGAAGTACACGGATCGCACCGTCCTCCTCCGGGAGAAGCGCCGGGAGGATCGGCTGCGTGCCCAGGGTCCAGCGATCGTCCGCTGGGGGTTCGACGCAATAGAGACGAACCCCGATCAGGTCGTCGCACAGATCTGGCGTGCCAGCGTCCAGAGGCGGGGCGGTTCAAATCCACGGAATTCCGCTGAAACCGGTTGAGTTCTTCAGAACTCAACCGGGAAGCGGTTCAAATCGGGGGTCAGAAGCCGAGGCGGCGAAGCTGCTTGGGGTCCTTCTGCCAGTCCTTGGCCACCTTGACGCGGATATCCAGGAACACCGGGGTGCCCAACAGCTCCTCGATCTCCTTTCGGGCCTTGGTGCCCACCTGCTTCATCCGGGAGCCGGCCTTGCCGATGACGATCGCCTTCTGCGTCTCCCGCTCCACGAAAAGATGCACCCGAACGTCCGTCAGGGGACGATCCGCCGGCCGATCCTCGCGGGGCACGATCTCGTCGACGACGACCGCGATCGAGTGTGGCAGTTCGTCCTGGACACCCTCCAGCGCCGCCTCGCGCACGAGCTCAGCGATCGTCAACTCATCCGTCGCTGCCTCGTCCTGTCCTTCCGGGAACAGCACCGGACCCTCGGGAAGATGCACGATCAGGCGATCGACGAGCAGTTCGACGTTCTCCCCCACTCGCGCCGAGACCGGGACCACCTCAGCCCAGTCCAGACCGACCTCGGTGGCCAGCTCCGCCACCTGCAGCAGTCGCTTCGCCACAGTCTCACGACTGACCGTGTCCACCTTGGTCACCACGGCAACGACGGGCCGATTGCGCAGACCTGCGAGCTCGGTCGCGATGTACCGATCCCCTGGCCCGACCGCCTGATCAGCCGGGATGCAGAGTCCCACCACGTCAACGCTCGACCAGGTCTCGCGCACCTGATCGTTGAGCCGCTCGCCCAGAAGCGTCCGGGGCCGATGAAGTCCGGGGGTGTCCACCATGATCAACTGCCCGTCCGGCCTGTTCACCACGCCCCGGAGGACCCGTCGTGTCGTCTGCGGCCGATCCGATGTGATCGCCACCTTCCGACCGACCATGGCGTTCGTCAGCGTCGACTTGCCCGCATTGGGGCGACCCACCAAGCACGCGAACCCACTGCGGAAGGTCACGACGTCACCCGTCTCTCAACAACTTTCTCGGGCACCCGTCCGCGACGCTCCGAGAATCCCAGAAGGGACAAGGCGACAAGGACGAGCACGGTTCCCGCCCACCCTGCCATGCCGAGGACCTCACCGAGAACCACGACCCCCAGGATGGTCGCCACCACCGGCTCGAAGAGGTTCAATGTCGCGATGTGTCCCGGCTGCAGAACCCGCAGACCCACACCGAACAGCAGATACGCGGCAGTGGTCGCCGCCAGGCCCAGCCACAGGACCTCGACGACTCCAGCGGGCGTGAGCCACCAGTCGGAGGTGACCGCCGCGGGCAGCAGCAGCACGGCACCGATCGAGAAGGAGGCCGCGAGCACCGCACTGGGTGCCAGCCCGCCACGTGAGAGCCGCACTCCGACCACCGTGTAGACGGCGTAGCAGGCGCCTGCACCCAGCGCGTAGAGCATGCCGATCGGTTCGTCGACGTTGAGGTTCGTCGACACGAGCAACGTGAGTCCGGCCACCGCGATCACGGTTGAGGCAACCCAGGTCCAGCCCGGTGCGCCCTCCCGAAGCACCCACCCGAGGATGCCTGCCAGAAAGGGCGCCGCGGCAAGCGAGATGAGCGTCCCGACTGCGACACCCGCTCTTCCCGTTCCCATGAAGAACAGCGCCTGATAGCCCGCCACGGCCGCACCCATCACCCAGGTGGCAGGGCGCCTCCAACTGCGCAGCATCTGATCCGCCCCGCCCCTGAGAACAACGACGACGACGAGCCCAGCAGCACCCACCAGGAGACGCATCGCGGCGACACTGGGACCCGGAGCTCCGGGAGTCAGCAGGGCCAGTGACGTGGCCGAGGTGCCGAAGAGCGCAGCTGCGAGGAGGACGGCGCCGGCCGCCCGAATCTGAGTCGTCAACGTCGCTTCGCGCTCAGGTCAGTCACGATCAACATCGTCCGCAGGCGTGAGCCCCTCACCAGGATCCGCAGCCGGTCGGGCGAGCACGCTGCCGATGCGATTGCGGCGCCCCTCGCCCTGCTCGGCCGTCAGCTGCCACCCGTCGATGTCGACGGTCGCACCCGGGATGGGCACCCGTCCCAGCCGCTTGGCGACAAGCCCCAGGACGGTGTCGACTCCCTCCTCCTCGGAGTCGACCTCGATCCCGATGAGCTCGGCGAAGTCGTCGACCTGCATGCGCGCCATCACTCGGTAGGACCCACCGGCAAGAGGCGCAACCTCGGGCGCCGCCGTGTCGTACTCATCCGCGATCTCGCCGACGATCTCCTCAAGGATGTCCTCGATGGTGACCAGGCCGGCGGTGCCGCCGTACTCGTCCACGACCACCGCCATATGAACCCGGGCGGACTGCATGTCACGCAGGAGCACATCGGCCGCCTTGCTGTCGGGAACGAAGTACGGCGTGCGCATCAAGGACTCAACGCGTTCGGACGTCTCGGCATCGTGGTGCTCGAACACGCGGCGCACCACATCCTTGAGATACAGGATTCCGACGATGTCGTCGGCGCTCTCCCCCATCACAGGGATGCGGGAGAAACCGGAACGAAGCCCCAGGGACAGTCCCTGGCGCAGCGTCTTGGTGCGCTCGATGAACACCACCTCCGTGCGAGGCACCATGACCTCGCGAGCGAATGTGTCTCCGAGTTCGAAGACGGAGTGGATCATCTGCCGCTCGTCATCCTCGATGAGCGCCTCGGCCCCAGCAAGGTCGACCATCTCGCGGAACTCGGCCTCACTCGCGAACGGGCCCTCTCGGTAGCCCTTGCCGGGCGTGACGGCGTTGCCGAGCAGAATCAGGAGAGTAGCGAGCGGGCCGAGGATCGTCGTCAGCGTTCGTGTGACCCTCGCTGCTGCCAGCGCGACGGACAGCGTGTGCTGACGTCCGAGGGTGCGTCCCCCGACCCCGACGACGACATAGGCCGCAACCACCATCACGGCGATCGCCAGCAGCAGAGCCCACACAGGAGACCGCCCACCGCGCATCACCATGACGTCGACGGCCACATATCCGACGAGGACAGTTGCCGACACTCGGGCGATCGTGGCCAGGAATAGGAGCACATTGACGTGGCGCGGACGATCCTCCAGCACCCGAAGCAGGTTCTCCGCCCGCCTGCTGCCTTCGCGGCGCAGATCCTCGACCTGCGGTCGACTCACCTGGGCGATCGCCGTCTCGGCCATCGTCAGGAGCCCCGCCAGGAGGACGAGCACGAGCGCTGCGACCAGCAGCCAGATATCGGTGCTCACGAGCGGATCCATGAGGCGAGCAGATCGTCCTGGAGTGCGAACATCTCGTCGTAGTCCTCCTGCGTTGCGTGGTCGTAGCCGATGAGATGGAGCATCCCGTGCGTGACGAGAAACTCCAGTTCATCGTCGAGGCTGCGGCCCTTCTCTCGCGCCTGGGCGCTGACGAATTCAGGGCACAGCACGATGTCACCGAGCACCCCCGCCTCGGGCACGACATCCGCCGCACCGGGCCTGAGCTCGTCCATCGGGAAGGACAGCACATCAGTCGCGCCGGGCTCGTCCATCCACTCCACGTGCAAAGCGGTCATGCGATCGACATCGACGAGGGTGATCCCCAGCTCGCAGTCAGGATGCAGATGAAGCTGCGCAAGCAGATGGAAGGCCAGTTCACCGAGATTCCGAGTCTGGCAGTCGACACCCGACTCGTTCAGGACCGTCACCGATCCCGTGCCCGGTTCTCGGGGCTTGCCGTCGTTCACAGGCCCTGCTTCGCATCATGACGCTCGTACGCATCGACAATTCGCCCCACGAGCTTGTGGCGTACGACGTCATGCGATGTCAGGCGACAGAAGGCGAGGTCATCGATGCCCTCGAGGATGTCCGTCACTGCGCGAAGACCACTCGTGGTGCCACCCGGCAGGTCAACCTGGGTGACGTCACCCGTGACGACGATGGTCGAGCCGAAGCCCAGGCGGGTCAGAAACATCTTCATCTGCTCGGCTGAGGTGTTCTGCGCCTCGTCCAGGATGATGAAGGAGTCGTTCAACGTGCGTCCACGCATATAGGCCAGTGGCGCGATCTCGATGGTGCCGCTCGTGATCAGGCGCGGGATCGAGTCCGGATCGATCATGTCGTGCAGGGCGTCGTACAGCGGACGAAGGTAGGGATCGATCTTCTCCGACAGAGTCCCGGGCAGGAAGCCCAGCCGCTCCCCTGCCTCGACAGCCGGGCGGGTCAGCACGATGCGGTTCACCCGCTTCTCCTGAAGGGCCTGAACAGCCTTGGCCACCGCCAGATAGGTCTTCCCAGTGCCTGCAGGACCGATGCCGAAGACGATCGTGTTCTGATCGATGGCGTCGACGTATCGCTTCTGGTTCAGCGTCTTGGCTCTAATGGTGCGACCGCGATTGCTCAGGATGTTGCCCGTGAGGACATCGGACGGCCGACTTCCAGAACGCAGCAGAGAGACACTGCGCTCGACCGATTCCGGCGTGAGCGACTGTCCCGTGCGCAGCACGGCGAGCATCTCTGCCACGAGCATGTCGATCATCGCAACGTCGTCGGCATCGCCCGAGACCCGAATCTCGTTGCCGCGGGCGAGGATGTCCGCATTCGGGAACGCTTTCTCCACCAGGAGGAGGTACGCATCCTCAGGCCCGAGGAGAGCCACCATCTGCTGCGATGCGGGGACGACAATCGTCGTGGACGCCTGGGGACTCTCGGGTGCTGTCTGGGTCATCTGCGCTCTCGTTCAGCCGGGAGGCCAGGTGAGATCCCGGCCTCCGAGGACGTGGAAGTGGACGTGATGGACGGATTGGCCAGCACCCTCACCCGTGTTCGTGACGATGCGGTAGCCCGACTCGGCCACGCCCTCATCGGCGGCGACGCGACCAGCGAGAGCGAGGAGCCGACCCCCGAGGGCGGGGTCTGCAATCGACAGGTCAGCCGCAGTCGCATGGTGGGCTGCGGGGATCACGAGCACATGCACGGGCGCCTTGGGGTCGATGTCCCGAAACGCCAGGGCCTCGTCGTCCCGGTAGACGATGTCGGCCGGGATGTCGCCCGCCACAATCGCGCAGAACAGGCAGTCACTCATGACGTCATCCTGTCATCCTTCGCCTGATGGGGTCGGGATCCCGGTCTGCTTACTCGGGGCATCTCCTGCTTGGGGCCTCCACCGTGACGTTCTCGGCAGCAGCGCTGCCATCGCCGCCAGGCCCGCCGACGACGTCCGCAGCACTGTCGGTCCGATGACCGTCGTGCGGGCTCCGGCCGCGGACAGGACCTCCCGCTCCTCATCGGCCAGGCCGCCTTCCGGCCCTACGACCAGCAGGATCTCGCCGTGCTCCGGCAGTTCCACGTTCACGATGGAGGCGTCGGCCGACTCGTCGAGCACCAGGGCCAGCGACGCCTCGGCCACCCGGGCAGCGACCTGATTGGTGCTTTGCAACGCCTCAACCACCGGGAACCACGATCGCCGCGACTGCTTCGCGGCAGCGCGCACGGCATCGTTCCACTTGCGCAGCCCACGGTCGGCGCGATCGCCTCGCCATTGAGTCACGCAGTTGCGCGCGGCCCACGGGATGATCACGTCAACGCCGATCTCCGTGAGCAGTTCGACGGCGAGCTCGCCACGCTCCCCCTTGGGCAGGGCCTGCACCACCGTGAACCA
>Ga0181553_10000992_pt1 | contig 25334 bp, 26 predicted proteins | sample 011ome_17_FD_133753 | JGI IMG/M metagenome (GOLD analysis project Ga0181553, IMG submission 133753) | Coastal salt marsh microbial communities from the Groves Creek Marsh, Skidaway Island, Georgia - 011502XT metaG (megahit assembly) | ecosystem: Environmental > Aquatic > Marine > Intertidal...
AAATTAATTGAAAACCTAAATACTTCAAATGTTGATATTGAAATAGAAAAGCAAATGTTTGATGAGCACGATGGGACAATATATGAATTATTATCAAAATTTGTTTTATCAAAAGAAGAATTTGAGAAAAAAAATTATACTTTATCAAAAAAATACTTAGAAGATATTATTGATTTAGATATAAATAAATCCTATAACGATTTAGCAAAAATAAAAATATCATTAATAAATATTGAAGAAAAGAATTATGATGAGGCATTAAAGTATCTAGAAATGGTAAAAATGAAGGAGGCATTTAAACAAGTATTGCTGGAAATAAAAGGCGATATATATAAGTATAAAGGTGATAAAGTAAAATCTTTAGAATTTTATACTAAAGCCTTAGAGGCAACAGCAATCAACAAAGAAAATCTTTTGATGAAGCAAAACTCTGTTAAGAATTAAAATATACCATGAAAAAAATATTAATTTTTATATTTGCATTTTTAAGTTCTTGCTCAACAACCAATGATTATTTACCAGGCTTTAGTTCGATTATACCTGATTTTATTGAAGACTATTTCGCAGAAGACGAGAAACCGTATAATGATCTTCCAAATTTAACTGAAAGTGTAAAAGTTAAAACTATTTGGAAAAAAAATTTTTCTGGTGAAATTGAAGACAAATATTCTTTTTTAAATTTATCAATTCATTCTAATAACATCTTTATCCCAACAACTGAAAAAAAAGTTCATATTGTAAATTTGGAAACCGGGGACTTAAACAAAACTATAGAACTTAATTTAGATATATTTTCTGGGATATCTACTGATGATAATCTTTTTTATTTTGGCTCAAAACAGGATACTGTTACAGCAGTAAAATATTCAGATATGAAAATTCTTTGGCAGAGAGTAATGTCTAGTGAAGTTATGTCAATTTCTAATGTAGTAAATGAAGCTATTTATGTAAGAACAAACGATAGTAAAATTACGGCTATAGATATTAATACAGGAAAATTCCTTTGGATTAATTCTCAAATTCCAACAGAACTTTCAATAAGAGGATCAAGTAAGCCATTAGCTGAAGATGAAAAAGTTTATGTTGGGTTTGAGGACGGTAAAATTATATGTTTCGAAGCTGTAACTGGAGATGTTTTATGGACTATTCAGCTCGAATCTCCAAAAAAAGAAACAATAATCGATAGACTCAATGATATTGACGGCAAAATGATTTTAAGCAATGGTGTTTTATATGCAATCTCTTATCAAGGAAGTATAGCTGCAATAGATAGCTATTCAGGTCAAATTCTTTGGACTAAACAAGCATCCTCGATATTTGGCCTTGCCGAAAGTAAATATAATATTTTTTATATAAATGATGATGGAATCATCAAATGTTTAGATAAATCCACTGGAAGAAAGGTTTGGAGTCAGGACCAATTTTATAAAAGGGTATATGGGACACCAATATATTATAATGATTATATAATAGCTCAAGATGTAGAAAATTACCTTCATGTTTTAGATAGTAGTGATGGCTCTATTGTTGGAAGACTTAAAATTAAATATCCAATACAATCTAGTTATATCGAGTATGGTTATTTATATTTGCTGGATAAAGATTTTATGCTGAAAAAATATGAAATTAGTAGCATTATTAATGAATAAATAGAGCTTGAAAAAATGAATAATATTGTGACACTTGTCGGTAGACCAAATGTTGGTAAATCTACATTATTTAATAAAATTACTAAAACAAACAACGCTATAGTTGCTGATATGCCAGGGTATACTAGAGATACTCAGCAAGGTATTTGTAATTATAATAACAAAACTTTTTATACTGTTGATACAGCAGGCCTATTTTATAAGGATGATGAAATTAGTAATATTAGCGAAGCAAATACATATGAAGCTATTATTGATTCAGATATAATTTTATTTATTGTTGATAGTACTGAAGGACTAGTTTCAAGTGATATTGAAATTGCGAATAATCTTAGAAAGCTTCAAAAAAATATTTTTCTCGTAATAAACAAAGTTGATAAAACACAAAATGATATAGTTATTGGAGAATTTTCTGAACTAGGATTTAATAATATCACTCCAATATCTGCAAAGAAAGGTACAGGGGTAAAAGAGTTACTTCAAAAAATTACCGAAAATATTTTAGATTTAGATAATAAGAAAAATTACGAAGATAAATTAAATCTGGCAATATTAGGCAAGCCAAATGTTGGAAAGTCAACATTAGTGAACTCATTTCTTGGTAAAGAAAAGCAAATAACACAAAATAAACCTGGGACAACAAGGGATTGTATTAAAATCCCTGTAAAAAAATATGGTTATGAGTTTAATATTGTTGATACACCGGGTATAAGAAAAAAAAGTAAAACAAAAGAACATATAGAGGTTATTGGCGTTATCAAAACTTTAAGAACTATAGAGTCTTCAGATGTTGTAATATTACTGATAGATTCAATTGATGGAATAACTGATCAGGATCTATCATTGATATCTAGAGTTCTAGAAATTGGAAAACCAGCACTTATTGCTCTTAATAAATCTGATGCTATAGATGATTATCAACAACACTTATTAGATTATGGTATTGATACTAAGCTAAGATTTATAAATTATCTTCCAATGCATAGAGTTTCTGCTTTAAAAGGAACAGGGCTAAAAAAATTATTAAATACTGTTATGCAAATATATAAGCAATGCGGTCAATCCATAAATACATCATTATTAAATAAAATTGTACAAGATGCTGTATTTCACCATCAACCACCAGCATATAATGGCAAACGAATAAAAATTAGATTTGTGCATCAAGGTGGTAATAACCCAATAAGACTTATAGTGCATGGAACCTATGTAGATAAGTTATCTAAGGATTATTTAAGATATTTATCTAGCTATATTAGAAAAAAAATAGAGCTTTCTGGGTTTACGATCTTTTTTGAATTAAAAAATAAGCTTAATTAAACGTTTTTTATTTTTCATGTGTGACATTAACTGATGTATAAATACCACCTCTAACATTAAATTCAGCATTTATGTTAATATATTTGGGGTCTAGTAAAGCAACTAAATCGTCAAGTATTTGATTTGTTAAATCTTCATGAAAACCTGGTTTATCGCGATAGGATACAAAATAAAGTTTTAATGATTTTAATTCCACACAAAGTTTGTCTGGTATATACTCTATTTCAATATTAGCAAAATCTGGTTGACCAGTTTTTGGGCATAAACTAGTAAATTCAGGTATCTCAAAATTAATAGAATAGCTCCTATCAATTTTTGGATTTTCAAATGTTTCTAATATATTATTACTCATGATTTTAGCATTATATGTAAGTATTATAACAAAACAACTTATTATTACTTTAAGGAAAGATTTTGAGGCTAACAAATATTAAAATTTCAGGGTTTAAATCCTTCGTAGATAAAACTGAGCTCACATTATCCACAAAAAGAACCGCAATAATTGGCCCCAATGGATGTGGAAAATCTAACATAATAGATGCAGTTAAATGGGTCTTAGGTGAGACTTCAAAACATATAAGAGGTGATAATATTGACGATGTTATTTTTAACGGAACAGATACAAGAAAGCCAAATGATTATGCAAACGTAGAGTTATTGTTTTCAAATACTGAAAATAGAATAGGTGGCCAGTATGCTCAGTATGATGAAATTTCTGTTAAGAGAGAAGTAACAAGAGATGGTGCTTCAAAATATTTTTTAAATAACTCTCATTGCAGGAGAAGAGATATATTAGATATCTTTATGGGAACAGGGCTTGGTCCAAAAAGCTATGCAATTATAAACCAAGGTACCGCTTCAAAATTGATAGAATCAAAACCAGAAGAATTTAGAGTATATTTAGAGGAAGTAGCAGGAATTTCAAAATATAGAGAAAGAAAAAGAGAAACAGAAAATAAAATAAAACACACAAAAGAAAATCTTGATAGATTAAATGATGTTGTTAGTGAAGTAACAAAGCAACTTAAAATCTTAGAGAGACAAGCAATACAAGCAGACAAGTATAAAAAATTATCTGAAGAAAAAAAATCAATTAAAGCAGAAATTTTAGCTATAAGTATAAGAGATTTTCAAGAGAAAATAGAGAATAATAATAAAAAAATTGAAACAAAAAAGACAAAGCTTGAAAAAAAGCAACTTGAAATTAGTAATACAAATTTAGAAATTAATAAAATTAAAGAAGCATACCAAGAGCAAAGCGAAAATATGAACAATATACAAAAGGAATACTATGATGCTTTAAGCGAAGTTGGTAGAACTGAGCAAGCTATTGAATACGAAAAAGCTGGCGCAGAAAGAAATAAGCAGCAGTATGAGGATGCCTTAAAGTCAATTGAAAAACTTCAAGATAGATTAAATTCAGATAATGATCAATTAGTATTATTTCAAAAAGAAATTAAAGAGCTACATACTAAGCAGCAGCAATATGAGGATAAAAAATTAAAACTAGAATCAGATTCGAGTAATGTAAAAAACGAAATAATTACTAAAAAAAATGATTTAGAAAAAAACCTAAAAAATTTATATGAATACAATCAAGATATAAAATTAAAAGAAGAAAAACTTAATGACTATGATAATAATATTGTAAGAATAAAAAAAGACATTATAGAATATTCGAAAACATCAGAACAGATCTATACAGAATTAAAAAAAATTGAATCTTATGAACTAGATTTAAAAATAAAAAACTATAAAGATGAAATAAATAAACTTAAAAATCATTTTGAAAAAAAGGATAATAGTGACATTCGTGACATAGCTAAAAAAATTCAAGAGATATTAGAAAGTATTCAAAATATTGTTAAAAATATACAGTCAAATGAATATGATTTAGCAAAAAAAAATGAGAAAATTAAAAAAGACATTGATAACAAAATTAACTCTGAAACAAAAAGATTGAATGAATTAATTTCAAATGTGACGGAAATAAAAAATTTGATAAATATCTCAGACGGCGAAATCAAAAATTTTGAAAATATTTGCAAGCAAACAAGTGAAACTATTGAAGATTTAGAAAAAAATCATAATATTATTCTTAGTAATTTGGATACAAATAATATATCTTTTAGAGAAAATGAGCTTAGCATTGAAACGAAAAAGATTCAGGTTGTTAATTTGGAAAATAATATAAGTATTAACAATAATGAATTGCAATCATTGTCTGGTAATATAAAGATTCTGCAAGATAATTCTAGTGCTCCCGATAATAAATTGGATGATCTAGAAAATCAGCTAAATGAAAAGTTAAAAATACAGAATATCAAGGACACCGAATTAAAATCGATTCGAGAAAAGATATCAGATTTATCTGAAAATATTTCATTACTCGAAAGTGAAAAATCTGAGAAATCCTTATTAGTAGAAAATTTAAGAAATGAAATTTCGGACGACGAGAAAGACATACAAGGCATTATTGGGCAAGTAAAAGGCATTAAAGATCAATTAGCAGAAATGGGAATTGATAATATATCAATATTAGATGCAGATATAAATTATGATTTATCTAAATGGAAAAAAAGAGAGAATGAATTAACTAATGCTATAGAAAGAATGGGTGCTATAAACATGGCGGCTATTGATCAATTTAAAGAATATGAAGAAAGAAAATCATACTTAGTCATGCAAAAAGATGACTTGCTTGATGCTCTTGAATCTCTTGAAGAGGCAATTAAAAAAATAGATAAAGATACCAAAGAGAGATTTAAAGAAACTTTTGATAAAGTTGATAATAAACTGCAAGAAATTTTTCCAAAATAATTTAACGGCGGTAAAGCATACCTAAAAATGACTGAAAATGACTTATTAAAAACTGGTGTAGAGGTATATGCAAGCCCTCCGGGGAAAAAACTCACATCAATAAATCTTTTATCAGGGGGAGAGAAAGCGCTTACAGCCTTATCGCTAGTATTTGCTCTTTTTTCACTTAATCCATCACCGTTTTGTATGCTGGATGAAGTTGATGCTCCATTAGATGATGCAAATATAGAAAGATTTTGCAATTTATTTACTGAAATGAGTGAAAAAATTCAATTTATAATTATTACCCATAAAAAAATTACAATGGAATATGTTGAGCAATTAATTGGTGTTACAATGGGTGAAAAGGGAGTTTCAAAACTAGTGAACGTAAGTATGCAGGAACAATCATAATTTATTCAGGTTAATAAAGGTGTACGATAACTATTTTAGAATAATATTATTAATAACAGGTATTCTTATTATTATATTTATAATTTTTTCCAGTAAAAATAAAAGAAAATACAAGGTTTATAAAACAAAAAATTATGACATAAAAAAAACAATAGATATAAAAACAAATGAAAATCTAAAAAATAAAAAAGAGATAAATATCAATTTACAAAGTACAAAAAGTACAAATGACACAGAAAGCAAAATTTCTTTAACAGCAAATAAATCAAAACAAATGGTTTTATCATTTGAACCAAATGAAGAAAAAAACTATATAATAATTCATTCAGTTGCAAAAAATTATTTTAACGTCAAGGAAATATATGAATTTATGAATAAAAAAGACTTTTTCTTAAATGATAATGGATACTATGATAAATTATATTCTGATAAGTATACAAGCCATATAAAATTTTCTGTTATAAATTCACAAGATCCAGGCTATCTAGATAAGGATAGGCTAAGCAATCCAAGAATCAAAGGGCTAAGTTTTTTTATGCAGTTGCCAATGAATTTAGATCCCATAGAAACCTTTAATGAAATGGTAAAAGATGCTAAATCATTCTCAAAAAAATATAAAGGCGTTTTAATTGATTCAAATAAAAAAATTATTAATAATAAAATTACTAATCAATTAAAAAATTCTATAACTATATATCAAAATGAATTCTAAAGAGTTAAATAAAATTAATAATGAGATTTTAAAGTTAAGAGATGAAATAAATCTACTTAATTATCAATACTATGTTTTAGATAATCCAAAAAAAACAGATCACGAATATGATATATTATTTGCAAAACTAATAAAGTTTGAAGAACTGTATCCAGATTTAGTTACAGAAGATTCGCCATCTCAGAGAGTTGGAGCAACTCCGCTAGACAAATTTGAATCTATAAGTCATAGACAACAAATGTTTTCTTTAAATAACGTATTTCATTCAAAAGAATTATCTTTATTTATGGAAAGACTTGAAAAAAAACTATCAATACCTACTGATAAAATATTTTTTTCAGCAGAACCTAAACTAGATGGTTTAGCAATAAATTTACTTTATAAAAATGGTATTTTAGTAACAGGATCAACAAGAGGAGATGGACAAATTGGAGAAAATGTAACAAAAAATATAAAAACTATAAAATCGATACCTTTAAAATTATTTGGAAATAAACCACCAAAAATTGTTGAAGTTAGAGGTGAGATTTTTATTTCAAAGAAAGGATTTTTTGAAATTAACAAAAACGAAAGCGAAAAAAAATTTGCTAACGCGAGAAACGCTGCTGCAGGAAGCTTAAGGCAATTAGACCCAAGTATTGCTTCCAAAAGACCTTTGGATGCTTTTTTTTATGCTATAGGAGATTCTTCTGAAGATTTACAAATCAATACTCAGTCTGAGTTACTAAAATTATTAATATCTTGGGGGTTTAAAGTTTCTGACTTAAATAATGTAGTTAAAGGACAGAGTGGGTGTGAAAATTATTATAAAAAAATATATTCTATGAGAGATTCAATTCCATATGAAATTGATGGAATTGTTTATAAAGTTGATAATATTAAAGATCAAAAAAAATTAGGTTATGTTTCACGCGCCCCAAGATGGGCTATAGCGCATAAATTCCCAGCTGAGGAAAAAACAACAACTGTAAATAATGTTAGATTCCAAGTTGGGAGAACAGGTGTTTTAACGCCTGTTGCTACTTTAAAACCAGTAGAAGTAGGAGGTGTAGTTGTAAGCAATGCTACACTGCATAATATGGATGAAATAAAAAAGAAAGATATCCACATTGGCGATACTGTAATTATAAGAAGAGCTGGCGATGTAATTCCAGAGGTAATTAAAGTAATAAACAAGGATAAACTCAGAAAAAAGATTTTGCTTCCAAAAAAATGTCCAGAGTGTAATTCAAAGGTTGAGAGAGTTAAAGACATGGCGTTTGCGAAATGTACTGGTGGTTTAAAGTGCCCTGCACAAAAAAAAGGAGCCATAATACATTATGTTAGTAAGAAAGCAATGGATATTCAAGGTATTGGGGATAAGCTTATTAGTAGACTAGTCGATGAAAAAATTATTAATAACATATCTGATTTATATATACTTAATAAAAAGAAATTAAAAGATTTTGTTGTTAACTCAGCAGTTAGAGAGGACTCAGGAAAGAAGTATGATATTACTTTAGGTGATAAATCAGTTGAAAATATATTAAGATCAATAAATGAAAAAATGGAAGTGAGATTAAGTAACTTTATTTATGCTTTAGGTATTAATGAGGTAGGAGAGGTTACAGCAAGAAATTTAGCAAATAAATATAAAACAATTAAAAAATTAGAAAATGCAGAGTATGATGATATTTTATCATTAAAAGATATAGGACCTGTTGCAGCAAAAAATATATATGATTTTTTTAGAAATAGAAGTAATCTTTTAATTATTGATAATATAATAAAAAGTGGTTTAATCTTAAAAAACGAAGAAAAAAATAAAAGTAAGTTGTTGAATGATGAAACTTACGTAATAACAGGTAAGCTGGAAAATATGTCTAGACAAAAATTAGCAGATTATATAAGTGATAATGGAGGGAATGTTTCAAATACTGTTACAAAAAAAACATTTGCATTAATAGTTGGTTCTGAACCAGGATCAAAACTTGAGAAAGCTAAAAAATTAGGTATTAAAATTATTACTGATGAAGAATTTTTAAAAAATATTACGTGATGTCAAATAAAATTCATAAAACTGCGTTAATTGATAGTAAAGCAAATATTGGAAATAATGTTTCGATTGGACCTTATTCAGTTATTGGGCCAAATGTTTCTATAGGTGATAGTACTTCAATAGAGTCACATTGCGTTATTTATAGTAATACAGAAATTGGTAAAAATAATAAAATATTTGATCATGTTGTAATCGGAGCAGATCCACAGGACTTAAGTTTTGATACAAACATAAGTACTTTTGTTAAAATTCATGATAATAATATTATTAGAGAATATGTTTCTATTCATAGATCTACTAACGATATAAAGCCAACAACTGTTTTTAACAATACTATGATTATGGCAAATTCGCACGTAGGTCACGATTGCATTTTGGGTAACAATGTAATAATAACCAATGCAACATTACTCGCTGGCAAGGTAATGATTGAAGACTATGCAGTTTTAGGAGGTAATAGTTTGATTCATCAGCACGTAAGAATTGGAAAATTATCAATGGTATCTGGTGGAGCTAGAATATCAAAAGATGTTATACCTTTTATGTTAATAGGTAGAAATCCTGTAAAACATTATTGTCTAAACAAAGTTGGAATTAAAAGATATGGAATTAGTGATAAGGATTATGAAACCCTATCAAAAGCATTTAGAATGTTAAAAAAAGGAAAGGATATAGCTTCATTAAAAGAAAAGACCAAGGACTTGCAATATTTAATAAGTTGGTTTAGTGTAAAAAGTGAAAGAGGTCACCATACATTTATTTAAATTTTGGAAATAGAAAATGTTAGTTGTAATATCACCAGCAAAAAAACTTAATGAAAATTGTGATCAAAGTATAATATCTAGTTATACTAAGCCTCCATTTCTTGATGACTCAAAAAAAATAGTTAGCGCATTAAGAAAATATTCAGTAGAAAAATTATCCTCACTTATGAATATTAGTGAAAAAATTTCAATTTTAAATTATGAAAGATATATTAAATGGTCTCTACCATTTAATAAAAAAAATTCTCATCCTGCAATATTATTATTTCAAGGTGATGTTTACAAAGGTATATCTGTAGAAGATTTTAATGCTGAAGATTTTTTATTTGCACAAAAATCTTTAAGAATATTATCTGGATTATACGGAATTTTAAAACCTCTAGATTTAATACAACCGTATAGACTAGAAATGGGCACTCAGATTAAAATTGGAAAACATAATGATTTATATGATTTCTGGGGTGATGAAATCACAAAAAAAATAAATAATGATAGCAATAGTGACTATTTAATAAATTTAGCTTCTGTTGAGTATTTTAAATCAATAAATACTAATTCTTTAAAGCCTAAGTTAATTAATATAATTTTTAAAGAAAAAAGGGATAATGGATATAAAATAATTGCCATTAATGCAAAAAAAGCAAGAGGTTTGATGAGTCGATATATTATAAAAAATAAAATTATTAATCCACAAAAGTTGAAAAAATTCAGTTTAGAAGGTTATAAATATAATAAAACTTTATCTTCTAATAATGACTGGGTTTTTACAAGGTAATATTTTGCATATACATATCCTAGGAATTTGTGGAACCTTTATGGCAAGTCTTGCTGGAATAGCAAAAGAAAAAGGTATTAAGGTAACTGGGCAGGACAAAGCTTATTACCCACCGATGAGTAATCAACTTCAAGACCTTAATATTAAAGAAAATCTAACAGAAGATATAACTGATGACTTGAAGAATTGTGATTCAGTTATCATTGGTAATTCATTATCACGTGGCGATAAATCTGTCGAATATGTTTTAAAAAATAATTTATCTTTTTTTTCTGGTCCTGAATGGATTAGAAATAATATTCTGCAAGATAAATTTGTTTTTGTAGTCGCTGGTACTCACGGAAAAACAACAACAACAGCAATGTTAATAGAAATTTTAAATGGCTGTGGGTTTAACCCATCGTATTTAGTTGGGGGGATATTAAAAAATGAAAATAAAGGTTATAGATATACTGACTCTGATTATTTTATAATAGAAGGCGATGAATACGATACAAGCTTCTTTGATAAAAGATCAAAGTTTATTCATTATAAGCCAAATGTCCTAATCATAAATAATATAGAATATGACCATTCTGATATTTTTGAAGATATTGAACAAATCAAAAAACAATTTCATTTTTTGATTAGATCTATGCCAAGTAATGCTAACATTATTTGCAACCCAAAGGATATCAATACCAAATCCTTATTAGAAATGGGTTGTTGGTCAAATAAAATTAATTTTTACCCTATTAAAAATATAAAAAATATTATTGGTGATCACAATATACAAAATGCCGGTGCAGCAGCAGCAGCGGCCAAAATTATTGGTGTTAAAGAAATTCAAGCAGCTGATGCTTTAGAAAATTTTTCAGGAGTAAAAAGAAGACTTGAAAAAAAACAGCATAAAAATCTAATTATCTACGATGACTTTGCGCACCATCCAACAGAGATCGAAGCCAGTATAAAAGCTATTGAAGAAAAACATCCAGAAGCAAAAATTGTAAAAATAATTGAAATTAGATCAAATAGCATGATTAATGGAGCCCATAAGAATGCTTTAATTGATATTTTTAAGAAAACAGAAAATCTATATATTTATTGCAGAAAAGAACTGAATTGGCTGGAAAATACTCCATATTTTGATATTAATATTGAAATTGATGATCTAGTAAAAAAAATAAATTGTAATACAGAAAATGTTGATATTGTTATTTTGATGTCTAACGGCGATACTGCCGATGTTATAAATAAAATAATAAATTATGGAAAATAATATACCTATATTCCCTTTAAGCTCCATTACCTTTCCTGGTGGATATATGCCTTTAAGGATTTTTGAAACTAGATATTTAGATATGGTAAAAAATTGCGTTAAAAATAATTCAGGTTTTGGCATATCTTTAATAAAATCAAATGAAGGATTTTATAGTATTGGAACATATTGCAAAATAGCTGATTGGGAGCAAATGCAAGATGGTTTGCTAGGAATAACGGTAAGAGGTAAGTGTAGATTTCAGATATTAAATCATAATGTGCAACCAGATAACTTAATAACAGCAAATGTTGTGGAAATGGATGAGCCTAGTTTCAAGGATATTCCGAAAGAATTAATGCCATATTCAGACTTTTTAAAAAATATTTTAGAGCAGTACCCAAAATTTTATCACGACGATGCCCCAAAATATTTTACTGAGTCAGGTTGGGTAGGCTCTAGACTTGCGGAAATATTACCTATGCCGCTCAATGAAAAGCAAAATTTATTAGAAACAGAGGATTATTTGGTTAGACTTTATAGAATTAAAGATTATATTGATTCAAAAAAAACTATATAAATTATATATTCGACATCATTTTAAAAGTTTCATCAGCACACTGTAATGTGTAGTTAATATCCTTATCTGAGTGTTTTATAGATATAAATCCTGCTTCAAATGAGGAGGGGGCAAAATATATGCCTTTCGAGAGCATTATTTTAAAAAATTTTTCAAAAAGGATTTTATCGCAATTAGATACATCTTCAAAATTACAAATTTTTTTGTTTTTTGTAAAAAAGAACCCGAACATACCGCCTACATAGTTTCCAGTAAAGTCAATATTATGCCTTTTTGCTAAGGCACATAATCCGTTTATAAGCTTTTTATTTTTATTTTCCAAATTAACATAAAAACTTTTTTTTGATAACATTTCAATTGTCTTTATACCAGCTGTCATAGCTACCGGATTTCCAGATAGTGTTCCAGCATGATAAATTGGACCATTTGGAGCTAATTGGTCCATATATTTTCTTTTCCCACCAAAAACACCTACTGGCATACCACCACCTACAATTTTTCCTAAAGTTGTTATATCAGCCTCAATTCCAAATACTTCCTGTGCACCACCTCTTGCAACTCTGAATCCAGTCATCACTTCATCAAATATTAGTATAGTTTTATATTTATTACATAAAGTTCTTAATTTTTTTAAAAACTTTTTACTAGGGATTATGCAATTCATATTTCCAGCAATTGGCTCAACAATAACACAAGCAATTTTTGCACCATATCGTTTAAAACAATTTTCAACTTGTTCAAGATTATTATATTCAAGTGACATTGTATGTTTTGTTAAGTCATTTGGAATTCCTGGTGATGACGTAACTCCAAATGTTGCAGCACCTGATCCTGCATTTACTAATAGAGAATCTACGTGTCCGTGATAACAACCCTCAAACTTTATGATTTTATCTCTTTTTGTACAACCTCTTGCTAATCTTATAGCACTCATTGTCGCTTCAGTTCCTGAACTTGTCATTCTCATTTTTTCCATTGCAGGAAAGCTTCTTTTAATTAACTTTGCCAATGTTGTTTCTAATAATGTTGGGGCACCAAAACTAGTACTATTTTTTACAACTTTTTGAATTGAACTGATCACACTTTTATCTGCATGACCAAGGATCATCGGACCCCAAGACCCTATATAATCAATATATCTATTTCCATCTAAATCATATATATATGAACCTTTACCCTTTTTTATAAAAACTGGCAATGAGTTAACATTTTTAAAAGCTCTTACGGGCGAATTTACTCCTCCAGGAAAATATTTATTGGATTCATCAAATGCTTTTTTTGAAATTTTTTTATTTTTAACCATAATATATTTTTGATATTTTATTTATCTTGTCAATAGACGATAAACCGTTCGATATAGCAATTAGATCACAATTTAATTTAATTACCTTATGAATATTATCTTTATTAATACCTCCTATTACACAAATAGGAATTTTTATAACATTTTTAGCTTCTTTTACAGTTTTTATTTCTAATTCTACAGGTTTTTCTTTAGTTTTGGTTTTATATAAACTGCCAAATGATACGTATGTGGCATTTCGTTCTTCTGCTTGTAAGGCTAACTTAACATTATTATAGCAAGAAACACCTATAATTTTTTTTTCTCCTAGTATCCTCCTAGCATCTATTATATTAATATCATTTGCACCTATATGAATTCCATCTAAATCTAAATTTTTAGCTAATTCAATATTATCATTTATTAAAAGTATACAATTTTTTTCTAAACACAATTTTTTTATTTTCCAGATAGCATTTATTTTTTCTTTAGTAATAGAGGATTTTATTCTTATTTGGAAGAATTTAATTTTCATATCAATCATTTTATGTATATAGATATCTAATTTTTTAAAATTAAAGTTACCCTCATCTAGTATTGCATATATGCCTTTCATTAAGTAAACCATTTTGTTGTTCTATTCAAATAATCTTGGCTTAATCCAGATACTGTTGATGTTTTTAATGTTTTAGAAATATAATCTAAAGAAATGGCTATAGAATTTTCTATACTATTTTTCATTGCAATATTACAAGCTAATGCTGTAGAAAAAGTGCACCCTGTGCCGTGAAAGTCTTTATTATATTTTTTTATAAAATAACTTTTTTGCTTAGTAACACTATTTTTTTTTAATTTTAACGTAATTGTTTTTGTACTATTTTCATAATTTGTGATTAAAATATTCTTAAATTTATTTTTCTTAAAATTATCTGTAAATTTTTTCAGTTGTTCATATTCATAAAAATTTGGTGTTATTAATTTGACTTTTGGATATATATTTTCAATAAGAAATTTCAAATTTTTATTTGAATTTAAAATATTATTTCTGCCAGATCTTATAATAGGGTCAGCAATTATAGGTATGTTTTTAAGTTTTTTATCATTTATTATTTTTAATACTTCACTTGAAGACTGTATAGATGGTAATAATCCTATCTTAATGACATTTATTTTAAATTCTTCAATTATTTTTTTATATGATTCGTATATATAATTTTTTGGCATGTTATTTATTTTATATACTCCGTTACTATTTTGAATTGTTGAGCACGTTAAAATTGATAGGCTATGAAAATTAAAGTAACTGGCAGTTTCAATATCTGCTCCAATTCCTGCTCCACCGGTTGGATCATGCCCTCCAATAAGGAGTATAATTTTCTTTTTCTTCATTTGTTAATTAAATCTTTATATGTATAACATATAGTATAATATACTTATTATTATTATAGTTTAAAATTTTGGAGATTATTATATGAAAGCTGTTGTCTGCGGTTCTTTCGCTTATGACAATATTTTGAGTTTTGAAAAAGCTTTCAAGGACCACTTGATTGCTACTGAACTTGATAATATTAATGTTTCTTTTCTTTGTGATAGCTTAAGAAGGGAATTTGGAGGATGTGCGGGGAATATTATATATAACTGTAGTCTAATTAACTGCAACGCTATAGCTCTAGGAACTCTTGGCAAGGATGCACAACCATACTTAGACTGGATGAAAAAAAATAACATCATAACTAATTTTATTAAAGTCATTGAGGATAGCTATACAGCGCAGGCATATATAACTACCGATAATCAATCAAATCAAATTACAACATTTCACCCAGGTGCAATGCAATATTCTAATCAATTAATAATTCCAGACGATCAATCAATAGTTCTTGGACTAATATCTCCTGATGGTAGAAATGGAATGCTCGAGCACACAAAACAATTAATAGATATGAAAATTCCTTATGTATTTGACCCAGGGCAAGGAATGCCAATGTTTAATCGTGATGAGTTAATATTTTTTTCAGATAATGCTAATTGGATTATTATGAATGATTACGAATTTAAACTTTACAATGAAGTTACTGGAATAAATTATAAAGATATCACCCAGCAGGGTAAAATTTTAATTGTAACTAAGGGAAAAGATGGTTCGGTAATTTACGATAAAGAAAATATACATAATATTCCTACAAAAAAAATTAGTGATGTAAAGGACCCAACTGGATGCGGCGACGCATATAGAGCAGGTTTGATTTATGGGATTATGAATAAAATGCCAATTGAGAAGATTGGTGAATTGTCATCTGCTTTAGGTGCGTTAAAAGTCAGTCATTACGGAACACAGAATCACATATTATCGAATGAGATAAAAAAATTATTATAATATTTATCTAAGACTTATTATATTCCAATTATTTTCAATAGATATTTTTTTAAGAATGTTATCTGGATCTACAGCTATAGGAACAGTTGAGAACTCAAGTAGCTTTATATCATTGTGGGAATCCGTATAAAAATAAATATCTTTAGAGTTTTTTAACTTATTATTTTTTATCCATTCTTTAACTTTTGATACTTTGCCATCTTGATAACAGGGCTCACCAACTAGGTTGCCAGTAAACTTATTATTAATAAACTCTGGCTCACTTGCTAAAAGATGATTAATATTAAAGAATTCAGCGGAAATTTTTGAAATAAATGAATTTGTAGATGTTACTATAGCTATAACATCGTTATTATCCCTATGTTTCTTGATTAATGCTTGTGCTTTAGGTAAAACCAAAGGCTTTATTTTTTCTTTAAAAAAATTTTTACGCATCATCAATAGATTTTCATAATCATATTTTGTTAAGGGTTCATATGAAAATTTTGCAAATTCTTTAGGGCATAAAACACCTTTTTTATATTGCTCAAAAAAATAATCATTCTTTATTTTATATGATTTTTTGTCTACGTAGTTATTTTCAACAAGGAAATTACCCCACTCGTGGTCGCTATCTCCTTTAATAAGAGTATTGTCTAAATCAAATAAAGCTATATTCATAATGTTTATTTTATATTATATCTTATATAATATGTATTAATTAATATTATATTTGGAAATAATATGATTGATAGTAAAGGTTATAGAAAAAATGTTGGAATTATTATATGCAACTCTAAAAATAAACTTTTAATGTGTAAAAGATATGGAGAAAATTCTTGGCAATTTCCACAAGGCGGTTTTATTGAGAATGAGTCTCCTGAAAAGGCTATGTATAGAGAATTGTTTGAGGAAGTAGGGCTAGAAGCAAATGATGTATTAATTTTAGGTAAAACAAAAAATTGGTTAAAATATGATTTGCCAAAAAAATATCAAAGAAAAACAAATAATCAATTGTGTTTAGGCCAGAAGCAAATTTGGTTTTTACTAAGGCTAACATCTAGCGATAAATGTATAATTCTAAATAAATCTAATAAACCAGAATTTGATGATTGGCAATGGACATCGCCAAATAAGCCACTAGAAGTTGTAATTGATTTTAAAAAAAATGTGTACACGCAAGCATTAAAAGAACTGTTACCAATTTTAGATAAATAGAATCATGGCTTATATATAGCCAATGCGATAATTGATATTAAAATTACTACTGGAAATTCATTAAACCATCTGTACCAAATATGAGAATGTTTATTTTCATTTTTTGAAAAATCTTTATATAAATTTATACACCAAATATGATAAAAGACTAGAACCGCTACTAAAAGCATTTTTAGCGCTAACCAAGTTTGCTCAAGATAAATTGGGTAATAAAAATATGTTAATAAAAGACCAAAAAAAATTGTTAAAATACCACTCGGGGTCATAATTCCATAAAGTAGCTTTTTTTCCATAACAATGAATCGATCAAGGCTTATTTTATCATCTGCCATAGAGTGATAAACAAATAGTCTTGGTAAATAAAAAAGACCCGCAAACCAAGCTGTCATAAAAAATATATGTAATGTTTTAATTAGCATCATACTTATCATTATATGTATAATTATAATAAAATTCACACTATATATCTAAATATTAACACTAAGTAATAATGAAAAAACAAGATAGAGCAGCAATTATTCTTAAAAATTTGAATAAAATATATCCAAATACACCTATACCTTTAAAACATAGGAATACTTATGAATTATTAATAGCTGTTCTTTTAAGCGCACAGTGTACAGACGAGAGGGTCAATAAAATTACACCAAATCTTTTCTTAAAAGCTAATAATCCTTTAGATATGAGTAAGCTTAATACAGATGAAATTTATAAGATTATCAAACCTTGTGGTTTAGCTCCAAAAAAATCTAGAGCAATATCAAATCTTTCAAAAATCATTTATAAAGATTTTAATGGAAAAGTTCCTGAAAGTTTTGAAGAGCTAGAGAAACTACCAGGTGTTGGACACAAGACAGCAAGTGTTGTGATGTCACAAGGTTTTGGTCATCCAGCATTTCCCGTTGACACGCATATACACAGGTTGGCACAAAGATGGGGTTTAACAAGTGGGAAAAATGTAGTGCAAACAGAAAAGGATTTAAAGAATATATTTCCAAAAAAATCTTGGAATAAGCTGCATTTGCAAATAATATTTTATGGAAGGGAATATTGTAAGGCAAGAAGTTGTTTTGGATTAAGTTGCAAAATATGTACTCTTTGTTATCCAGGCAGAAAAAAGCCTGTAAAGACAAAAAAAGCTTAAAAATTTAGATTATTATTTACAATATTTTTGACGCCAAATATATGTATAATTACACTAAACCAAAAAAAAGAGATAAAAATGTTTAAAATTGCAATAGTTGGAGCATCTGGAATAACTGGAACAGAGTTAGTAAAACTAATCAAAAAACATAAAAGTATTGAGAAAGTAGATTTATTTTCTTTTACCAATGCAGGAAAAAAGATTAAAGAATTTTCAAATGACTTAATAGAATATGATGATGTTTTAAATAATTTTAATGATATAAATTTTGAAAATTATGATCTGGTTTTTTTTGCTTGTCCTAACGGAACTGTAATGAAGTATTATGACGCTTTAATGAAATCAGGAACTAAAGTAATTGATTTAGCAGCAGACTTCAGACTAGATTCAGAAAAAGATTGGGAAAATTTTTATAAAATAAAACATTTACATCCAGAAGATTTGTGTAATGTAGTATATGGCTTAACTGAGTTAAATAGAGAAAAAATTAAGGCATCACAAATAATAGCAAACCCGGGGTGTTACCCAACTGCTGCTATACTAGCAATTTATCCTTTATTGAAAAATAATGTTATAGATCATAAAACAATAATAGTAGACGCAAAGTCAGGATTTAGTGGAGCCGGAAAACAAAAAATTGATTCTGGGCTAGGAAGTCAAATTAAAAATAATCTTATACCATATAATATTTTTCAACATAGGCATCAAATTGAAATTTCACAAGAGCTAAGTAAAGCTTCAAATAATCCAATTGAATTGACTTTTACTCCTCACGTTCTCTCAGTGTACAGAGGAATTATAGAAACAATATATGTAGATTTGACTGAAAAAATTTCAGAAAAGCAAATTATAAATATTTATAAAAATTTTTATGAAAATGAATTCTTTATAAATATAGAGGAATCAAAAATTGTAGAACTAAAAGATGTAGCTAATACAAATAATGTTTCAATTTCTTGTCACGCGAATAAAAAAAATAAACTTATAATAGTTTCAGCAATAGATAATCTCTTAAAAGGAGCGGCAGGGCAAGCAATTCAAAATATGAATTTAATGTTAGGAGTTGATGAAAAAACATCATTAAAATGAGTAATAAATTTTTAAAAAATAATAATCTGTATATAGCCTCAAAAAAGGTAGTATATATAAAATTTACTATAATCTTTATACTATTTATTTTAGCTTCGGTTATTTTTATTTATTTTTCAAATAATTTTTTACTAAGTAATTTAAAGAGTTCTTATGAGAGAAATTATATTTTAAATAATCAAGTCAATGAATTAAAGAATATTTTAGATAAAAAAACCCTATATATAAAAAATCTTGAAGATAATAATAAGGAAATTAGTGGAATATTTAATAAGTATACAGATGCAGTAAAATTTCAAATTGCTACAGCTGAAGAAATACAATCAAGATTATTTGAAAAAGATGAAAAAATTTTAGAACTTAATAGAGACATTAATTATTATAAATTTCTTTTAAATGGTAAAGCAAATAAGGAGCCTATTTCAATAAGTCAAGTAAAAACAAGTATTGCTAAAAAAAATAGTATTTTAAATTATTCTTTTCTTTTGCTTTCTAATGTAAGTGAAAAAAAAATTAAGGGTAATTATAAACTTTACATTGATGGCTTTATAAAAAAAAACAATAAATCAATTAAAAGAAAAAAAATAAATTTATCTAATAATAGTATATCTTTTAAAAATTATTTAAAATTAGAGGGTGCTGTTAATTTGCCCGCTGGAATTGAAATTATCGCATTATATATTGATGTACAATGTAATGGTAAGATATATAATTATAAGCATGTATACAATTTAAAATCTAACTAAATATTATGGCTGAAAAAATAAATACACTAATAGGTTCAGATGTCTCTATAGTTGGCAATATATTCTATAAGGGAACTATGCACCTTGAAGCTTCAGTAGATGGATCTTTAGTTGCTGATAGAAGTGCTAAATCTATGCTTTATATAAACAATAAATCAAAAGTTAAAGGTTATGTTGATGGTACAAATTTAGCTATTAATGGTACTGTAAATGGTAATGTCTATGCATATGATTTATTACAATTGGGTTCAGATGCCCTTATAAAAGGCGATATATATTATAAATCTATAGAAATGGAGGTTGGTGCAAAAGTTGATGGAAGACTGATAGTATGTAATTCAGCAGAAGAATTAGACCTACACAAAATAGATATTGAATCTAAGGAAAATAGTAATACAATTACTTAATTAACATTAAATGGAGAATATTGTGTCAGAAACTTCGCAAGTAGACTTAACAAATTATAACGGTAATGATCTTTTAATTTTTACAGATGCAGCTGCTAATAAAGTAAAAGATTTAATTGAAGAAGAAAAAAATGATTCTCTTAAATTAAGAGTATTTGTGTCTGGAGGAGGATGCTCTGGATTCCAATATGGTTTTACATTTGATGAAAACATCCAGGACGGCGATACCCAAATTGAAAAGAACGGTGTAACATTATTAGTTGATCCAATGAGTTTCCAATATCTCTCTGGAGCTGAAATAGACTATAAAGAAGATTTGGAAGGGTCACAATTTGTAATTAAAAACCCTAATGCTACAACTACCTGTGGATGCGGGTCATCGTTTTCTACATAAAACTTAGTAAATAATGCCAACAGTTTTTACTTTTTTCGATCCAGTTATTCTGGAGTAGTCAAGTTTATTATTTTTAATTCTTTTATACGCGAGCCAAGCAAATAAACCAGATTCAACACTTTTTGGGTTAATATTTATTTTTGAAGTAGATTCTACGGTTATAGGTTTTATTTTATTTTTATTATGATGACAAGAAATTTTTTCCTTAATACTGTCTAAAATAGTTTTATTAAATGCTCCACCACCGCAAATATATACATCATCAATATTTTCATACTTACTAATAGCTTTAAAAATTGTCACTGCCGTAAGTTCAGTTAGAGTAGCTAGAATGTCACCATCATCTAAATTTTTAATATTTAATTTATTTAATTTTTCTGCCACCCATTCTCTTGAAAAATATTCAGTGGTAGTACTTTTAGTATTTGCATTATGTAAAAAGTATTTATCATCTAATAACAAATTTAAAAGTTTTTTATTGATATTATTTTTTTTTGCTATGTCACCATTTTTATCATATTTTATTTGAAACTTTTCGTTAGCCCACAAATCTATCAATGTATTGCCGGGCCCTACATCAAATCCTTTGATTGCTAATTTTGAATTAAATTTTGGAATAAATGATATGTTGGCAATACCACCAATATTTACGATAGCTCTATTTCTAATTTTGTGTTGAAATATATAATTATGGTACAGCGGAGCTAAGGGTGCGCCTTCACCACCATTTTCAATATCTGTTTGCCTAAAGTTTGATATCACAGATATATTTGTTGCTTTTTTTAAAGTATCAGGACATCCAATTTGTATAGAATAATTTTTACCATTACGTTTACCATGAGAAATAGTTTGTCCGTGCATACCAATTGCTCTAACATCAGCTGAGGATATGTTTTCCTTAATTAGTATTTTATTTATATATTTAGCATATAACTTAGAAAATTCAGTATCCAAAACACTATTTTTTTGACCTTTTTTTAAATTTTCATAATTTTTTTTAACTCTTTTTTTTAGATCATCTGGATAATTATTTTCATAAAAGGCAATAGTTTTATATTCATTATCATTATAATGAAATATTCCACAATCTATTGAATCCATACTTGTGCCTGTCAAAATCCCTATATATAAATCTTTATAATTCATTTTTTCATATTGAGTAATTATTTCTTAGCCATAGATAAATTGTTTCGTTTAATTTATGGTTTTCTTTCATTTTAATTATACTTTTACTATTTAATTTTTTTCCTTTTTTAAATTTTACTTTCATTACATCTTTGTGTTTTCCTCTTACTCTGAATTCATAATGCAGGTGTGGACCAGTTGCATATCCTGTTGAGCCTACATAACCTATAATTTGTTTTTGTTTAACTTTTTTCCCGACATGCATACCTTTTTTATATTTAGACATATGTGCATATAAAGTAGTATAAATATTCCCATGTTTAATTATTATCGTTTTACCGTAACCACCTTTTCTGCCTTTAAAGATAATTGTACCATCACCAGTAGAATATATAGGCGTACCTTTTGGTGCAGCATAATCCGTGCCTAGATGTGGCCTTACAGTCTTAAATATTGGATGAAGCCTTTTTCTATTGAAGTGAGAAGAAATTCTGTAAAAATCTATAGGTGCTCGTAAAAATTGTTTTCTTAAGGGGTAGCCTCGGCTATCGTAATAAACTTCTTTGAAGTTATAAGCTTCGTGAACTTTTTTTTTATTTTTAAATAATGCGTATTTAACGATACTTTTTATATGCTTTTTTCCCTCGTATATTCTTTTTACCACAATACCAAAACTGTCATTTTTTCTTATATCTTGTGTGAAATCTACATCCCAACCAAAAATATCCGCTATAGACATTATTTCATTTGGTGTTAAGCCTGAAGAAAGTGCAGAATTATAAAATGAATTTGATATTTTATTGAAAAAGACCAGCTCCATAAAATCTATGTTAGTCCCATCTATTTTTTTATTATTTATTATTTTTAAAGAACTGTCTTTTGCATTATAAATACATTCAATATTTTTATTCTTTTTTGATATATAGAGTAGCTCACCATTTACCTTCGTTATAGAAATTACATCTTTAATTTGAATTATGTAAAAACAATTTTTTTTTCCTTTTTTTAATAAGATTGAAGGAGTTTTAACTTTTGCTTTATTCAAAATTGAGCTGAGAGTATTGTTTTTTCTCACAACAAATTCTTGCTTTATTTTTTTCTTTTCTGAATTGGCCGTGTGTTGAACTTTATTTAAATAATAATCTTTTGTATCCAATTTATAATTAATTTCGCTTATTCTGTTTATTTCGTAGTTGCTATAGGGCCCATTATTATAAAAATAAACAAATAACGATATAATAATTAGGTAAATTATAATTTTTCTAAATTTTAGTAGATTATCTATCATTGTTAATATCTTCTATTCAGCTTTTTTTAATTATTTGTTAAAAATATTTGATCAACTTAACATATCTTACTATTATGGTTAAATCCAAACTAATTATATTATTATGTCAGAAAAATCATTAGATATTATTAAAAAAGGGACAGATGAGATTATTAATGAAGAATCGTTAGTAAAGAAATTAAAGTCAAAAAGACCCTTAGTAGTAAAAGCCGGATTTGATCCTACAGCACCTGATTTACACTTAGGCCACACGGTTCTATTAAATAAATTGAGACAATTTCAAGATTTGGGGCATACAGTTATTTTTTTAATTGGTGATTTTACAGCAACTATCGGCGATCCTACTGGCAAGACTGAATTAAGACCCATCCTATCAAAAGAAGAAGTTACGTTAAATGCAAAAACATATAAAAAGCAAGTTTTTAAAATTCTTGATAAAAGTAAGACGATAATTAAGTTTAATTCAGAATGGCTATCTAAATTATCTGCATCAGAGATGATCCAAATAATTGGCTCGTATAGCGTTGCTAGAATGCTTGAAAGGGATGATTTTAAAAAGAGGTTTAAGTCTAATAAAAATATTTCGATCAAAGAATTTATTTATCCAATTTTACAAGGATATGATTCGGTAGTATTAAATGCTGATATTGAACTTGGGGGTACAGATCAAAAATTTAATTTATTAATGGGCCGTCATCTTCAATCCATTGATAATACTGAAGAAGAAAAAAAACAAGTAGTAATAACACTTCCTTTATTAGAGGGTTTAGATGGTGTAAAAAAAATGTCTAAATCACTCAATAACTATATTGCTATTGATGACTCCCCAAAAGATATGTTTGGAAAAATTATGAGTATATCAGACGAATTAATGTGGAAATATTATGATTTACTCAGCGATATAAGTAAAAAAGATCTTGAGAAATTAAAATCATTGGCAAAAGCAGATCAAAAAAATCCAAGAGATATAAAATTTGATCTAGGCGTTGAAATTGTTTCAAGATTTTACAGCAAAAAAGATGCTGAAAAAGCAAAAGATGGTTTTTTAGATATTTTTCAAAAAAATAATAACCCTGAAGATATTGAGCTTATTGAAATTGCAAATATGCCACTTCCTAATTTACTTAAGCATATTGGTTTTGTTTCAAGCACATCTGAAGCAAGAAGACTAATTCAGCAAAAAGCCCTCAAAATAGACGATACCATAGTAGAATCTATCGATTATGCTCTCACAAATAAGACATATTTGATAAAACTAGGAAAAAAGAAATTTATTAAAGTTAAAATTACACCTAATTAAAAAATTACTGCTTTAATGCCAGATAAACCTTGACGATATGGCGTTTCCGTATATACTCCTTCTTCTCGCTGCGATCTTTTATGAGATCCTATAAAAAAAAGTCATTCATCATTAGTTTTAATGCATGTTATGATTTTTCGTGAGAGTTGCGAATTTATGTCGTAACTGTAATAAAAAAATTTATTAGACAGATTTGTGCGGGTGCTTGCGTTAATAAAATACGTAAACACCAATTTTTACGGAAGTAGGTGGTATAGAAATATATTGAAGGCTTCCAAATAAAAGTTTTGTCAATTTTAAATTGGCATAATGGATTAAACTGAAGAGTTTGATCCTGGCTCAGATTGAACGCTGGCTGCATGCTTAACACATGCAAGTCGAACGAGAAAGTGCCTTCGGGCGCGAGTACAGTGGCGGACGGGTGAGTAATGCATAGGAATCTGCCCAGTAGTGGGGGACAACTCGGGGAAACTCGAGCTAATACCGCATATTTCCTACGGGAGAAAGACTTCGGTCGCTATTGGATGAGCCTATGTCAGATTAGCTTGTTGGTAGGGTAATGGCCTACCAAGGCGACGATCTGTAGCTGGTCTGAGAGGATGATCAGCCACACTGGGACTGAGACACGGCCCAGACTCCTACGGGAGGCAGCAGTGGGGAATATTGGACAATGGGCGAAAGCCTGATCCAGCAATGC
>Ga0181553_10000998_pt1 | contig 25242 bp, 25 predicted proteins | sample 011ome_17_FD_133753 | JGI IMG/M metagenome (GOLD analysis project Ga0181553, IMG submission 133753) | Coastal salt marsh microbial communities from the Groves Creek Marsh, Skidaway Island, Georgia - 011502XT metaG (megahit assembly) | ecosystem: Environmental > Aquatic > Marine > Intertidal...
CTAGGATGATTAAGAATTGTATCAACTTGAAATATTCTATTTGCATTAAAAAGAACTAAATCATATTTTCCAATTGGAAAACTTAAATACAAAGATCCATTTTTACTCAACATATTAATTAAATTTCTTATACCTTTATTATGACCTTCTACATCTATTGTATCACCATAACGCCCCAAGCCAAAATGTTCTATCACATGCAGACAAGAAATTGAGTCAACTTCACCTAAATCTTTTGGTTTCATTAAATCAGATTGAATAAATTTAATATTTTCATGCTCTGAATTTTCTAATTTACGAATATCCAGCACTTCTATTTTTCGAAAAGATGCAACATGTGCTACAAATCCATCAATTCTTGAGCCAATATCCACGTGACGTTTTGGATTATTTTTATATATATAATTAGCAACTAACAAATCTTGGTGAAAATATTCTCCTTTAGCAATGCCAGCATGACTTTCAAAATCAGATAAAAACATGTGATTTTTATTTATCTTTCCTCCTTGTTTAAGCCATTTCTTTTTATCATTGAGGTATCTTGGATAATTTTTTAAAGATCTAAATTTTAATAGATCAAAACCCAATTGATTTAAAAAATCAAGGATACTGATAAGAATTTTTTTAAATATATTTTTCAAAAATTATTTATTTTTTTCAGATTTTAAATCTTCATCTATCATTTCTTTTACCAAACTTTCAAATGATATTTTTGGAGACCATTTTAATTTTTCTTTTGCTTTTTTTGCATCTCCCAACAAAGTCTCTACCTCTGTAGGTCTAAAATATCTTTGGTCAACTATGATAATATCTTTTCCTTTATATGAACCAACTTCATTTAACCCTTTTCCTCTCCATTTAATTTTCATATCTAAATTTTTTGATGCTGAATTAATAAAATCTCTTACTGAATATTGCTTACCCGTAGCAATTACAAAATCTTCGGGTTTTTTTTGTTGTAACATTAGCCACTGTGCTTCAACATAATCTTTTGCGTGACCCCAATCTCTTAACGCATCAAGATTTCCAAGATATAATTTTTTTTGATGACCTAATTTTATTCTTACCAAACCTCTTGTGATTTTTCTTGTGACAAATGTTTCACCTCTTACAGGGCTTTCATGATTAAACAAGATTCCATTACATGCAAATATATTATATGCTTCTCTATAGTTAACTGTTATCCAATATGAATATAATTTTGCTACTCCATAAGGACTTCTTGGATAAAATGGTGTATTTTCATTTTGAGGAATTTCTTTCGTTGCCCCATACAACTCAGATGTTGACGCTTGATAAAATTTAGTTTTTTTTTCTAATTTTAAAATTCTAATAGCTTCTAAAATTCTTAGAGCACCTAAAGCATCAGAATTTGCAGTATACTCTGGTTCTTCGAAAGATACAGCAACATGGCTTTGGGCTGCTAAATTATAAATTTCATCAGGTTGAACTTCTTGAATAATTCTAATTAAGGAGGTTGAGTCTGTTAAATCACCATGATGTAGTATAAAATTTCTCTTTTTTTTGTATGGCTCTTGATACAGATGATCTATTCTATCAGTATTGATCAACGAAGTTCTTCTCTTAATACCATGAACTTCATAACCTTTATTTAATAAAAATTCTGCCAAATATGAGCCATCTTGTCCTGTTATTCCAGTAATTAAGGATTTTTTCATTTATATAATATCATTTATATAAAATAATTTAGAATATTAAACATATAAAATAAATTAATAATGTTCAGATTGCAAATTACAATTAATACAAAGTAAAGTACTCAGTTATTACACTTTAAATAGCTCATGTTAAAAAAATTTAAATTTTAAGACTTTATGGAAATACTTAAGAAACTAAGCCTACCTTCTCAAAATGTAGTTAGAAAAAAGCCATCTATTCAAAAAAATAAAGATCAACACTTGTTTTCAAAAGAATATAAAAAAAAATTACCAAATTTTTCTGCTTTACTAAAAAAAAGTTCTTTTATACCTCCTTGTGGAAGATTATTTAATGGCTACACTTTAAATTTATTGCAGTTCAATACTAGAATAAATAAAAAAAATTTATTTAGATCATATTTAAAATCTTTTTTATTTTTAATGAGAATAAGAAAAATAACTAGATTTAAAAATATTTTATATGTAACTAACTCTAACTCACATAATTTTTTTCATTGGTCGTTAGATGTTTTGCAAAAATTAGAATTTATAGATCAATTTCGTAATGAATTATTTAATTCAAAACTAAAAATTATAATACCTTGTAACCATATTGATAGTTATGTAAAAAAATCTTTAAAGGCGTTTGATCTTGATATTTATTTTCAAAAACAAAACGAAATAATATTATCTAATAGGTCAATTTTATTACCAGACATTGCACCTACAGGCAACTACCGTAAGGAGATTATTAATAAACTAAGTTACAGAATGAGGTATTTTTGGAATAAAAAAAATTCAAACAAAAAACATAAAAATAAAATTTACATTTCCAGAAAAAATTCAATAAAAAGAAAATTAGTAAACGAAGATGAAATTATTCCAATTTTGAAAAAAAATGGATTTAATATCCTAGATTTTGATGAACTTAATTTTGAAAAACAACTAGCATATGTTTTAAATTCTGATGTAATATTATCTGTCCATGGTGCTAGCTTAGCACATATGCTATGGATGAAACCTAGAAGCAAAGTTTTGGAAATTAGAGCTAAAAATAATATTAACGATAATTGCTACTTTACTTTAGCCTCTGACCTTAATCATAATTATTATTATTTTGTTGCTGAAAAAACTAATAAAAATAAATCAAATCACTTATCTGATCTCTTTGTAAACAAAGATAGTTTTGAGTTAGAGTTGAAAAAATACTTAAAAAATTGATAGAATATATTTGTAAATCAATAGAGATGAAATGTACTTAGAGAATTTTTAAATTTTATTATGATCGTTCCAAAACTTTTTATACCATTTAATATATTCAACGTAACCTTTTTCAATTGGATAATTTGATTTGTACCCCAAAAGTTTTATTGATTTTTCATTGCTCAACGTTCCTCTTTCTGGCATTAAATTATCTCTTTCATTGTATTTTACTTTAATATTATTAAATTCTGTCTTTAATATCTCAATTAATTCTTTAATTTTTCTTCCTTGTCCAAAAGTGATGTTAAATGTTTGATTTAACGCATTATCAGATACACAACATTTTTCGATTCCATCAATTAAATCTGTAATATATGTGAAATCTAGTTTTTCATTTCCATCTCCATTAATAATAAGCTCTTTACCTTGAATAATATTTTCAATAAAAATTTGGCCCACTCTTCTACTTACACATCTTTCACCATATAGGGCAGAGGGTCTAACAATAGAATATGGTAAGTTAAATACCTCAGAGTATGATTTAATAATTATTTCTCCAGCGTATTTAAGCGAACCATAAATTCCTTTTGGCTTACATAGCGTTTCTTCATTCACACTCTTTCCATTGAAATCTCCATATACCATGCTTGATGACATATAAACTAGCCTACAACCAAGATCTTTTGAAATATCCAATACATTCTCTAAAGTTCTTAAACTATGATCAAAAGTATCATGTGGAGTTTTATTACTTCTGTTAGCATGAGATACAGCGGCAAGATGAACTATAACATCTGGATTTGAATTATTAATCAATTTAGATAACTGATGATAGTTTCTTGCATCCTCAATCATTAATTTAACACCAAATTCATTCATCATATCAATTCTATTATTTAATATTGCTCTGTATAAATTTTTATTCAAAATATCCGAGTCATTAAAATTCAAAATATTGTTGACACTAAGGCTATCTATTATTGACACTTCATGACCTTTATTTTTTAAATACATCGCTAAATTATGTCCGATGAAACCTAGCCCCCCAACTAAAACAATTTTTTTCATTTTGTATTTTTTTCTAAAAAATTAGTAATAAATTTTATTTCTGTTTTTTTCAACTCTGAATATACAGGAAGTGAAATATTCGTTTTGGCATATTTTTCTGCATTTCTAAATTTTTTAAAATTAAATTTTTTATAATAATCAAAATAGGGTAATGGTGTAGCGTAATGAATACTGCAACCTATATTGTTTTTTACCATTTCTTGTATTAGAGAATTTCTTTTTTTTTCATTAACAAAAATTTGAAAAATAAAATATGAATTATTTTTTGAGAATTTCGAAAATTGAATATTTTTGCAATTTTTCAAATAAAGTTCGTAAATTTTTGCGTTTTTAATTCTTTTTTTTAAATTAAAGCTATATCTTTTTAATTGTGTGAACAATAATGCTGATTGAAAATCAGTAATTCTAAAGTTATATCCTAGGCTTTTTACATTATAAACTCCTGGTATTTTTCTATCATTAATATCCGTATCTATACCAAAAGCTTTTAATTTTTTTATTTTTTCAAATAGTTTTTTATTATTAGTTACAACTGCCCCACCCTCTCCTGAAGTAATTTGTTTGGTTGGATAAAAAGAAAAAGCTCCTGCATCACCAAAATTTCCAACATGTGTTTTGTTAATCTTCGAACCAAGACCATGAGCACAATCTTCAATTAAATAAATTTTATTTTTTTTACAAAAATTTTTTATTTTGATTATTTCTTTAACAGGAATGCCGCTCATATGAACAACAATTATTGCCTTAATCTTTTTACTAAAGTTTTTTTTAATCTCATTAAAAGTAATATTTCCTGTTTCTAAATCAACATCAGTAAACTTTATTTTAGCTCCGGTATAACTTGCTGCATGGGCACTAGCAACATGTGACATTGCAGGTACTAACACTGTATCTCCTTTTCCAATTCCAAGAGCTAAAAATATAAGATGCAGTCCTGCGGTACAACTAGAAACCGTTGTTGTAAATTTTGTATTCGTAAATTTTTTAAATTCTTTTTCAAATAATTTTGTATATTTTCCATGTGTTAACCATCCAGATTTTAATACTTGATTAACCTTTTTTAAATCTGAGTCTGCTATGTTGACTTTAGAAAATTTAATTTGTTTCATCCCTTATAAATTAATTATATTTTTATTTTTAATATTCATTTTCATAAATCTATATCTTGTATCAACAATTATATTAGATTTTTTCTTAATTATCTTATATTTAAATATATCATGATCAGTCATTAAAACTAAAACCTGAAACTTTTTATAATTAATCTTATTAAAGTTTAGACTTTTTTTATTAAAATTAATTTCAGAATTATTTTTTTTAAGCTCCTTAACATATGGGTCACAATACTCAAAATTAATATTTTTATCTTTTAAATTTCTCATCAATTTTACAGATGAAGACTCTCTTATATCATCAATATTTTTTTTATAAGCAACTCCAAGTATTAGTACATTAAATTTTTTGTATCTTTTTTTAATAGAAGTTAAATATTTAAAAATTTTTTTTACATTTTCACGATTTATTTGTTCGGATAAATTTATAAATCGTGTTTTAATACCAATTTGTTTTGCTTTCCAAGTTAAGTATAAAGGATCAATTGGTATACAATGGCCACCAATTCCTGGCCCTGGATAAAATGGCTCATAACCAAAAGGTTTAGTTTTTGCTCCCTCAATAGCATCAATTAAATTTACATTTAAAGGATCTGCAAGATATTTAATTTCATTTATAAAAGCTATGTTTACTGCGCGATAAACATTTTCAAGAATTTTTGTAAATTCAGCTGTTTCGATATTAGTCGATAGATATACTTCGTTAAATATTCTGGAATAAAAATGCTTTATTAATAATTGACAATATTTAGTCTCTCCAGAAATAATTTTTGGAATTTTACCTAATGTATTTTCATTTTGTCCTGGATTTATCCTTTCTGGTGAAAAACTAAAAAAAACATCTTTACCAGCAATAAGTTTTTTTTTCTTTTTTAATCTATCAATGAAATATTCTCTCATTGTACCGGGATAAGAAGTGCTTTCAAAAATTATAAGCTTATTTTTAAAATTTTTTTCAAATTCATCTATAAATTTTTTTAAAAATTCTAAATTAGGTCTTTTCTTCTTTAAAGGAGTTGGTAAAGCTATAATAACAATATCTACTTTTTTAATATCATCAATATTATGAGTAAAACTAATTTTATTGGAAAAATTTAATTTTAAATGTGGAATATAATTTTTTTTATTATTTAATGATTTTATTTTATTTTTATCAACGTCATAACCAATAACGTTAAACTTTTTATTTTGGATAAGATTTGCTAATGGAAGACCAACATATCCAAGTCCAACAACAGACACATTAACAGTTTTTTTTAAGATTTTTTTTTTTAATTTTTCGAAATTTTTTTTAGAAAGCATAACTAATCAAAATGTTTATCTACTTGAAATTATAATTTTTACTTTCCTTATGCCATCGAAATAAAAAATCAGATATTTTCTTATAATTATCAAAATTAATTTTGTTTTCACTTACTTTTCCAGTATTTTTGAAAATCAAAACAAGATTATCCTCATCCCAATATCTGTTACATTTCACAAGTTCAAAACCATGAATTTTAAAAATATTTGACAGTGAATTTAAAGACCAATGCCATGGATGATAATGGCCAGCTTTTTTTGTTTTATTAAAATAATTTCCAATAACTTTTTTAAAGGGAACCATCAATCTTGAGCTTTCAGCAACAACTATGTGGCCATTTTTTTTTATAGATTTTGATAAAGCATTAACTACCTCTAAAGGTTCAGAACAGTTGCACAAAGTCCAACAAATTATTCCAATATCAAACTTTGCTTTAGGGTTTTTTTTATTAAAGTTTTCAATACTCTGTGGAAAAAGCTGGGGGACTTTAAGTTTTTTTGAGTTAAATTTTTTATTTATAATATTGATATTATCTTTTGAGTGTTCAGTTCCAAATAGTTTTTTAATGTTAAAATACTGGTTAAGTTTAAGTAATAAACTTCCCTCTCCGCAAGCAAAATCACAAATTTTTGTTTTTTTGTTAATTTTTAGAAATCTTCTAAAAAAATCTATCACAAAATAATGTCTAGATTGCATACCTGGAAAGTCTGAAGTGTACAATTCATTTTTAGGATTATTTTTTTTGCTGTAAATTTTATTAGACCATCTCTCTACTGCTTTTTCAGATGATAAAATATCTGGATGATAAACAAGTCCTGTTTTTTTTGATATATAAACTGGACTTTTTGATACTTCATCTAAAAACTTTAAATGGACAGACTCTTTTATATTTTTTAGCTGAAAATCGTTTTTTATTTGTATAATTTTTTTCATATTAACTAGTCTTTATCACTTAATTCTTCAAATACAATAAACCTTTCGATTTCTCATTATTAAGAATTTTGAATTAAAAATGCTTCAGAACTTATGATTGAAAAAATAAACTTCGACAAATGATTTGGAATAGAATTAAAATTTATATTTTTTTTTAGTTTCTGTAAATCTACATATTCATTTATTAAATTATTTTTATTAAAGATCTTTTCAATGATAGCTTGATCTTTAAGATCAATAAGTGAATTTATAGATGCATTAAAACCTTTTTTTTTTCTATCTAAACGAACATCATCTGTAAGTATATCTTTAAGAGAGGCTCTTAAGATATATTTTTGAAAACCATCTTTAATTAAATATTCTGTAGGAATAGAATTTACAGAATTTAACAAATCTTTATCGAGAAATGGACTTCTGTTTTCAACAGAATTCATCATTGAATTATTATCATCATGTTTTAAGATTACAGGCACTACCTCATAAAACAATTCATTCATCATTCTATTTCTCAAAATATCTTTAGAAAAATATTTTTGTTTACATTTATTAATATATGAATTTTTTTTGGAAAATTTTTCTAAATTAAAATGTTTTTCTAAAACATTTTTCATTGATTTTGGATAATTTGAATAAAATTTTATATTTTTCAAAGCTGAATTTCTTAAGTTTGGTTTAACAAATTTTTCCCAATACTTCACATTTTTCTTAAAATTTTCACTTTTTTGATTGCTTGCAGCAAAATACTGTAAGTAATGATCGTAATATCCAGTATATAATTCATCTGCCCCAGAGCCAGATATGGAAACCTTGAAATCATTTTTAGATATCTCCTCCAAAAGATATGAATGTATATAATATGAAATTGTTGATATTGGCGAGTCATGATAATTCACCAATTTGTTTAGTTTTTCAAAAAAATTAACTTTATTATTTAATATAATTGGGTGATGTTCAGCATTACAATCTTTAATTACTTTTTTAATATTTTTAATCTCATTATATCGCTCATCTGTATCTAATATTGAAAAACAACTTACTTTTTTTCCTAATATTTTGGATGCAATTGAAACTAACGAGCCTGAATCTATACCTCCACTTAGGCAAAAAGCTAATGGAACATCTGCTCTCATTCTAAGTTCGACACTACGAATTAGATTCTCTCTATTTTTTTTTATAACATTATCAATATCAAAATCTTTAATCAAATTTTGCTTTGTTTTTGGATAAAAATATTTTTTTATTTGAAAATTATTTTGTTTATCAATTTTTAAAAAAGATCCAGATGGAAGCTCTTTTATCTTTTCAAAAAAAGTTTCGTCATTTTTATGTATAGATTTATATCCATTAAATAAAAAATTATTAATTTTTTTTTTATTTACTATTTTGTTTAGATTTGTAAGTGAAAAAAGATACTTAATTTCTGATCCAAAAAAAAAATTATTATTAACAAAAGTATAATAAAGTGGTTTTTCACCAAAAGGGTCTCTAGAAAGAAATAAAGATTTTTCTTTATCATTCCAGATTGCAAATGACCACATGCCATTTAAAATTTCATGGCATCGTTCACCATATTCTATAAAGCTATACAATAAAACTTCAGTATCTGACTTTGTCCTAAATGAATATTTTTTTTTTAGGTTTTCTCTTATCTCCAAATAATTATAAATTTCTCCGTTAAAAATTATCGAGTAGTCTCCAATTTTAAATGGCTGATTTGATCTCTTCTTTAAATCAATAATATTAAGTCTAGAATGTAAGAAACAAGTAATTTTTTTTTTATTAGAAAATTTTAAATAGTTTTGATTATCTGGACCTCTAGTACGCATCAAAGCTAGTGTTTTTTTTATATTTTTTTCAATTGAATTATCAGATGTTATAAAACCTGAAATTCCACACATATTTATTTTAGATCTCTCTTTTTAATAATACTTTCTGCAGAAATATTTCTTTTTACTTTTTTTCCAATTATATTTTCAAGAATTATAGGTTTCATTGGTTTTTCTGGTCTTAAAAACTTAATGTTAGAGTAATTAATTTTTTCTCCTTTAGAAATTTTTCTTTTTGAAAATGGATATCTCCTAACAATTTTTTTATTATTATTTTCATCTTTAGATAAATTTTTTGAATATTCTTTTCTCATCTTTTCAATTTTTCTAATATTTAAAACTATTGATTTCATTTCGTCTTCATCTGCAGAAAGAGCGTGATCCCTAAATTTTGAAAACTTTTTATCTAAAGTGAAATGTTTCTCAATTATTTCAGCTCCAAGCACCCTTGCAGCAAGACAACCTGCAAAACCTAAGGTATGATCTGAATATCCAAACTTTAAATTTGGCCAACTTTTTTTTAAATTTACAATTCTTTGCAAATTAGCATTTTCATATTGAACTGGGTACGAAGTTACACAATGTAAAAAACTTACATTTTTTATTTTTTTTTTTTTAAAAAAAAGATTCTGCAGCTTATTTAATATTTTTTTGGTTTCAATGTGATCAAGTAAACCTAGTGAAATAATTATATGTTTATTAAAACTTAAACAAACATTAATTAATTCTAAAAAATTATTATCTCCAGATGAAATTTTGATTGCATCTGCAATTTTTCCTAAAAATTTTGCACTTTCAATATCAAGCGGTGTTGAAATAAAATTTAAATTATTTTTATGTGCTATATTTTTTAATTTTTCAAATTCATCATAAGAAAGTTCAAATTTGTTTAATATTCTCTGTTTTTCTTTATTAAATACAAAATTTTTAGCTTTAAATGTTTGAAATTTTACTGCATTAACACCTGCATTAGATGCCAAACTAATCATTTTTTTTGCTCTAGCAAAAGATCCTTCATGATTATTGCCTATCTCAGCAATGATATATGCAGAATTTTTCTTTAAATTAAATTTCATTTTAATATTTAAAAAATCTTATTCTTTAACTCCCAACTACTTAACCATTCATTATTATCATTTTTTTTCCAAATTTCTGAATTTCTATGTTTATCTACAATTTCTTGGAATTTATTTTCATTTAAATCTAAGTACTGTAAAACTTCTTTAAAATTTTTTGAAGGAAACTCACCATCATATTTTCTTATTATTTCCATTGCCTCATCTCTTGTCATTCTATCGTTTTGAATAAATCTGGATGTGTCTCTTACAGCTCTTCCAAAACCAAATTTTATAAACTGCATGTAATAATATAGGTCATCAATTTTATCATCTAGGCTATCAAAATTTGTAAATGTGCCTGTTGTTCTCCCAGTTTCATTTAGGTTAAAATTACTTAAATATTTTTTTACATAATCATAATTATCAGCCATGCTCCATTTAAAAAAATATGAATAATAAAAAGCCTTTAAGTTTAGTTTTTCGATTTCACTACTTTCAGGATAAGTATAAAAATTTAAATCCTCAATATCTATATTTTCATCTATCCAATTTTCTGGATAATCACCGATTTGATGTTCAATAACTTCCTCATAATCTCTGATCTTTGTACTTTTATCATTTAATACAAGACCACCATATTCACTCTCACCATGTTCTGCATAAAATATAAAAGGAATACCAAACTTTATTGCAATTTTGACTGGCACAACATTTACTCCAGCATCCCAAGCAACTTTCGGATTGCCTCGTTCAATAAAAAATCTTTTAGAAAGATATTTAGCAATTTTTTGATTTGGTCTTACAAATATATTGTCAAAACCTTTATCTAGCAAAATTTCTCTATTTTTAGCTCCAACCTCATTTAACATGAGGGGTGAGTTAGTTACTAGCAATGGTCTTAAACCAAATTCAAATTTTAATTTTAAAGCAATAGAAGTAGAGTCTTTTCCTCCTGACCAAGGGACAATGCAATCGTAGTTGCTATTTGACTGCCTGGAGACACTTTTTATTTCTTCAGTTATTTCATGAAATTCTTCTTCTCTTTTTTTCCAATTAATCTTTTTTTTTTGATTTGCATTGTTACATGCATTACATATGCCGCTTTCATCAAAAGAAATCCTAGGTCTGCTTGAAGGAGTTGTGCAAAGTTTACAAATTTTAATTGTCATATCTAACTAATATATTTTTTGATGAAAGAAATTTTTTTGCAGATTTCAAACTTGCTTCTGTAAAATGATAAATATTTTGAGTACATGCTGCACTTATATTTTTAAGCTTCAAAACTTCATAAAAATGATTCCAGTTTCCTCCACCACCTTGAACAATTATAGGCACATCAATTTTTTTAGAAAATTTATTAATTAAATTCAGGTCAAACCCCATTAATCCACCATCATTGTCAATACTATTAAAAAAAATTTCTCCGACGTTTAAGGATAAAATAAATTTTATATATTCATCTATATCTTTATCAATTTTTTTTTTTCCATTGTTGATTTTTATAGTATATTCCATACCATTTACTTTTTTAAAATCAATTGCCTGTATAATTGAGGATGAACCAAATGTTTTAACTAAATCACTAGTTATTTTAGGATTTTCATAAGTAGATGAATTTACAATTATTTTCTCAACACCTAAATCAAATATTTTTTTTGCGACTTCTGTGGAAGAAATGCCTCCTCCTACAGTAATTGGCAGGTGGCAATTTTCTATAAAAAATTTGATTATTTTAAGAAAATTATCTTCGAGTTTTTTTTCTTTTTTTGAGACATCGATTAATATAATTTCATCAGCATTCCATAAATCTACAAAATTTTTAGTATATCTGTAGTCTGGGTAAAACATTTTTGTTCTAAATAATACTCCTTCGTTAAATGTTAGGGATATTATTAATCTTTTTTTTAACATTTACATTTCTACAAAGTTTCTTATTAATTGCAAACCTGGTTTTTGACTTTTTTCAGGATGAAATTGTACACCAAATATATTTTGCTTTTGGACTGCAACTATCAATTCTTTACCATAATTTACTTTGGCAATTACATCATCTTCTTGAACAGCTATCGGAGTAAAAGAATGAGTAAAATAAAAATTTGTATTATTTTCTATATGATTAAATAATTTAGAATTTTTTTTTAAATTGCAATCATTCCAACCTACATGTGGTATTCTTTCTTCAATTTCTAAACTTTTTATATTGTGAATCTTACCTTTAATAAATCCAAATCCCTCAAAAATTCCAAATTCATTAGAACTTTCAAATAGTGCGTGAAAACCCAAACATATACCTAAGATTGGAGTTCCGTCATTTACTCGATTAGATATTTCATCAAAAATTTTTTTTTCTTTGATATTGTCATAAAAAGTTTTGAATGAACCAACACCAGGTAAAATAATTTTACCTACTCTATCTAAATCAATCTTATTTGAGCATAATATAAAGTCGTGATTAATTTTTTTTAACGCCGAACATATAGAAGGTATGTTCCCAATTCCTGTATCAATAATACCAATCATTTAAAATATTTAATTTTTACTTCAATTTTTTTTTTTAAGGAATAATCAGCTGCAAAACAAATTTGCATTAAATTACTTAAATAATCAAAAGATGGTTTTATTGTTGTATTATTTCTTAGACATTCAATGAAATTTTTTATTAACATCTTTCTATTTTTTTTATCTGGATAAGGAAGGTTTGTTTTTTTTATCGTGAATTTATCTTGTTTTTTAAGGATAAGTAATTGATTTGTTAAATTGGAGATGAATGTTTTATCTTTTTGAAAAATTTTAATGTCATGAAAATGTGGGTGAATTGAACCTGAGTTTGCTGAAATTTTAACAATCAAACCATTTTTGTACTCTAGAAAATGAGTTAAGAAAGAAAATTTTTTAAAACTTGAATTTTTTGTTAAATTTTTATTTCCTTTTGTAAATACTTTGATTGGCAAATCATCAATCAGCCAGTTTACAAGGTCAATCATATGAATTGAGGCACCGAGAGTTAAAGAATAATTTTTTTCATTAGCTCTCCATTCAAATAATTTATATAGCCGACCCCAAAGATAATCAGCTTCAATATAATAAATTTTGTTTTTATCAAAATTTTTTTTAATAAACTTAAACATTCTCACTTCACGTAAAACTAAGTTTGAAAAGATTTTTAATTTTTTTTTTTTTACTAATTTTCTTAGTTTAATTAATTCATCAAAAGTTGTGACCATAGGTTTTTCAATTATAAAATTTTTACAAATTTTTGATAAAAAATTTAGCTGTTCAAAATGATCTGAATCATAACTTGCTATTGAAATTAAATTTATTTTTTTTTTTAGAAAAACAATATCTTTATAATTTGAAAGTACTTTTGCGCCTTTAAATTTTCTTTTAATTAGATTATGTTTATCTTTATTTTTATCACAAATTGCAATTAATTTTGAGCCTTTAATTGAATTAATGGCTTCTGCATGTTTTATTCCAACACCTGCTCCAATAATAACTGAATTAATTTTCATTTAAAATTTTTTTAATCAATCTTATGTCAGACTTGTAATCAACTGTCATTTTTTTTATATTTTTAAATTTGTAATTTTTTGAACACACAAAGTTTTTTATTTTATATTTTTTATAATTCTTATAGAAATACTTTGTAACATGTTCTTTTTCGTCTTTAGACATATAGCCATGTAATGATTTCAAAGTGTTAGTTTTTATAATTTCGACTGATTGTCCTGCAGGAAATGTTCTTGGGAAAACATTTGTTATTAAGTCAAAGGATTTATTTTTTTTATAAATATTGATTGCTTTGTCGATTAATTTTGAATCAATCAATGGACTATCACCATTTATTCGAACAAAATGACTTGCTTTTTTTTTGATTGCAAGCTCTATTAATCTAAGCGCCACGTCATTCAAATCTCCATTAAAAACATTAATTTTTTTAAACTTTAAATATGATGATAATTTTTTATCAATTTTATTCTTCGAAGTAGCAACAAAAATTTTTTTTATGTATTTAGATTTTTTTACATTATCAACTACATATTCAATTAGCGTCTTATCTAATAGCTTATACAAAACTTTATTTTTAAATCTTTTAGAGTTAGACCTGGCTTGAATAATCGCTAGCAATAAACTATTCTTGTTTTATGTTAAATATAATTAGTACTACAACAAAATTATTAAATAAAAAAACTATAAATTCCATATTAGCATTAAAGAATAGCCATTGGAAGCACATATTACCTCACAAAAGATGTTTTTTTTAAAAAATATAGGACCAAATGATTTTCATATTGTATTATATTTAAAAAAAATACTAATTGGATATGTTTGTTTAAGAAAACAAAAATTATATATTAAAAATAAAGATGAAACAAAAAATTATCTTCATTTTGATACATGTATCGTAAAGAAACAATTTAGAGGGAAAAATTACACCAAACTCTTAATGAATTTTACTAACAAGGTAATAGAAAATTCAAAGTGTATTTCTATACTATATTGTGAAAAAAATTTAGTAACTTTCTATAAGAAATATGGATGGAAAATATCAAATAAAAAATTGAACAATTTTATTCAACCCACAAAAAATAAAATTACTATGCAATACAACTTAAAATAGTTGCACTTTTATTATTTGTTTTTTATTTTTAGAGTTTATTTCGAATAATTATGAATATATATATTTCACTTTTTTAAGCAAATACTTAATTTAAAATAATGCATATTGAAAATTTTTTTAAAATCGGAAGAGAACAACTTTACCCTCTTTGTAGAAGTTTAAGCGGAAGGGGAACTTTAAAAACTTTAAAAATAATTAAAAAAAATTTTAAAAATTTAAAGATTAAAAGTTTTAAAAGTCAGCAAAAAGTTTTTGATTGGAAAATACCTAGTCAATGGGAGATAAAAAATGCTTATATTCTTGATAAATATAATAAAAAGATAGTTAATTTTAAAGATAACAACATTCATGTTGTTGGATATTCCAGACCAATAGATAAAAAGATTAATCTACAGCAACTCTTAAAAAATCTTCATACAATTCCAAGCATGCCAGATGCCATACCATATTTGACCTCCTACTATAATAAAACTTGGGGTTTTTGTGTCGCTGAAAGGTTTAAAAAAAAACTCCTTAAGAGTTATAATGAAAAGGATAAATTTAAAGTTGTAATAGACTCAAAATTTAAATTTAAAGGCAAACTAAATTATGGTGAGTATTATATAAAAGGAAAATCAAAAAAAGAAATATTGATTTCAACTTATATTTGTCATCCATCTCTGGCTAACGATAATTTATCTGGAATAATTGTATCAATGGCACTAATAAAATTTTTTAGTAACAGAAATAATAATAAATCTATAAGATTTTTATTCCTACCTGAAACAATTGGATCGATAGCTTATATTTCAAAAAATTTAGATGAACTAAAAAAAAATGTTATTGGTGGTTATATCTTAAGTTGTATTGGTGACGATAGAAATCACTCATGTATGTTTTCTAAATACGGTGACACTATAAGTGATGAGTCCTTAAAAGAGACTTATAGTAAATTTAAAATAAAATATAAAAACTATTCTTTTTTACACAGAGGTTCTGACGAAAGACAATTTTGCTCTCCAGGAATAGATTTATCTCTTGCATCAATATTTAGAACTAAATATGGAGAATTTCCAGAGTATCATAATTCCTTAGATGACTTTAATTTAGTAACTAAAAAAGGATTAAAAGGTGGTTTCAAAATAGCAAAACAAGCAATTCTAAATGTTGATAACAAAATTATACCTATAGCCAAATACATATGTGAGCCTCAACTAGGAAAAAGAGGTTTATATAAATTACTTTCTAAAAAAAATATTATAGATAATCAAGATTGCTGGAAAATTTTAGACTTTCTTCAGTATTCAGATGGAAAAAATGATATAAATAAAATAGCTGAATTCATTGATTTAAAAATCAATGTGGTTAAAAAATTATATAAATTTTTAATTAGTGAAAAATTAATCTATTGAATAAATAAAAAAAGAAATAAAAATGCAATTTAAATTGTTGTTATAATTTTTATCCTAATATTCCTTTGTAACAGTATTCTCTCTTTCATCTTCGTTAAGAGGTGGAGTTGAATTATAATGAAATAGTCTTCTCAATTCTTTTGAAGTTTTTTTTCCAAAATCTTCTCCTAACATTTCTGGGAATCTATAATATGGTTTTACAAACCATGGGCCATAATAAGTAAACATGCTCCATCTTCTATAATTTGACGGTGGGCCCCCCTTGTGCCAAATACCTCCATCAAAAACTATTATTGATCCTCTTTTAGCGATCATTTGTTTCTGCTCGTTTTCATAACCTTGTCTTTTTGGTATATCTCGCCTTAAATGACTATCTGGTATATATAATGTACTTCCATTTTTTTTTGAAAAATCATCAAATAATATTACTGCTATATATGTGAAGCCTTTATCAAGTCTCTTGCCACCAACATAATGGGAGTCTGTATGCCAAGTGTCACCCATGTTACCTCCATCACCATTAAATGTTTTATCGACACTTCTATTAACTAAAGTCGAATTAACTAAAATATAATCTTTATCAATCAATTCTTTTAAAAGAACATCTACATTTTTATTATAAATTAGATCAGCAAATTTAATGTTATGTCTATAGGGATTTTTAATCATTTGACAAAAATTATTTAATTTGACTTTATTTTTCTTAAATTTTTCAATTATTTTCTCGAATTCTAAAATATATTCATCACATTCTTCATTGCTAAATTGATTTTCAAGTACGGTTATCCCGTGAGTTTTTAAGTCTGATAATTTAGACTTAATATCTATTTCTTTCATCAGTTTTACTAATTATCAAATGAAAACTTATCGTAATGATCTTCTGGGAAAATTTCTTCAGCCTTGACTGGATTAAAAATTGATGTTCCTTTTTTACTCATGAAATTTTTCACAAAACCAACATCCTCTCCTGCTAAACATGCTTGGCTATTTTCTCTAAACCTTTTAAAGCTAAAACCATGCTCAGATATTTCTTTAAGAGAATTTTCATAAACATTTCCAATTTTTATATGTACATAAGGGCAAGATAACACATCACCAATTGGAGTTATGTATACTCTGTTTACAGTGTTGCATCCTATTATAGACTCATAATTTTTATCAAATGGATCCCACAGGTTTCTCATTATATTTTTGTGTTCTTTTCTCATTTCAATTAAATATTTTTTATCTTCCTCATCTACCATAATATCAGTCAAATTCTGCCACATACCAGCTGGCGTTGCTACATTAAGTAGAGTCTTGTAATTTTTATCTTTTGAATATTTCATCATCAATTTAATATCTTCTGATTTTGCATTGTAGTGACCAACCGTAATATTTAGATAGGGATGCATCCCTGCTTTTTGAACTAAATCTAGAGCTTTCATTGCTCTTTTCCACGATCCTTTTTTTCCTCTAAATTCATCATGAACTTTTTCATCCATGCTATCAATACTTACTGATACCCGATTAACACCATGATCAGCTAATTTCTTTGCTGTATTCTCATCCATGTGCCATCCATTAGTTGTGACATACATATAAAATCTCTCAGTCTTAATTGCTTTTAATGTAGAAAATAAAATATCTGGTCTTAAAAGTAATTCTCCTCCTTGTAAGTCCCATTCAAATATACCAAGTTCATCGGCCTGATCAGCTATTTCTGCAATTTTTTCAGGTGGCAAGAAATCTTTAACCCTTGTTCCTTTTGGAGACTCAGTAAAACAATGCTCACACCTTAAGTTACAAGCATTGTTTAAATTCATATCAATGCCTCTCTGTTTAGTTCCAATTTTGCCATCATTATTTTTTAAATAAGTATGGAAATCTTTTAATTTTTGAACAAGTCTTGGTTTATTTAAAAGCATAATTTATTTACTTTATATCAATTTTATATTTTTTTAAAATCTCAATTCCCTTTTCAAATGAACTTAAATCGATTATATCGTCTGTTTCCATGGTTATAGTAAACTGATTTTCAATTTCACTGACAAGACTCATGTGTCCAATAGAGTCCCATTCATCAATAGTATTATATTCCAAGTTTTTATCTAGCAACTTAGCATCAATAGATAGCGAACTTACAAAGGCGCTTTTATATTTCTCGAGATTTGTCATAAATTTATTATTCAAGTATGCTATATAGCACTTATAAAGTATAAATCCACATAATATAACGATGACTAATAATAATGTAAAATTAATTAATTCATTAAATTTTAAACCTAAAAATATTAAAATTATAGACGCAGAACTGGGTGACATTGGTGCAAAAAAATTTTTAGACTATGAGAATTTTGCAAAAAGCTTTCTTAAAAAAAATAATTTAGTATTATTTTTGGGTGATAATGACAGTGAAAGTATAGCTTTTTATCTAATTTTTTTGAGACTAAAACAATGTCAAATTCTTTTAGAACAGAATATAAATCAATTAAACTTAAAATTAATAGTTAAAAAATTTCAACCAGAATTTATATTTTACCCAAAAAGATATAGTCTTCCAAAAAACTATTCAATTATATTTCAGCTAAATAAATATAATATCATAAAAAAGCAAACTATAAATAAACTTAAAATAAATAAAAATCTTGCTGTCTTAATATCTACATCTGGGACAACTGGAGAATCTAAGTTTGTAAAATTATCTTTTGATAATATAATTAATAACTCAAAAGCAATTCAAACTTACTTAAAATTGAACAAAAATGATGTTGGTATAACAACTTTACCATTAGCTTACTCTTATGGATTTTCCGTAATAAATATACACCTCTTACAAGATTTAAAAATTGTATGTAATAAAAAAAGCATAATGGAAAAAGATTTTTGGCATTTAGTAAATAGGTATAAAGTTACAAATTTTGCTGGGGTTCCATTTACTTTTGAAATATTTGATAAATTAAATTTTTATGAAAAAAATTTATACAAACTGAGATTTATCACTCAAGCAGGAGGAAGATTGAATAATCAAATAATAGCAAAAATTTGTAACAATTTTGAAAAGAAAAAAATCAATTTTTATGTAATGTATGGACAAACTGAAGCCTCGCCACGCATTTCATATATTGAGCTTAAAAATTTAAAAAATAAAATTAATAGTGTTGGTAAAGTGATCAAAGGTGGAAAAATATATATTAATAAAAAAAATCAAGAAATAATCTATGAAGGATTAAACATATTTAAAGGATATGCGTCTGAACGAAAGGATTTAACTTATTGTGAAAATATCAAAAAACTAAAAACAGGTGATAAAGGGTATTTAGATAATCAAAATTACTTGTTTATAAATGGTAGAATAAACCGAGATATAAAAATATACGGAAAAAGATTTAACTTGGATATTTTAGAAAAATTTTTACAAAATAAATTAAAAGATAAAATTTTGTGCAAAAATAATGAAAATCAAATTTTGGTTTATGGAATTAAAAATTATAATGAAAAGAAAATAAAAAATATTATTTCTACAGAGTTTGGGTTACCACCATTAAGCATTATGTTTAAAAAAATAGATAAATTTCCAATTAATAAGAATAATAAAATAGATTATTCTAGATTAAAAATTTAAAAATGGATACTCTTGATAAAATATTTCAATTCAAACCATTTGAGCTTTCAAATAATCAAAAAAAAATACTATTTTCTGAAAAAATAAAACAATTAAATAAGTACCATTTTAATAATTGTCCAGAATATAAAAAAATAATTTCCTACCTATTTATGGGTAAAAAAATAAATTTTAAAAGCTTGCCCCCATTACCTGTGGGTATTTTTAAAAATAATAATCTTGTAAGTACCTCAAAAAAAAAAATAATTAGACAGTTAGTTTCATCAGGCACTACTGGTAATAATCGTTCAAAAATAAGTATTGACCTAGAGAATTCGAGAAACCAAATTAGAACTCTTCAAAAAATTAGTATTGAATATCTTGGTGAAGATAGAATGCCAATGGCAATTCTAGGACAAGAAAAGAAAAAAAGTAATTTTGAATTAAATGCAAGTAACGCTGCAATTTCTGGTTTCTCATTATTTGGAAAAAATCATACATATTTAATTGATGACAATGATATTTTTAATAAAAATAGGCTAATTGAATTTGCAGATAAATTCAAAAATGAAAAAAAATTATTGTTTGGTTTTACATTCAATATTTATAAGCATTTAATTGAAAGTATACCTAATCATAAAGTTGATTTATCAAATTCTATTTTACTTCATGGTGGTGGGTGGAAAAAGCTTGAAAGATATAAAATAAGTAATGAAAAATTTTCTAAAATTCTCAAATCTAAATATAATATAAATAAAATTGTTAACTATTATGGTCTTGTTGAACAAACAGGTTCAATATATTTTGAATGTGAAGAAGGTTTTTTTCATACTTCAAATTATTCAGATATATTAATTAAAAATAATAAACTAGAGGAATGTGATTATGGGAAAAAAGGCTTAATTCAACTAATATCTTTGTTACCAAAAAGCTATCCAGGACATAATATCATTACAGAGGATATAGGAGTAATTTATGGTGTAGATAATTGCAAATGCAAAAGAAATGGAAAAATTTTTAAAGTCTTTGGAAGAGTTAAAGACTCTGAGACAAGAGGATGTAGTGATGCCCAACAATCTTGATAAATTTGAAATAAAAATTTTCAAACCATTCGATTCAAATGTAATTGAATTTATAAACTTATTTTCAATCGAGATAAGAAAACATATAAATTTTAAAAATTTTCCTGATTTACATTTTTTATCTCTTTGGACATCAAAAACTGAAATTAAAAAAAAAGAAAAACTTATATTAAAAAACGAAAATAGATTTGGTAGAGGTTTAGTATTGCATATTACACCTTCAAATTTGCCAACTAATTTTGCTTATTCATTTTTGATGGGTTTAATTTCGGGGAACTCAAATATTGTTAAATTACCATCAAAAGAGTTTGGGGAGACTAAAATCATATTAAGTGTAATAAAAAATATTTTTAATCTCAAAAAATTTTCAGAATTAAAGAAATCAAACTTATTTTTAAAATTTGATAGAGATAGTAGTATTTTAGAGGAAGTGTCTAAAACTTGCGACGCAAGAGTTATTTGGGGAGGCGACAAAACCATACAAGAAATAAGAAAATTAAAGACACCTGAAAGATGTATCGACCTAAATTTCTCTGATAGATACTCATTTTCAGTAATATATTCAAAAGCTTACTTTAAATTAAGCAGAAGTAATAAAATTAATTTAGCAAAGAAATTTTTTTATGATGCTTATTTATCAGATCAAATGGCGTGTAACTCTCCACATTGTCTTGTTTGGATTGGTAAAACAAAAAATCACGGTAAAATTTTTTGGTCTGATTTAATTGAAATAGTTAAAAAAAAATATTCCTTTGATGATAAAAAAACTATTGATAAATATCTTCATTTATTTGAAACGATATTAAATAAAAAAAATTTAGATAAAATTTTAGTAAATGACAACAATGTAAAAGTGTTTAAATTAAAAAATAATATCAAAAATATAGAGGAATTGAGAGGCATATATGGAACTTTTTATCAACTAGAGTTTCAAAAATTTTCAAACTTAAGAAATATAATTAACAAAAAATGTCAAACGATAGCTAGTTTTGGTTTTAATACAAAAGATTATATAAATTTAATTACTTCTAATAACGTAAGAGGTTTGGATAGAGTTGTGCCATTTGGTCAATCTATGAACTTTACAATGAATTGGGATAGCTATAACTTAGTAACGAGTTTATCAAGAGTAGTAGAAATTGATGATCAAATATAATTTTCAAGAATTATTGGAGGTTCAAAAAAACAAACCTCCTTACTTAATGATAGATGAAGCATTAAATGTTATTCCTGGAAAGAGTGCAGATGCCATCAAATATCTAAAAGATGATGATTGGTTTTTCAAATGTCATTTTCCTGGAGATCCCAATATGCCAGGAATGTTACAACTAGAGGCTATGTCTCAAACAGCTGCATTATCTATATTATCTTTACCTAACAATAGGGGCAAAATTGTTTACATCGCAAAAGCCAGTGACATATCTTTTAAACAAAAAGTAGTCTCTGGTAATAAACTATATATTTCTACTAAATTAATTTTATGGAAAAGAGGAGTTGGAAAAGCAGAATGTGAAGCATATGTTGATAAAAAGATAGTCTCCTCAGCAAAATTTGACCTAGTTTTAAATTCAGAATTAGAAAATTTTAAAGTTAGATAATTTTTTTTGCAAGTATTAGTCCACCTTTATTTTTTATATCACTCTCCATCACATCTCCTGCAACTTTCATGTCTACTATACCAAAATATATTCCTTCAAAAATATTCTTAGAATATGCTTTTTTTTCCTCTAAAACTTTATCCATTTTGACATTTACAGATGTTTCTACGTTTTTTTCTAAATCTCTTACATACATTTTGTATTTTTTTTTAGACTTAAATCCATCATAATCAATATAATTACCTTCAAAGTATTTAAAGTATCTATAATCAACCCCAATTTTTTCCTCAAAATAATGATCAAAAGTAAATCCATTTTTATAATCTATTCCTATAAAAAGATTTTTTGCTGAATTTTTATGAAAATATGCAAATAAAGATTTTGAACCCCAGCCACTTTCATCATCTAAATCAACTAAAAAATTCTGATCTTTACCACTTACAGCAAATGAATAAATTGGATGCCTTGTTCTCTTAAAATCATCTCTTTTCAAGGCTATTTTGCTCAAAGATCCTGTATCAGATTTTACTCCTCTAATATCAAAGTCTTTACCACGGCAAAAGTCCCAAGTAAATGCTGGTAATAATAAAGTTCCTTCTGGCCCTACTCTATTTATGAAGTAATTTAAAAAATCATCTGGATTAAAATTTATTTTATGCTTTTTGTGATAAAGTAAAATCTTAGTAATATCAGAAGCTATATATAAAATATCTCCCTGATATATATCTAAATTATCAAGGAAATTTTTAAATTTTTTTTCCATTAACAATATTTAGAATTGTTTTTTCAATTCCATCTATATCAAGATTGTTCCATTTTAACATATCTGGATACTCACCAGATTTAGAATATGCATGCTTAATTCCAAGTTTTATAAATTTAATATTTTTTGAATTATTAATAATTTCATTTGCTACAACAGAGCCTAAGCCATTTTCTATATTATGCTCCTCAACTGTGAAAATAAACTTAAAATTATTTATTATGCCTGATAAAATTTTTTTATCTAGAGGTCTTATACTATGAAAATTATACACACTACATTGTACTCCTTTTGTCTTTAATTTTTTTGATGCTTCTACTGAATTAAAAACCATACTACCACAAGAGAGGATTGCTACATCATTTCCTTCATCATATACATTTATAGCCTTGCCTATTTCAAATTTATAATCTTTTTCATAAATTTGTGGTGATGGTGCTGTACCTGTTAATCTTATATAACTTGAATTTTTTGATTTTAGACATTCTTCAATAGCTTTATATGTTTCTAAGCCATCTGCAGGAGAGATGACATTAATTTCTGGTACAGCAAGAATAGCTCCCATGTCCTCAATAGAGCAGTGAGTAAAACCCAGATTTCCAAGAGCTACACCACTTGCCAAACCGACCATGGTAATTTTAAATTTCATATAAGAGACATTTACTTTTATTTGCTCTAAACATCTCAATGTTTGAAAAGGAGAAAATGTAGTAGTGACTACATTAAAACCTTCACTTGATAGTCCTGCAGCGACACTAATCATATTTTGTTCTGCAATACCCATTTCTAAGTATTTTTGTGGTTTAATTTTTCTGAACTTATCCAGCCCTGCAGATGTAGATGTATCAGCAGATAAAACAATTAAATTATCAAAATTTTTTTCTATCTCAAATAATGATGTGCCTAAAGCTGCTCTTTGACCAATTACCGATAATATTTTAATTTTTTTCAAATCAAGCATTAATTTTCAAGTTCTTTCAAAGCATCTTCATAAGCTGACTTGGTTAACACTTTATGATGCCAATCATTGTTATTCTCAGCAAAACTAAAACCTTTTCCTTTAATTGTTTTTGCAACTATAATTTTCGGTTTTTTCTTTACATTATAATTTAAAGCTTCAAAAATTTCTTTTATATTATGTCCATCTATTTCTATGGTTTCGAAACCAAAACTTTCCCATTTTTTAGAAAGTAGATTGGGATTTGAAATTTCAATATTTGATCCTGTTTGCTGTAAACTGTTATTGTCTAAAATTACTGTCAAATTATCTAATTCATTGTGACAAGCAGACATTGCAGCCTCCCAAACTGAACCCTCATTGCACTCTCCGTCTCCAACTATACAATACGTTTTATTTTTCATTGCTTTTCGTTTAAATGCTATAGAAATACCAACAGCTAATCCTATACCCATACCTAAACTACCAGTGCTATAATCTATTCCATATTTTATATTTCTTACTGGATGCCCAAAAAGAATTCCTTCTGTTTTTTCAAAACTTTGGATGTGACTTTTATCAATATAACCTTTATGAAACAAAGCTGAATAGTATGGAAGCACTCCATGACCTTTGCTTAATATAAACCTGTTTTTACTTTCATCAGTTGGATTATCTTTTAAATTAAGATAATTAGAAAATAATACAGAAATAATTTCGACCAAGGATAAACCTCCACCAAAATGAGAACTTGATGCTCCAGCGCTAAGAGACATGTCTAAGATTGTACGTCTTATCTTCTTACACAAAACTTTTATCTCATCTTCTTTCAACATTAAAACATACCACCATCAATTCTTAAAGTTTGACCATTAATATATTTAGATTTATCAGAAGCTAAAAAAGATACTAATTCAGCAATTTCATTTTTTGTTCCTAGCCTTTTAGAAATATTTTTATTTATCATTTCATTTATAACCTTTTGTGTGGTGAATGAAGTTAACATTTCAGTATCAATAAGCCCTGGTGCTATACAATTTACTCTTATACCAAACATTGATAGTTCTTTGCTTAATGTCTTTGAAAAAGAGATCAATGCTGCTTTA
>Ga0181553_10001024_pt1 | contig 24959 bp, 37 predicted proteins | sample 011ome_17_FD_133753 | JGI IMG/M metagenome (GOLD analysis project Ga0181553, IMG submission 133753) | Coastal salt marsh microbial communities from the Groves Creek Marsh, Skidaway Island, Georgia - 011502XT metaG (megahit assembly) | ecosystem: Environmental > Aquatic > Marine > Intertidal...
AAATTTAGCACCAATTTTATTATATATTTTTTCAGCTTGTTTTTTATTTGTTATTTCTGGTATTCAATTATTATCAGATTCATATTTCATTAAATCATCAATTATTAAATAATTTTGATTTTGAGATGAATAATCAAATAAGGTTTTTTCTGTACCATCTTTTTTCTTGTGTGATTCCATTTCCTATCTCCTATTTAAGTTTTTAAAGTGGGAGCTATTTCTAGCTCCCTGTTAAAATTAAGATATTCCTTCTATATCTTTAATAGCATTTGTTAAAATTCTAAATTCTTCATAACCTTCTTTAATAACTTCCCAATCATCATTAAGACAATGTTTAATAATATCTTCACTTACTATACAAGTTCTCATAAGCAAGTTATTATTTTCTTCAAGCTCAACTTTTAATTTATGTATTTTATTTGCAAGATTATGCAAATCTATTTTCTTTTCACAAAGACCTTCACAATGGTTGTGAGACATAGCACGACCATATTTTGCTTCTTCTTCTTTTCTTTCACTTATTAGATTCATTACAACTATTGATTCTTCAAGATACTTACATTGAAGATTAGCAATTTTGATTTTTAATTTCTTAGTCTTTGCTAAAGATATTAAGTATACCGCTTTAGTTTTATCGTCATTGTATTGTGTTTTCATAATTACTCTCCTATTTAAGTTTTTTTTATAAGTTGTTATCAACCTATAAAGACAGTATATAAAATAATGGTATATGTGTCAATTATATATAATAAAAATATACACGCATAAGTGATTGATTTATATATTAAATATAAATTATTTAAAATTATTTTAAAAAAAACTTTTATCTAGGCTTGTTTTTCTGTTGGTTTGATACTAGATACAAGAGTTTTAGCGTGATTTAGATTACTCAGGGTTATGAAGTATTCAGCTAATGTATCAATATCTTTATCTTCTAATCCCTTCTCAATTAATTCATTTATATTATCTAATATTTCTTCTGTCTTGTTGTTTAAATTATTTTTTACTTTGTCGTAAATTATTTGTTGATTTAAGTTTGTCATCTCCAGCTATTCTCTCCTATTACCCAAGCCACAATACACTTACGCACTCCTTTGGTTATTGGGGTTATGCGGTGTGGTATAAAACTTGTGAATGATATTAATTTTGAAGGCGTTGAGATCATAGTTAGGACTTATCCACCATCACTAAAGAATTGAAGATTGCCACCTTCATATCCTTCATTTAAAACCCAGCTTATAGATATCTTCCTCATTGATTGTAAGCCAGAGCCGATATCTGTATGCCAATCATATTTGCAACCTTCTGAATATTCTAAATATGAGATACCTTCTATTCTACTTAATTTATAATTATAAATATTATTAAGGTCAACTAAAGCGTGTTGCAAGAGTTCAGATACAAAAGAATTTTTACTATCTAAACTCCAAGCATCAACTTTTCTTAGAATAGATAATCTTCTATCTTTGGTTGATTTGTTTTTTATTTCAACACCATAATCAAATGCTTCTTTTAAAACTAAATCAGATTGACCTTTATTCATTTCAAAAGGAACAATGCCATATTCCGAATCTCTATTATGGTCATATTGAATATTGTCTCTAAAAAATTCTTCTTTTAATTGTGTGATTTTGCTCATATCAATCCTTATAAAAAACTCCCTCTATCGCTAGAGGGAGAACTTAAATGCCTTGTCAAGTAGGACGAGGACTTAGTAGGAAACTTCCATTTATTATAAACACATTTAAAAAGGTATTTCATCATCAAATTCATCTTTTTTGTTTTCTTTGAAATCTTCTTTAAGAGTCTTTGAAACTTCATCTGGTGTCATATTAGTTTTGGTTATTGAGGAAGAACTATCATACTTATATTCTTCTCTTGTTCCATCTGGTGCTATTTTGTGTTCAGTTAATTTAACACTAAGATAGCCTTTTTCTGCTTTCCACAAGGCAAGGTCATATCCACGACCATCACAATTTATTAAACCACGATATTGTGGAGCTTTAGGATTCTCTGAATTGTTCTTAAATAGATTTCCAGAGTTTACCCTTATCTCATAACCTGTTGCTGTTTTTATTGATTTATTTTCCATCTTGTTTCTCCATATTAAGTTTTTTATTAGTTCTGTTTATACATTCTTTGTGATTCTCAGGATATAAATTTCTCTGCTCCAAGAAATATTGTAATAACCATTCTACATTTCTGTTGGTATCAAGAGCCTTGCAAAGATTATCCATAGATTCGTCTTTAATCTTTTCAAAAAATTTATCTTCCTGTTCTTCTTCTTGCTGTTGCAATTCTAACTCATACGCATAATTTTCTTCTTCTGTCATATTTTACTCCTCTTGATGTTCTGCATTTTCTATAAAGTGTACAATAATCTCACGAACTAAAGCAGACATTGTAATATTATGAGATGTGCAATATTCATTTAGTATTTCATAATGATGTCGTTGTACTGTCCCAGAAACCAAACAATTATTAGGCTTAGCATTTTTCTTAGGAATTTTATTTAATATTTCACTAGCTTTCATTAGATATCTCCATTGTTATTACTGTTTTGACTTTTAATTGGCTTATCATTTCCAGCATCATCATCAGGAGTTCCACGCATCATCAAAATAGATTCATACAAATACCTTCTTGCATATGTCATATTTGTTCCCACATCTTTAGAATCTTTATTATGATAAAGCGTAACATATGATTCAAAATATTGTCTGTTAATTGTATGAACAATTCTCATTCTATATTTTACTTCTGTTAATTTAGCACCAGCAATATGCTCTACTTCTGTAAAATTAGAAACAAAATTATGTTTTAATAATATTGGCTCAACAACAACAATCATATCTTCTAGCTTAGTGTAAGGATATTTTTGATATTCATTGTATCCATTTTGCTCAATATCAGCTTCTTGTATTTCAATTCTTGCTTTTGCAAAGTCTTGCAAATGCATAGTATTGAAATTATCTGTATTTTCATTTTGCATCATTTCATCTAAATCAGGTTTTTTTATATTATCTATATTCTTCATTGTAGTTTCCTTGTAGTTAAAAATTTAATATGTTCTTGTTCATTCTCTGGCAATTCTGAGAACTTTTTACTTCTCATAAATTCAATGACCACATAAGTTACAAAATTGGATATCCCATAATCTTTTTGTTCATCAAACTTTTCTAAAGTATCTTTGATATTTGTATCATCTAAAGATGACCAGATATGGTCTTTAAGTTCTTTGCATACCAGCATCATTGGTTGATAGTATTCCAAGTCTTTTTTAAAGTTATTCATATTCATTAGTAGTAACCTCGTCCAAGTTCTTCTAACATTAAATAGATTACATACATATATAAGGCAAATGTAATAATGCCTAGTATAGTATTTTTTAGATATGGAACTTTATAATAAGGCTCTACTCTGATTTCAAGACCTTGTTTATTGTATCTTTTGCTCATAACATTCTCCTATTTAAGTTTTTTACTATTATTAGTATATACAAATTAAATACATATGCAAGTATTGTTTTGATTATTTTTATATATATGCTAATATTACACTACCAAAATAATATAAACAGGAGTAGTAGATGACATTCAACGATTTTTTAAAGGAAGAACAAATAAGTATTGCTAGATTTGCAAGGAAGTTAGAGATATGCGAATCAACAGTTACTAAATGGAAATACAATAATGTTATTCCGAGACGAGAAGATATGCTAAAGATTTATGAGTATACAAATGGAAAGGTATGTCCGAATGATTTCTATGGAATTAATCAATGAGCTTTCAGGCTTTAGCTTGGGGAATCAAGCAAACAACAACATCAAGCACAAGTAAGTTGGTATTGCTGATGCTTTGTAATTATGCAGATGAAAAGGGTATCTCATATCCTAGTCAGGAGCATTTAGCTGGTCTATGTCAGATTACCAGAAGGTCAGTTAATAAACATATACAAGAACTTGTGAAAGCAAATCTAATAACAAAATTTAAAGCAATAAATAAAAGTTATGGTTATAACAAATATAAATTAAATATGGAGTATGAGAAAAATATTCCTAAAGGGTATGAGAATAATATTCACAGGGTTAGAGAAAATATTTCTCACAATACTATCAATAATACTAATAATATATATTGCTCAAAATTTGAGGATTTCTGGAATAAAGTTCCAAGAAAAATTGGAAAGAAAAAAGCTAAGAGTATTTATGAAAGGTTGGTAAAATCTAATGAAGTATCAGAAGATGTTTTAATAGATGCTATGGATAATTATTCTAAGTCAGTAGAAAATACAGAGACTAAATTTATAGCACACCCTACTAGCTGGTTAAATGCTGGTCGGTGGTCAGACGAAATAGAGGTTAAAGATAATAAAGAAAAATATAAAGAAAATTGGTTGATGTAAAAACAGGAGAAAACTATGAGCAAGTTAGAAGGTATTTATACCGCTAGAGATTTATACGAAGATGTAAATGATTTATATGAGGGTAAAACGCATCAACAGTATGATGTTGGTTATTCAAATTTAGACGAAATATTTCATTTAGTAAAGCCAATGTTTGTAGTAATTACAGGTGTCGCAAACGCTGGAAAATCGTCATTCACTTACGATATGGCTATGCAATTAGCTAAGATACATAAATTTAAATTCTTGTGCTATTCTCCCGAGCACAGCTTATCTATGAATTTGAAAAGACTTATAGAAAAATATTGTGAGAAACCATTTGACTCATTTTTTCCAAACAGATTATCTTATGATGAAATGATTGGTGCGTTAAAATTTATACAAGACCATTTCTATTTTACAGATAATAAGGAAGAAACACCCACGATAAAATGGTTGTTAGATAAAGCAAGAACTTGTGTTAAAGAATTTGGTATTGATAGTATTATCCTAGACCCTTATAACGAGATATCAAGTGAACGAGGTAATATATCTGAGACAGAGCATATATCTATTGTTATATCTCATATAAAAAGATTTAATAGGGAAACGAATACCATTACTTTTTTAGTAGCACACCCAAACAAACAAATTAGAGATAAAGAAACAGGATTATATAAAGTGCAAAATTTAATGGATATAAGTGGAAGTGCTCATTTCAATAATAAAGCTGATGCTGGAATCATTGTTAATAGAAATCCACAAGAGAATCATACTGAGATTCATATTTGCAAGATAAGAGAATTAGACCTTATGGGAAGGCTTGGAAAATGTTATATGAGATGGAATGACAGAACTAGATGCTTCCACCCATTAGAATCAATTATTGGGAGAAAACACGACTAATGAATGGAATGAGAAACGATAACGCAAGGCATACAGATTTTGGATTCTTAAAAGGCTGTATAAAAGATAATGAAAAAGCTATACCTAGTGATTTAGATATGATATTTGAAAGGAGAGGTAGATTCCTTGTAGGAGAATGGAAAAGAACAGGAGAGAAATTATCAATAGGTCAAAAGATAATGTTAAAGAACTTATCTCTGAATCCTTACTTTTCTGTTATTGTGATAGAGGGATATTCTGATGGTAACACTACAGAAGTAAATGGTATTTATTTCTTTAGGAATGGTAAGTTAGAAAAGACGAATTACAGATGTATTGATGGCTTGAAAGATTTTATCAACAGATGGTATAAATGGGCAGATGAATTTGTGTAACAATATATGAATGGCTTTATATACATAATGAGTAACAAATCTTTTGCTGATAAAAGGATAAAGGTAGGTATATCTAAAAGCGACCCAACTCAAAGAAAAGATAATTTGTATTCAACAGGAGTGCCAGAGCCATTTGTTGTTGAATATTATGCTTTAGTAGAAGAATATGAAGAAATAGAAAAGATAGTACATAAAAAATTAAGTGCATTAAGACCAAACAAGCAAAGAGAATTTTTTATTTGTAGCATAGAAAAAGCTATTGTTACTATTAGAGATTGTGCAGAGATAAACTATGAAAGAATGTTTTACAAAACAGATAAACAATTAAAAGAAGAACAAAAAGAATTGGAAAGGCAAAAAGAAATAGAAAAAAATATTATTATTCAAGAACACGAAAGGGCAAGAAAAGAAAAAGAAGCAAAAGCTGAAAGGGAAAAGACTATGTTTGAAGATACATTTGATTTAGACTTAGATTTTAAATTAGATGAAGATACGATTATGAATACTTGTCCGCATTGTAAAAAAAGTCTTAATAAGTTTGACTAAGTTTTATTTTTACCTTATAAAAGGTATATATGCCTAAAATAGTCAAGAAAACAGAAGAAAATGCAAGAATGGTAACGCAGTTATCTGGGCTTGGATTACCTCACGAACAGATATGTTCCATATTAAATATATCAAAGCCATCACTTTACAAGTATTATCAAGAAGAACTAATCAAGGGTAAAGCAACTGCGAATGCTAAAGTAGCAGAAAATTTATTTAAGATTGCAACAGGCACAGGCAGGGAGGCGGTTTCTGCTGGAATATTCTGGTTAAAGTGCCAAGCTCGTTGGCAAGAAAGGCAAATAGTGGAGATACAAGATGGCACAGAGCAAGATGATAAATTTAAAGAATTGGCAAGAGCAATTCAAAGAACTAGACTCGCAGAATCAGAAAGCAACAATTCTATTAACTGAGTGGTATGCTAAAGCTAGAGATAAGCAACTAATCACAGACGAAGATAAGTATAATATTCAAATTTTTCTTGCTGGTAGAGGTTTTGGCAAGACTTTGACACTAAGTTATGATGCAACTATCTACTGTTTGCTCAACCCAAATTCTATTGTAGGTGTAATAGCTCCGACTTATTCAGACTTAAAAAAGATAATCTTTCAGGGAGAATCAGGATTATTAAATATCATTGACAGAGACCTTATGGCTAATAGTGGTTATAACAAGACAGATAACCAGATAGATTTTTACAATGGCTCAAAGATAATTGGCTTTCCAGCTATTGAGCCAGACCGCATAAGAGGTAATAACTTCCATAGAGCTTATTGTGATGAGTTAGCTTCTTGGAGATACAGAGAGACCTTTGATAACTTGATGATGGCATTAAGGCTTGGAGATAGTCCAAAATGTATCATTACAACTACACCTAGACCAACAGAACTTATCAAAGAACTTGCAGTCAGAGCAGATACCAAAGTTATTAGAGGAAGTACATTTGAGAACGCTGATAATTTAGCTCCATCAACTATCCAAATGTTAAAGGAAAGATATGAGGGAACAAGGCTTGGGCGACAGGAACTATATGCCGAGATATTAGAAGATATAGAAGGTGCATTATTTAATTCTGCTAATATTGAACAAAATAGAGTTGATGTTTTACCAGAGATGCAAAGAATTGTGGTCAGTATTGACCCAGCAGTAACAAGCAAATCATCATCTGATGAAACAGGAATCATTGTTGCTGGTAGAGGGATTGATAATCATTACTATATTTTAGATGATAAATCTGGTATTTTTAGTCCAGATGTATGGATAAAACGAGCCATAGAATTGTTTTATAAATACGAAGCAGATAGAATAGTATGTGAAGTTAATAATGGTGGAGATTTAATTGAAAAATTATTGCGTATACAAGATGCTAATGTGCCATATACTTCTGTCCGAGCAACCAGAGGGAAAATCTTACGAGCCGAGCCTGTATCAAGTCTTTACGAGAGGAATCTTGTACACCATCACAAATACTTTAAGGAGTTAGAAGAACAGATGTGTTCCTATACAGCAGATACGATTAAAAGTCCAGACAGGCTTGATTCTTTAGTGTGGGCTTTGACGAATCTTCAATCTTCTGGAAGGGCAATATTTAGAATCACTTGAGGGACAGAATGGGATTATTTGACAGATTTAAAGGTAAACAGCCAGAGCCATTTCAAAGGAAAGAAGCTCCAAAAGTAATTATTAACAAGCTCAATGCTTATGCTGGTAAAAGCAATAGGCGTTATAAAGAATTTTCACAAGATGGATATTTAGAGAACAGCATAGTATATCGTTGTATCAATTTGATAGCGAATAATATCTCTGCTTGTAAGATTAGAGTTTATTCTGGAGAAGATGAGCTACAAAACCACGAATTGATATCTTTACTTGCAAGACCAAATCCACTTCAATCAGGAAAAGAGTATTTTCATTCAATGGTAAGTTATCTGCTTATATCAGGTAATTCTTATATGTTGAGAGATAAAGAAGTGGGTATACCAAAAGAATTATACCTTTTAAGACCAGATAGGATAGAAATCACAGCATCTAGCTCAATGATACCAGATAAGTATTGTTATAAGGTAGATGGTAGAATGGTAGCTGAATATCCTGTTGATAAGTTGACAGGAGCAAGTCAATTAAAGCACATTAAACTCTGGAATCCTTTAGATGACTTCTTGGGTGCTAGTCCAATCCAAACAGGAGCTTATAACATAGACCAGCATAACTTGGCTGGATTGCATAATGTTGGATTATTAAAAAATGGCTGTACGCCTTCTGCTATGCTTAAATTTCAACCAAAAGATGAAACAGGTATGTCAGCAACTTTAACAGATGACCAGAGAGCACAGATATTAGATGATTTAAGATTTAGATTTGAAGGTGCAAATAATTCTGGTAGACCATTATTGCTTGAAGGAGATTTTGACTACCAACAGCTTGGCTTATCGCCTAAGGATATGGATTTCTTAGAGCTAATGAATATGTCAGCTAGAGAAATAGCTTTATGTTTTGGTGTACCAGCTCAATTAGTTGGTATTGCAGACCAGACTTATGCGAATGTAGCAGAAGCAAGATTATCCTTATACGAAGAAACAATTATACCATTACTTAACCGAATAGAATCAGACTTAAACGAATGGTTAACACCTTTATATGATGGTGATTTAAAAATTGTTTACGACATTGATTCAATACCAGCTATGGCAGAGAAAAGAAGGCAAATATATGAAAATGTTAATTCAGCAGTTAGTTCTGGAATTATTACTAGAAATGAAGCCAGAGAACGATTGGGTCTGGAGTCCATTGATGGAGCTGATAGTTTATTAGTTCCGAGCAATCTATTCCCTCTTGGAGAAGTAGAAGAAGCAGATGAAGAAAATGATATGCCTGTTGATTCAGAGGGAAATGAGAAATATGACGACACATACGAAATGCTTTATGGAGAGAAATTAGACGAATATCCAGATGGAGAAGATGTTGACCCAAAGTTACCTGATGCCTATAGGTTAGGCAACGAAGCAAAGAATTGTGGTAACTGCATCTATTACGAAAACAAATATTGTGATTTCTTTGATGCAGAAGTCAGACCAGAATATTTATGTAATGCTTGGGCTGGAGAAGAAGAAAAGGCATTAGATGATTTAGACCTTGTTCCTACTGATTCTATGGCAAGAGAAGCTCAAAAGGGATTGGATATGAGAAAAGAATTTGGCAGAGGTGGAACAGCAGTTGGTGTTGCAAGAGCAAATCAGTTGGTCAGAAAAGAAAGATTATCACCTAGTACAGTTTTAAGAATGTACTCCTTTTTTTCAAGGCACGAAAATGGCAAACAAGAAGAAGGTTTTAATAGAGGAGATAAAGGCTTTCCATCAGCAAGAAGGATAGCGTGGCAACTTTGGGGCTCAGACGAAGGATTCTCTTGGGCTAAAAAGAAAAGGAATCAGATAATGAAAGAACGAGAAAAGTCATTGGAAGATATGACTTATGAAAATATTAATGAAGATGTTAGCTATAAGGCATATGGTCTTACAGCAAGAGTAGAGACAGCGTTAAGAGAAAAAGTAAAAGAGCACAATGATAAATATGGAGATAAAAAAGGTAAGAGAGTAACGCTTGGAATGTTAGCTCAGTCCTTTAAGCGTGGTATTGGAGCTTATAGAACAAATCCACAAAGCGTAAGACCTAGTGTCAGAGCCAGAGGTGGAGAGGACAGATGGGCGTTTGCACGAGTAAACACTCTATTATCAGCAATCAGAACAGGAAAATTTAAAGGTGGTAAGTTTGACACCGATTTGCTTCCGAAAGGACACCCATTATCAACGAGGAAATAAATATGTTTAAATTTGGCAATAGTTCATTAGAAAAACTAGATACAGTACACCCAGACTTAAAGCTGATTATGACTGAGACCATTAAGCTCACACCGATTGATTTTGGTATTACAGAAGGCTTAAGAAGCATTGAGAGAGCCGAGCAGTTGCAAAAAGAAGGTGCTAGTAAAGTAGGCTCTAAATCAAAGCATTGTGTGGGTAAAGCTGTAGATATTGTGTGCTATAATAATGGAGATGTAACTTGGGATTTAGATTTTTATGAAGCAGTTGCTCAAGTGGTTGGAGAGGTGTCAGAATTATTAGATATTCCTATAAGATGGGGTGGCAGTTGGGAAACAGGTAACTTCAAGCTAAACAGGGATATGAAATTTATTGATGCAGTTCATTTTGAACTAGGAGAGTAGATTGCTAAACAATTTGCTTTATGGTCAATAAAATAAAATTAAATAGGAATAAGGAATATAAGGAATTACTTAAACTATACCTTAATCTTACAAAAAATCTTAACGCTAAACTTAAAAGATTATTCAGGAAAACAGCAAGAAAAGCTGAGAAGGAATATCTGGAAGCTGGAGATATGTATTTTGTGTTCATAGAAGATTTCTCTGATGATTTATACAAGATACTATCTAGTCATTACCGAGCAGTCATTACCGCATCTGGAGAAAGACTAATCAAGCAACGCCAAAAGCAAGAAAGCGAGTTGGATAAGATTATTGCTAAATATATAGCCACTACAACAGCGACCAAAGTTACCAATATAACTGAGACCACCAGAAACAGCATCAGGAAGTCCATAAAGCGTGGTATTGCTGATGGAGAGTCCATTCCTACTATTGCCAAAGATATAAGGCAAGATAACGCATTTAAGCCCTACAGAGCCACTATGATAGCAAGAACAGAGACTCATTCTGCTATGAACTATGGAAATGATGAAGTATCTAAGACATTAGGCTTTGACCAGCCTGTTAAGGAATGGCGTTCTGCATTAGATGTAAGAACGAGAGCTTGGCATAGAGCTATGAATGGGACTGTTGTTGCCAGAGATGATTATTTCAAAGTTAATACTCCTGTTGCTAAAGGTGGTTTTGTGGAAAGAAGAATGAGCTTTACAGGAGATTATGAGAATGGTGGCGGAGCAAATGTTATTAATTGCAGATGTTTTACCTTGTATTATGATTCAGCAGATGAAGTGATTGGGGCAACACCGAAACCAGATAGTCCTATAGTTAATGTAGAGGAACTGCCACCAATACCAGAGCCAAAAATACCTGTAGGTTTTGTTGGGTTTGGTAGAACAACAGATAAAGAATTGGAATTTCATAATGATTCTTGGAACGACAGCCCAGAAAAATATAAACAAATACCAGCTAAATTTAAAGAAATAAAAGTAACAACAACTACTGCTGGGTCTTACTATGACAGTAGTAAAATAAATATAAATAAAGATAGAAATGGCTATAGCAAATCAGCAACTTTTAGGCACGAATATGGACACCACGCAGATAGAGAGATGTGGAAAACAAATTTAAATAAAAATACAAAGTTTGGTAAAAAAATCAAAACAATTAAAGAAGCTGATAAAAGAAATCGTATAGATATTGGCTCATTAGTTTACGCAAAAGAAATAAAAAAAGATAGAGATAAGGTGAAAGAAAATATAAAAAATGGTAGCTATAAATATGAATCAAATCTCCCTCGTAAAAATGGTCTTACTGCTATGGAAAACTATCAAAACCAAAAATTTGCACAATATGGGTATGATGAATCAACCAGAACTTTTGCTAATTTAAAAACCAAAGAAGATATACAAATATTCTTAAATGATGTATTTGAAGATGGAATATTTTTTAAAAAAGAAGAAATAAAACAACTTATAAATTTTGATGAAATTGCTGGTGGCACATTTGAATTAGATATCAGTAGTGTTAGACAGGCTGTAAGATACCAAATGGCAAATAAAATGGGATTAATAGATTCTGAATCGTCAATCGGTATTTTTCGTTCATTAAATGGGTTTATTATGAGAAGGTCTACCAGAGAAGTTACTTTAAATGCTTCAAGAGATATTGGTATGCTATCAGATTATATGGGTGCTATAACAACAAATAAATTTGGATATGGACACAATACAGACTATTATTTAAAAACTCAAGCTAAAGTAAGAATTGGCAGAGAAGCTGTATCAAGTAATAGTTCAGCAGAAGCATTTGCACAATATATATCATTATCATCATCTCCACAATCACAGCTATGGAGAATTAAAATGACCGAATTTGCTCCAAACACTAAAAATGGTTTTGATGAAATGGTTGATGTAATATTAAAAATGGATAACTTAGATTGAGCTATTGTCGTGCTTCTTTTGGAATTTTAAAGACTGTTGTGCTTATATCTTCTGGCTCAATTCTAACATTTTTCTTAATTGATTTATTTATTAATCTTATATAGGAAAGTTCAACACTTTTGCTATCAAAAGCATTGGGATTATCATAGACTTCATATGTAAACAAATCTTTATAAAATTGATAACCAAAGTGTCGCACATAAGATTCTTGTGCTTCTCTTATATCTTTGTTTTTTTGTACTTGTATATCATTAATTACATCATCTAGTAATGCCATAATTCTCCTATATTTAAGTCAATTTCAACCAATCATTATAATATTTTATAAAATAATTGTATATATTTTTTAATAGCTATATAAATCAAACACTTACAGACTAAATAAAGTATATAAAAAAGTTGCATATATAATCTAATTATATATAATAGGTTTTATAAGTTAATAACAACTTATATAAAAACTTAAACAGGAGATAGGAAATGAATTGCCAAATTAAATACATAGAGAGTGGAGTAGATGTAATAACTGATAGCTATTTATTAGATATGTTACTTGAAACCGACAAAACAACACTCACAAAATTATCAGAGAAATATATGCGTGATGATAAAAGAGTTATAGATGAAAATAGAGCATATATAGGAAATAAAAGGGACTATGCTTATACATATAAGACTGTTGAATGTGATAGCTTTGAGGAATTGTTTGAAAAATATAATAAGATTTTACACAAGGGAGCTAGAATATATGTGGAAGGCTGGTCTAATGATTTCATAGTTATGCAACAAGGTATGGAAAAAAGAGATTCAGAAATAGAATATTGGGAAACAAACTATAAGACCAGTAAAGCTGGAGAATTTTTAACAGTTGAAAGATAATTTTAACAGGGAGCAGAAATGCTCCCACCTGTCCTAGAGTGTGTGCTCTAGCTGACGAGTTCAAAAGAACGAAACAGAATAAAAACTTAAATAGGAGATAGGAAATGACAAATTATAAATTTATGACAGCAGAAGAAGTAGAAGATACTATTGATAGAGCAGTTGAAAAAGCAATGGCAGAAATCAATAAGATTGATTTAAACCAATGGGAAAGTGATGGGTGTGGTTTAGCTATGGCACTTGATGGATTATTACGAAATCAAGTTTTAGACCAAATAGAACATTTTGCAGATTAATTAACAGGGAGCAGAAATGCTCCCACTTACATTAGGAGTATAATATGAAAGTATGGGATAACGAACTTGGCAGAAAAAGTAAATTTAGAAAAGGTCATTCTTGGAGAAAAATTTTAGATAATGTAAATGAAGGGGACAAAGTAATTAATGGTAGTAATGAGGTTTTTATTTGCACAATGAAATTAGATTTAAACGAATATCATAATTTTGGAGAGAAAAATCTTAGAATTTATTTGCACCCAACAAAAAAAGATGGAACTTTACATAAGGGAAGAATTCCTATTTGTTATCGTAATGATGGGAATTTCTTATGGGAAAAAGAAAAAACAAATTGCTAAGAGGAACTTGAGGGCTAGAAATAGCCCTTTTTTTTTATCTAAAAATAATTATATAAAATACTTGCATATATAATTAAATTATATATACTAGGTTTTGTTATTTAATAAAAACTTAAACAGGAGATAGAAAAATGCCAGATATGAGATGGTTGACACAAGGGGAAGATACTTCTGATTGGGATAGAAGAATAGAAGAAGAAACAGAAAAATGTTATGCAAGAGGAGAAACACCTTATTATCCAAAAATTGAAAATGATGATTATGATGAGTTTGAAGATTATTGGGATTAATTTTAACAGGGAGCTAGAAATAGCTCCCACTTTAAAAACTTAAATAGGAGATAGGAAATGGAAAAAAGAAAAGTTATTACGCAAAGAGCATTTAAGCTCAAAAAGGAAAAAAAGAAAGAAGATGTTTTATGGTGGGATAGGTATAACGCAGAACAACATCTAATAGAAGAAACTAATATTCAGCCTGTTTTGGAAAAACTTGCAAATGAATTAAGTAATCACGCAAAAAATTTAGAAAATCTTAAATATTATGTTGAGTATGATAAGTGGTATGGTAAAAATCCAAATACTTTATCCAATGATACAATTTTATTCTCCAAAGTGGCTAGAGATAAAATGGAATATTTAAATGAAATAAAAGCTATAGAATCTATACTTAAAGATATGAAAAGAATTGGGAAGATGGTTGAATTTCCAATGAGATAAAAATAGAAATTATTTTTGCTAAGAGAAACTTTAGGGCTGGAGACAGCCCTTTTTTTTTTGCTTGTTTATAACCTTATTTTATTGCTAGAATATAATAACTTTAACTTGACAGGGATTTTAAGTTATGTCAGATGAAAACTTTGAGATTGTAAACGATATATTAGATATTGAGTGCGATTACAAAGGCATAGATGCTGATGAAGATGGTAGCTTTGAAGGCTATGCTTCTGTATTCGGCAATAAAGACTTGGGGAATGATGTTATCAAGCAAGGTGCTTTTGCAAAATCAATATACGAAAAAAAACCACGACAAATAAAATTACTTTACCAACATAAGACAGATGAGCCTATTGGTGTAATTGATTCTCTGGAAGAAGATAAGAGAGGATTAAAAATCAAAGGCAGACTTGCTATGGGAACACAAAAAGGCAAGGAAGTTTATGAGCTTATGAAAATGGGTGCATTGGATTCTATGTCTATTGGTTATAGGCTGTCTCCAGATGATTATAAATATAGCGATAAGTTAAAGAAAAGGACAATTACGAATTTGGATTTAATGGAAATATCAATGGTAACTTTTCCAATGAATCCGAAAGCTAAGATAACAAAAGTTAAATTAGCTGAAATGAATGTAAGAGAGATAGAACATTACTTACGAGATGTTGGTTTGATGTCTAGTTCTGTTGCGAAGCAAAGTGCAAGTATATTATATAAATCATTTAACCATCTGGAAAATGAGCAACGAGAGGTTGTAGATAGTATCAAGCATTTAATTAACACAATTAAACATTAATGGAGTTTATTATGAGTGAAGAAATTAAATCTGTAATAGACAACTTAGCTTCTACCTTTGAAGATTTCAAAGAAGAAAATACTAAGCGTCTAAGAGAGATTGAAGAAAAAGGCTCAGCAGACCCAATTCTTGAGGAAAAAGTTCAAAAGATGACTGATGATTTAGCTCAGATGGCTGAAGCAAAGCAGAAGATTGAACTTCAAGAAAAAGCGTTAGCTGATGCTCAATCTAAACTTGAGAATCTTGAAACAGTTATCTCAAGACCAAATGCTTCTGGTGAAGCAAAAGATGTAGATGTTCAAATGAAAGCATTTGACAAATGGTTAAGAAAAGGGGAAGTAGACGAAATGGAGAAGAAGGCACTTTATGAGTCAGACGACACATTAGGTGGTTTTTATGCTCCAGCAGAATATGTAGCAGACTTAATTAAGGGTGTTACAGAGATTTCTCCTATTCGTTCTATTGCTAGAGTAAGAACAACATCAAACAGAGGTATTGAAGTTCCTAAAAGAACAGGTCAATTCTCTGCTCAGTTTGTTGCTGAAACAGCTACAAGAACAGAGACAACAGGCTATACAACAGGTCTTTTGCAAATTGATGCACACGAACTTTACGCCTTAGTTGATATATCTCAAGCTATGCTAGAAGATTCTGCTTTTGACCTAGAGTCTGAAATGTCAGAAGAATTTGGCACACAGTTTGCTAAAGCAGAAGGTACAGCGTTTGTATCTGGAAATGGTGTAGGTAGACCTCAAGGTTTTACTGATTCATCTGCTGGTGTGAGTGCAACTAATTCTGGAAATGGGACTGCATTAACAGCAAATGGTATCATTGACTTAATGTTTGATATTAAATCAGACTATATGAACAATGCTACTTTTGTAATGAACAGAGATACTTTTGGAAAAGTTCTTCAATTAGAAGATACCGAAGGACAAAAAATCTTTGTTAATTCTATGAGCTATGTTAATGGTGCTCCAGCTACAATTATGGGTAAACCATTCATCTTAGCAGAAGATATGGCTTCTGTAGGTGCTGGAACTAAGCCTATAGCTTATGGAGATTTCTCAAGAGCTTACACTATTGTAGACAGAGTTAATCTTTCAGTAATGAGAGACCCTTACTCACAAGCTACAAGTGGTAATATTCGTTATGTCGCCAGACGAAGAGTTGGTGGTGCAGTAGTTCTAGCTGAAGCTATTAGACTACAAAACATTTCTGCATAAGGGAGATTATTATGAGAGATATTTCAAATAGAACTAAAGCGGTTACTTGCCAAGATGCAAAAGTATTTACAGCAGATTCTGATGGAACAACAGTTGATATACAGGGCTTTGAGTCTGTTATGTTTGTTGTGAACTCAGGAATTGAAGGAGATACTTTATCTGGAAGTGTTAAGTTTGACTTTATACTTCAAGAATCATCTAACGATTCTGATTGGTCAGCAGTAACAAGCTCAACATCTGTAACTGAGGGCTCAGTTGATTCTTCTGGAATCTTCTTAACTTTAGATGCAAATGGAGAGACACCACAAACTAGTCAAATTGGTTATATAGGTGGTGAAAGATATGCGAGAGTGAAAATTGATGCAACAGGTACTCATTCCAATGGAACGCCTATAAGTGTTCAAGCGATATTGGGTAATCCTATTGACTCAGAAGATGCTTAAGCATTAATAGTTTGGTAAGGGTGGGTTAATGCTCATAGACTTTCTCTGCCCTTACCTCTATTGATTAAATGGTGTTAAGTTAATATCATTCAATGAATAGGAGTAAATTATGAAAATTAAAATGTTATGTGATGTATCTGCTTCTGCAAATGAATCTGGTAATGCAACCAGAATTTATAAAGATTCAGAAATAATTGATTGTAAATTTCAATGGCAAAAAGATTTAGCAAATACTTTAGTGCAGAGTAATCTTGCTATGGAAATCAAGATAGACGAGCCTAAAGAAACGAAAGCCAAGAAAAAAGTTACTAAGAAAAAAGTTACAAAGAAAAAAACTACTAAAAAGAAAACATAGAGGTTTAGATGGCTAGGTCTATTGGTAGCAATTTTTCTACACAAATCTCTAGCAACTCTGTTAGACCTTTTTATGCAGTTAAATTAAATTATTCTACACCGCTAAGACTATGGACAGGTCAAGGAGAGTTGACCATTGATTCAGAGATATATACAGGCTCACCTAATCTTATGGCTGTATCTAATGTTAATGAAACAGGAGAAACTAAAGCAAGTGGAATTAATTTAACCTTTTCTGGAATACCTACATCTTTGATATCTAGCTCATTAACAGAAACACAGCAAGGGATTACAACAGAGGTTTATTTTGGCGTATTAGAAACATCATCAAATGCCCAAGCTATTGTAGATAATCCTTATCAAATATTTGCTGGATTAGTAGATGTAGTTAGTATTGCTGAATCTGGAGATACATCAACCATTCAATATAATATTGAAAACAAATTAATAGCTTTAGAACGACCATTAGATTTTAGATATACAGACCAAGACCAAAAATTCTTTTTTCCAAATGATAAGGGATTAGAATTTGTTGATGATTTACAAGATAAAGAGATTGTTTGGGGTGGTGGCTAATGTGGCTGATGTTAAAGATATAATAAAACTTTATAGATATTTTCATAAATACGATAACTTTACAGATGATGAAATATATCAAAATATATTACCTTCTTTAAAATTAAAACAATATTGCTTACACCAAGATAAACAAGGGTTGTATGGTTTTACAAATTGGGCTTTTTTAAGTGAGCAAGAAGAACAACATTTTTTAAAATATAAAGCGATAAGAAGCAGTCAATGGTGTTCTGGTGATATTGTTTGGCATATAGATACTGTTGCATTGGGAAATATACCATCAATAATAAATTATACTAAAAATTATTTTACCCATTTGTTAGGTGTTGATAAAAAAGTCAAATGGTTAAGAATTTATGATGATAAGATAATACATAAAGAAATAACAACTAAAAGGCATTTTGTATAATGGGTGGTTTTTTTGACAGCATTGTAAAAGAAGTTACAAATTGGTATAACAATTTTAGTTTTACTGATTTTTTAGGAAATTTTTTAGTAAACATTTTAGTATCTTCTGTATTGTCTAAGGCTTTTGCAAAAAAACCAAAAGTAGATTATTCAGGTCAGCTTCAGTCAAGAACAGAAATGGTTAAACAAGCGATTGTTGCTAGAGATACTGTTTATGGAGCAACAAAAAAATCTGGTGGAATTTTATTTATGGAATCCACTAACAATAATAAAGATTTACATATTATTATCCAATTAGCATCACACGAAATACAATCTATTGATACCATTTATTTTAATGATGAAGCATTAACATTATCAAGTACAGGCACAGATAGTAATGGTATTCATCAATACAAAGTTACATCACCAGATAAATACGCAACAGAATCAAGATTTACACAAAAAACAAGAACTTTAATTGTATCTGAATATGTAGATGTTACTTTTAACAGAGCATTACCTTTTGGAAATTACCAAAAAGAAAATGGGAAAGGTATAAAAAAAGGAACGACTGCTGTAACCTTAATATCTGATACTGCTTTTTCTATTTCAACAAGCGATACCATAAATATAAATGGTGTTGATTATGGAGTATCAACAGGTGGAACTGCAACAGGCTCTGGAACAAGATTTACATTACAAGTTACTCTTGCAGAAGGATTAAGAACAGATGTAAGAGCAACATCAATCTATCAAGCTGTATTTGGAAGTGGAACAATAAGAATATCTCCATATCGTGAAAATTCTAATACTCCTTTACCTTATCTTGCTGGAACATCAACGACTACTGGTAATTACGCAATTATAGCTAAACAAACATTTACAGATAGCTCAGAATTAACTGTAAGAATAAAACAGCATTTAGGCTCTGATAACCAATTAGCTGATGCAGATTTAATAAGCGAAGTTCCAGATTGGACAACAGCTCATAGATTACAAGGTATTGCTTATTTATATGTAAAATTAAAATATGACGCTGATGTATTTCCAAGAGGTATTCCAAATATAAGTGCAGAGATAAAAGGTAAAAAATTATTAGATTTTAGAACAAGTACAACTGCATATTCTAATAATCCAGCATTAGTTTTATATGATTATTTAACAGACACAAGATTTGGTTTAGGTGTTCCAACATCAGAAATAGACACAACATCTTTTACAACAGTTGCTGATATATGTGATGAAGATATAACTTTAGATGGTGGTGGAACAGAGAATAGATATGAAGCCAATGGGATTGTATATTCTAATGTAGAGCCAATGACTGCAATAGATGAAATTGTAGGCTCTATGCTTGGCATATTAAGTTATTCAAATGGTAAGTTTATTTTAGCTGGTGGAAAATATGCAAGTCCAACATTAACACTTGACGAAGATGATTTAAGAAGTGGATTAGATATTCAAACTAAACAATCAAGAAGAAATTTATTTAATACAGTAAAAGGTATATTTACAAGTCCTGAGAGTAATTGGCAACCCTCAGATTATCCTATGATAACTTCTTCAACTTTTGTATCAGAAGATAATGATATTACTATATTTGGAAATATTGATTTGCCATTTACCACATCATCATCAATGGCTCAAAGGATTGCAAAAGTAGTATTATTTAAAAATAGACAGCAGATAGTAATAAAGGCTCAATGTAAATTAACAGCTTTTACTCTACAAGTTGGAGATACTGTTCAAATAAATAATACAAGGTTAGGATTTACAAATAAAATATTTCAAGTTGCTGATTGGACATTTGTAATGACAAATGACGATATTGGGGTTGATTTAGTCCTTCAAGAAACATCAGCAAGTGTTTGGGATTGGAACGCAGAAGAATCAGAATTTATATCAGATAATACAACATTACCGCATTTTGAAGATGTATTTGCACCATCTGTATCAGCTTTTGATATTATGAGGGCTTATTCTGGCGTAATATCAACAGTTTTAGTTATTGAAGTAGCATCTAATCAAGGGACAACGAATGAATTTGAGGTGCAATATAGAAACACCAGTACAGACATTGAATTTACCTCTCTAGGACGCAGTAAAGGCACTAAATTTGAAGTTTTAAACGCAGAAGATGGTAGCACCTATGAAATCAGAGCAAGGGCTATAAATGCCTTTAATGTGGCTTCTGACTTTACTTTTATAACTCACGAAGTAGTAGGAAAAACAGAAGCTCCAGCAGATGTATCTAATTTCTCTGTCAATGTAGTTAATAATCTTGCGGTATGTTCTTGGACACCAAATACCGAATTAGATTTATCTCATTATGTAATAAGACATACTTCTGCAACATCAAGCCCTGTTTATGCTGGAAGTCCTATTGTTGCCAATTATATATCTAAGGCAACAAATCAAATATCATTACCAGCTCAAACAGGAACTTATATGATTAAAGCGGTTGATGTTTTAGGTATACCATCTGATACATCAACTAAAAAAGCTATTATTAGAAATCAAATAGCAGATGATTTTAATGCAGTTGCTACAACAACAGAATCTACATCTTTTTCTGGCACAAAAGACGAGGTTGAAGTTGTTAATAGAGACAGCACAAATTTTTTACAAATAACACTAGGAGAGCTTTTTGATTCTCATTCTGGATTGTTTGATTCTGCTCTAGGAAATTTTGATGATGGCGGAGAAGTGGCTAGTAATTTAGATGGCTTTTATTATTTCAGCTCTAACCCAATAGATTTAGGAGCTATTTATAATTCATATGTTACAACTTCAATGACAAGCTCAAGGTTTAATGCAAATAGTTTATTTGATAGTTTTGAAGGATTATTTGACAGTCAAGAAGGTAATTTTGATGGCGGATATACAGAGTTTGATGATGTTAATGCTGTTATTCAGATATCAACTTCTAACGATAATGTTACTTATACTGATTATCAAGATTATGTATTAGGCAATTACAAAGCCAGATATATAAATCTAAGAGCAAAACTAAGCACAACCAATGCAGATTCTACACCAGCTATATCAGCTCTATCAGCAACCATTGATATGCCAGATAGAGTAGTAGCGGAAGATAATATATCAGCAACAACAAGCGGAAAAGTTGTAACATTTAGCCCAGCATTTAAAGCGTTGCAAGGACTAGGAATAGAGATAGATGATTTAGACCAAAATCAGCATTATGTAATCTCAAGTAAATCAGCAACAGGTTTTACTATAAATTTTTATCAAGGTAGCGGAACAGGTAGTCCTGTCGCAAAAGATTTTGGTTATGTTGCTAAAGGATATGGGTATCTTGAGAGTAGTTAATTTAAAAAGTTTATGATAATCTTACTATTATTTAATGGAGTAAAAAATGAGTCAGAATGATTTTACTATTGATAATCAGACCTTTCCAAATACAAGGGCTGATATAAATTCTGCATTACAAGCGTTAGCGAGTACAAGTTCAGGAGCTTCTGCTCCATCAACCACCTTTGCAAATCAGCTCTGGTATGATACAGCAAACAATAAGCTATATATCAGAAATGAAGATAATGATGCAAATATACTATTGGCAGAATTAGACCAAACCAATGACACAGTAGAATATTTTTCTAGTGATAGCATAAGAACAGCATTGATTGAATATACTGATGGCACAGATGCCCTAACAGTAGCATCAAATGGAGCTTTAACAACTGCTGGTAACTTATCTATTGGTGGCTCAAACAATGAATTAAGATTTTACGAAGGTGCAAATTATGTAGGCTTTGAAGCTCCAGCTTTATCAGCAGATAAAATATGGGTTTTACCAGATGCAGATGGAAGCTCAAATCAAGCATTAATAACAGATGGCTCTGGGAATTTATCTTGGGGAACTGCTGGAGAATCTTTAAGACCTAATGTTAAACCACTTATTATTAATGGTGCTATGAACATATCACAAAGGGCTACAAGTACAACATCAATTACAGGTAGTGGTTATCATACTATAGATAGAATGAAAGTTGATTTAAGCGATAATGGTACTTGGACACATTCACAAGATACTGATGTCCCATCTGGACAAGGTTTTTCTAAATCTTGGAAATTAGATTGCACGACAGCAGATACTTCTGTTGCATCTGGTACTTATCATTTAGCAAGATATATATTTGAAGGACAAGATTTACAATTACTTAAAAAAGGAACAGCTAATGCTGAAAAAGTAACCATATCTTTTTGGATAAAAGCAACAGTAACAGGAACATATATTGCTGAATTATTTGATACTGATAACTCAAGGCAAATATCACAATCTTATACAGTAAGCAGTTCTAATACTTGGGAGAAAAAAGTATTAAGTTTTGCTGGAGATACATCAGGTACTTTAAATAATGATAATGCTAGTAGTTTTGCTATAAATTTATGGTTAGGTGCTGGTAGTGATTTTTCAGGTGGTACATTAAGCACAACTTGGGGAAGCTCAACTAATACAGATAGAGCAGTAGGACAAGTCAATAGTGCAAGTAGCACAAGCAATAATGTTTATTTTACAGGATTACAAATGGAAGTGGGAGAGTTTACATCAAGCACAATTCCATCATTCCAACACGAATCTATAGAAGATACTAAAACAAGATGTTATAGATATTTTATAGCGAATAGTGCAATTAAACCAGCAACACAAGCTACATCAACTACAGCTATACAAGGATTGCCACAATTTAGAACAAATATGAGAGCTTCACCAACAGCTACACATATAGCAACAGCTGGTTTTGGTTTAGTAGGTGGAAGTTTTACCACAACATCTTTAGCAGTATCTAGTGTAGGTGTAGAAGGTGGTAGATATGCTGTTAATCATAATAGCTCAATTACCGCAAATCAACTTTGCGATTGTGGATTACCAATAACCTTAGATGCAGAGTTATAGGAGTAATATATGGAAGATTCAAGAACAGTAACATCAGCTCAAAAAGTAAATGACGAACAAGGAAATTATGTTTGTATTAAAGTAGTCATTGATGGTGTTGAAATGATGATACCAAAAGATGATTTAGCTAATAAAGAACGAGCATTAGTAAAAGTATGGGAAGATTCTGGCAACACCATAGCCGAAGCAGATTAGGAGAAGTAAATGGCTGGATTAAAAGTACATACAGCAGAAACAGAATATGCAGTAACTCAAGCAGAGATTAAGGCTTGGAACAAAATAGATTCTTCAGATGATGATACAGTTGTCGCATTGATTGAAAGAGCTGTTCATAATTGGGCTAAAGAATATACAGGAAGAACTCTAACCACAGTAACTTATCAATTATTTATAGATTCAATATATGAGGTAGATTTGCCAATACAAGAAGGCTCTTATGTTGGCATAGACCAAAACATAAATAGGCGTAGTATTCATCTTCCAAAAAGCCCTGTATCAAGTGTTACGCATATCAAAAGTTATGATGATGATGATACAGCGACAACTTTTGCAAGTACAAAATATTATGTAGATACTGCAAGTGTTCCATCAAGAATTGTATTGAGACAGGGAGAAACTTACCCAACATCTTTAAGAGTAGCTAATGCTTTAGAGATTCAATATGTTGCTGGATATGGTGGCTCTACCACTATTCCTTATGATATTAAATCAGCTTGTCTTACTTATTCTGCTTATTTATTTGAACATAGAGGAGATTTATTAGATGGTAAGAGAGTTCTAGCTCCAACATCTGCTACACAATTATTACAGGCTTATAAAGTCAAGTCATTATCTACTAATACATATCAAGGATATGCTCATTATGGGGGTATGTTTGGTTGATTGGAGAATTTAGGAACAGAATAGCTTTACAGTCATTCACACCTTCAACTGATTCTGGTGGTGGTCAATCTATATCTTGGTCAACAGCTACTACTGTTTGGGCTAAAGTAGAAAATTTATCTGGAGATGAAAATAGATTTGGCGACCAACTGCAAGACAGAAGTAATTATAGATTCACCATTAGATATTATTCTGCTTTGACACCAAAATATAGAATTAGTTATAACTCTAAAACATTTAATATCCAACATATAAGCTCAGTATTAGAAGGCAAAGAACGCTATCAAGTTATCAGAGCAGAGGAAGGAGTAGCGACTTAATGACTGTTAAAGTAGAAATTAAAAGCAAGATAAAACAAAAGACTGATAAAGCTGTTGATTTGTATGACCAGAAAACCGCTATTTATTTGAACAAAGTAGCAAATATGTATAGAAATTATATTGTTATTGGTATGCAACAAACTGCAAAGGGTGGCAGAATTTATGGTAAACGAAAGCACGAAGCATCTCTGCCAGATAATCCACCAGCCATTGATACAGGAAGATTAGTAAGTAGTATTTCACTTCATAGAGCTATGCCTTATATGGCAAAAAAAGAAGCAACAGTATTTACTGATGTTAAATATGCCAATATATTAGAGCAAAGTTTTGCAAGAGGTGGGTTGCAAAGATATTTTATGGGTAAAGAATCAAGAGCATTTAAACAAGCAGAGCAGTATGCTAATGCTAAATATAAAGATATTTCAATAGGGAAAACGAAAATAATATGAGCTTTCAT
>Ga0181553_10001025_pt1 | contig 24935 bp, 20 predicted proteins | sample 011ome_17_FD_133753 | JGI IMG/M metagenome (GOLD analysis project Ga0181553, IMG submission 133753) | Coastal salt marsh microbial communities from the Groves Creek Marsh, Skidaway Island, Georgia - 011502XT metaG (megahit assembly) | ecosystem: Environmental > Aquatic > Marine > Intertidal...
ATTGGGCAAAAAACCTTTGGAAAAGGCACCGTTCAAAAATTAGATGATTTAAGCTATGGGCAAATAAAAATTACTGAATCTAAGTTTTACAGAATTACTGGGGCTGGGATGCAAAGCAAAGGTATATATCCAGATATAACATTACCAAGCAGCTGGGATATAGAAGAAATAGGTGAAAGTTCATATGATACAGCCCTCCCATGGGATGAGATTAAACCAGTTCGTTTCCAGAAATTTTCTATGGATACCTCTTTGATCGCCTATTTGAATGATAAACATTTAAAAAGAGTTAATCTTAGCCCTAATTTGAAATACATCCTTGATCTAAGAAAAAGATATGAAATCCAAAAAAACAAAAAGGTTATTTCTTTAAACATAGATAATAGATGGGCTGAAAAAGAAGAAAGGCAATTATGGGCTTTAGATATCGAAAATAAGCGACGTGCTTCGCTTAATTTAGAAATTTTTGATTCCTTCAAAGATATGGAAGATTTCAATGATTCTAAGGAGATGGCAAATATTGAAAAAGATTTTGAAATAAATATTAATGATGACTACCTTTTAAATGAGGGCGCGGAAATTCTTTCAGACTATGTCTCTCTTGCTCAAAACACTCACTTATCTCAATCTGCATAAAATATGAAAATTGTATCCTTTAATATTAATAGTATCCGCGCTCGCCCACATCAACTAATTCATCTTAGGGATACCTTTGATCCAGATGTAATTGGAATTCAAGAGACCAAAGTAGATGACCCAGAATTTCCAATTGAAGAAATAAAAAGAATTGGATACCACCCAGAATTTTGGGGTCAAAAAGGTCACTATGGGGTAGCCATTTTAAGTAAAAATAAACCTTTAGATGTACAGAAGGGATTTGACGGAGATACAAAAGAGGATCAAAAAAGATTTATTCAAGCCACTTTTAAATGGAAAAGAAAAAAAATTACTATCATGAACGGGTATTTTCCTCAGGGAGAAAATAGGTCTCATGCAACCAAATTTCCAAAAAAAATAAAATTTTATGATGATTTAAAAAATCACATCAAAAAGCTTAAAAAAGTTGAAGAGAATTTGATTGTAATGGGAGACTTTAATGTTGCTCCTACGGAATTAGATATTGGCATAGGAAAACAGAATGCAAAGAGATGGTTGCGGGATGGGAAAACAGCATTTCTACCAGAAGAAATAGCAATGTGGAATAAAATTAAAGACTTGGGTTTTGTAGATTCCTGGAGAAAAAAAAATCCTGATGAGGGATCAATATATTCATGGTTTGATTACCGCTCAAGAATGTTCGATGATGATCCCAAAAGAGGATTACGAATTGATCACATACTATTATCAAAAAATATAGAGGATGCAATTCTTGATACTGGTATAGATTACTCTGCTAGAGCAATGGAAAAGCCATCGGACCATTGTCCGATTTGGCTCGAATTAAAATAAAGTTTTCAAGAAATTTTCTACTATCTTTTAGATTGAAAAAATTTTCTAAGAAGATCAGAAGATTGCTCGTGCAGATGTCCACCACTAAAAAGCACTTTATGATTAAGATGATCTCTATCTAGAAATTGATCAATTGATGAAATTGCTCCTGTTTTTGGTTCATGCGCACCAAAATATAGGCAATCAATTCTGGCATCCATTATTGCTTTTGCGCACATATGACAAGGCTCAAGGGTTACATAAATATCACAACCAATTAACCTATAATTCTTGATATATTGACTTGCTTGATTAATTGCATTGATTTCTGCATGAGAGGAGACTGAGTTTTTTGTTTTTACTTGGTTATAGCCCCGACCGATAATTTCTCCCCTTTTTACAACTATTGCACCCACTGGAACCTCATCATTATCAAATGCCAATTTAGCCATATCAATAGCCTCAACCATGAAATGCTTAATATAATTTTTATCTATGGACAAATTTTATAATTAGGTTTTTCAAAGAAATTTAGCCCATTCTCTTAGCGGCCTTCTTTCAGATTTCAAGGAGTTAACTACAGCATTATCATCTCTATACCCTATTGCCATGCCGCAAAATAATATATCGCTGTCTTCAGCTTTTACAAACTCAGAAACACTATCATGTTTCATTGACCAAGCTTCTTGGGCACAAGTGTCTAATCCAGCTTCTTTTGCTAACAACATAAAGGTTTGTAAAAACATTCCTAGATCAGACCATTGAGGGGGACCCATTTGTCGATCAACATAGCAGAAAAAAGCACAAGGTGCTCCAAAGAATTTAAAGTTCTGCATAACTTGATTCAATCTTGCGTCCTTATCATCTCTTGCTATGCCTAATAGTTCATACATTTGTTCACCAAGTTCATACCTAGATGTTCTGTAAGGCTCTTTAAGTTTTGGAGGATAGATATCGTATGCTGGAAGCTCAGGCTTTGTCCAATTCCCTTGAAATTCAAGAAAATTATTCATTGCTGAATTATTAATTACATATATTTTCCAAGGTTGGAGATTACCACCAGAAGGCGCCCTGCTTGAAAGCATCAGTAATTTTTCAATTAACTCATTTGACACCTCCTGATTTGTAAAAGATCGAATTGATTTTCGTTCAAGGACTGCATCGGAAACTAACATATATCACCTATAAGATATCAAATAACCTGTCACTTGATTCTACTGTAAGTATATAAATATTGGCAAAATAATAATTTTTAATCTTAATATAAGCCTCAGCTACTTACCTCTCTAAGAGATTGTAAAAATGATTAATGAATTTGCCTACGCTTAAGGATTGAGGAAAATACCGCGCCTAGGATATAACCAGGCGCCTTAATAAGGTCCAATAAAATTCCAAGAGCGCCTATGGCAATCCATCTAAATGGAAATAAATAGTTTGGCTTTATGTTATTGGTCAATGGGAAAAAAATACCTCTATATAAAAATGAGGCTGTGATAATACATCCAAAAAAAATTTTAGTAACGTGAGGGAAGTACCATATGGATTCCTCAACCCAATCAGCGACAACGGCATTCCATCGATAAACAAAATACGAAATAATAATAAAAATTGCTAACTTTACAAAATTATTATTATTTGAAGGATTTTTTGAATAGCCTCTTAAAACACCTCTGTTAATTATAAAAGTTACGCAAGCTATGCAAATTATGCTTACCAAAAAAATCTTGGTAAGGTGAGGAATAAAAAAAATACTATCCCCACCGACAATAGAATTCCATTTTTGACTGATGATGAGGCCAAGCAATAAAGTCATACCAAGATATATGTCTCTAACATTGTTTTGGACGTCTAAAAATGATGTATAAATCTGATAAATGAAGAACTTCTTAAGAGTAGAAAATAAATTTACAGGTAAATTGGAGTAGCTAAGATAATTCTGTTCGGGCAAATGATATCTTAGATTATTTTTAATGCGTGTTTTCCACTCAACGTCACCTCCAGCTCTAACCCCTTCTTTGATTTTATAGCCATTCAAAAAATTAGTCTTTTTCATCAAGGTTCCAGGAGCGGTTTCATGCCCCAATCTTCCATAAGTCGATGCACGCAGAAGCTTTTGAAACTTCGTGGTAGCAAAATATTTAGTCTTGCCAAAAACAACATCACATTGGTAATGCTGCATTAGTCTCCAATAATCAGTAAGCCATTCTTTCTTAGGAATAGTTGTTGCATCTAGGAAACCTAACCAATCAGATGAAGCAATGGCAGCACCAGCATTAGTAGCCTCATATGGGAATGCTCTGCCAGGTGGAAATTTTTCTTTAAACCTTGTAAGAAAAGGTAAAGAAAAAATACTTTGAAGCAAGCGATCATACTTGTAAGCTTTGCCAACTCTTAGGTAGATGATTGGTATTGAAGAGCTTATCTTCTTCACTCCAATTTCAATTGCATTTGAAGAGCTTGAATCAGCTATAATAATTTCGCTTGGAGGGAGTGTTTGTGCGTGGATGCTAGAAATCAGCTCCTTGAGATGAATAAAATTATCAAGCGTTGGAACAATAATGCTAATCTTGGGGTTCGTCTCAATTGCTTTAAGCATAGCTATTCCTTATATGCTAAAACTGTCCAAAAGGCTCATTACTGTACAAAGTTAATAGAAAATTTGACACATTAACACCTAAACTTTCATAGAAATTCTTGCATGAAGGATTGAGTTTAATGACCATTGATAAATTTGTAATTTTGAGGTTAATTAATGCCATATATATCCCTAGTAAATACTTTTTCTTTGACATCATCAAGAGAAGCATCCGGCCGATTAGCTAAAATAATTTCACTTTTTTGTTTAAAGAACTCTATTGAGCTAACAACCTCACAATCAAACATTGAGCTCAAATTAACTAGGGGTTCATATATGAGGATAGTAATATTTTTATCTAATTCCTTAAGAGCTTGTATTACATCAACAATTGAAGATTCCCTAAAATTATCAGAGTTTTTTTTCATCGCAAGAAGATATATGCCAATTACTTTCTTATCCAAAGATGCAACATAATGTGCAATATATTTTTTTCTTGAGATGTTGCTTCTAATAATAGAGCTAAAAAGCTCCTGAGGTATGTCACCGAAATCTGATTCAAGTTGTTTTGTATCCTTGGGCAAGCAATATCCACCATATCCAAAAGATGGATTGCAATAATGAGCACCAATCCTCGGATCGCTTGTAACGCCATCTATAATAGACTGACTATCTAAATTACTTGCTAAAGCAAAGGTATCAAGCTCATTAAAAAAACTAATTCTTGTAGCTAAATAGGCATTTGAGAAAAGTTTTACCGCCTCTGCTTCACCACTTTCCATTAAAAATATCTCTGGATCATTTGAAGTAAATGATGCAAATAATTCTGCAATTTTTAATCCAAGTAGCTCGGTGTTTCCCACAATAATCCTACTTGGGTTCAGATTATCTTCAAGCGCACTTCCTTCTCTCAAAAATTCTGGAGAAAAAATAATTCGCAAATCTGGATAATGAACTTGAAGCCTTTGCGTGTAGCCTTGCGGAACAGTGGATTTTATTAGAATGGGAGAATTTATATTTTTTTCACTTATCTTAGAAATAACCGAGTCAAGTTGAGAGGTATCAAAAAATTTAGTAGATTCGCTGAAATTAGTTGGTAAAGCTAGGATAATAAGATCTGAGTCTGAAACAGCATCAGTTAGATCATAGTTTGTTTTTAAACGAAGTGTTTTGCTAGCAAAGAACTTATCTATATTTTCATCTCGAAGTGGGGATTTTTTGTTGTCAATCTGTTTGAGTTTTAATCTATCAATATCATAAAGAGTAACCTCTTTATCTTGGCTCAAAAGAACAGCTAATGAAAAACCAACATAGCCAGCTCCAATAATGGTAATTTTGTTAAACAAATTTCTTGCCTTTACATTAAAAAATTAAGTAACAATTATACTCTAAGAAAAATACGCTTTTTTTATTTTGAATAATTTGAAGATGCTAATTCTTACAGCATTCATTGCACGCTAAAGACGTTGTATTCGTTCTGATGTTTTGTGATCTTAATTTGCAATCGCATCGATATAAAGATCACATACAAAATCTTGGTTAAATTCATTCTCAATCTTCTCTCGGCCTTTGGCCCCCATAATTCTAAGAGATTCATGTGGTAGTTTGAGCATCAATTCAATTTTATCTGACAGGTCAAGATAGTCGCCAGATTTGCATAAAAACCCAGTCACACCGTCCTTTATAACCTCTCTACAGCCTGGCACATCTGTAGCTATTAAAGGTCGGCCCATCGCAGCCGCTTCTAATAAAACCTTGGACGTCCCTTCTCGGTAAGACGGGAGTACTACGCAGCACGCTCTTTCAATATAAGTCACAACGTTATCAGTTTCGCCCAAATACTCAATTATTCCGTCTTTTTGCCATTCATCCATTTGCTCATTTGAGATTGACGCTCTATTCTCTACTCCTAACGGACCCAGTAACTGAAATCTAATATTGGGGTATATTGATTTGATTTTTCTTGCCGCATCAACAAATTCTCCTATCCCTTTATCCCAAATCATGCGTGCAATTAGTATGAAAGTCATCTCTTTATTTAATGGCAGATCGGCTTGGGAAAATTTATCCAAATCCACACCAGACCCAGGTGTCAGTCGACAAACTCTTGAATCTACAAGTCTATTTCCAACAAATAAATCTTTGTCGTCCACATTCTGAAAAAAGGCTGTTGCAACTGAGACTAGAGAAAACCTATAAAGAGTTTTTACTACCTTAGTAATCCAAGTATCTTTAATAAACGCTGTTCCAAGACCGGTAATCGTTACTATCGATTTAACCTTGAATAGTCTTGCGGCAATAGAGCCGTAAATAACTGGCTTGATAGTGTAAAAAAGTACGACCGCCGGCTTTAAGCGAATAAAATATTTAACGAAGTCAAAAATTGTGAACAAATCAACAAATGGATTAATACCTTTGCTGGAGATAAATAAGGGTTTTATCTGATCTACTTCCTTAGCAATAAGAGATTCATATCCGTCGAATTGGGTGAGCACACATATTTTATACCCCTCTTGATTGAGACGTCTAATGAGGGACATTCGATGATTGTATACTGTCCAAGCACAGTTGGCACTTATGACAATAATTTTAGACTTATCTTTCACAGTTCACATATTATCCTCAAGCCATGCCTGAAACATTAATACTGCCCACAATTGGGATTGCCAGTTATGAACGCCCATCAAATGGTCTGACCACATTTGTCTTACTACCTCAGGATAAAAAAATCCTTGAGATCTTAATCGAGTTTCATCTAGCAATTCTTCGGCCCATTCTTTGAGAGGCCCTTTTAGCCAATCGCTCATAGGTATTCCAAATCCCATTTTAGGCCTTTCAATCAACTCCTTTGGTACATATCTAAAAAGTACGTCTCGTAAGATTGACTTTCCAACCCCATGTTTTAATTTCATTGCTAGAGGAATTTTGGATGCAAACTCAAAAATATGATGATCTAAAAATGGGACTCTAGTTTCTAGTGACACGCCCATAGCGGCTCTATCTACCTTTACTAAAATATCATCAGGCAAGTAAGAAATCGTATCAATAGCCATCATTTTTTGAATATCGCCTACTTCCGAAAGCAATTGGACATCTGTAGAAAATATCTGATCATGCTCTCCTTGCCCAATTACAACAGCAGACGGATCCTGCCAATTAGACACAAGTTGCTGGTATAAGCTCATTAGATCATTAGATGCCATAACCCCAGCGCCTTTCTGTAGTTTGTCCCCCCAGCTTATCCCGTTAAATTTACGTGGTGTAATTCTATTCAATAATTTAAATACTTGATTCCAGCGCGCTGCTGGTAAATTTTTAATGCTCGTCCCTACCAACTTTCTAAAACTAGCCGGCGTCATGCTTAAACCCCTCCACAATTTATCTGCAAACAGGTATCTATTGTATCCACAAAACAATTCGTCTCCACCATCACCTGAAAGGCTAACCGTCACATGATGTCTCGCAAGAGAAGAAACCAAAAATGTTGGTATTTGAGATGAATCAGCGAAAGGTTCACAATAAAGATTTGGTAATTTCGGAATAACATTTAACGCGTCTTGAGATGAAACATATAGCTCTGTATGTTCAGTTCCCAAGTGTTCAGCAACTAATTTAGCAAATATCGCCTCATTATAACCGGCCTCGCTAAATCCTATGGTAAAGGTCTTTATTGGCCGTGACGACTGCGCCTGCATCAGGGCAACTACTGCTGACGAATCAATCCCACCCGAAAGAAAGGCACCTAACGGCACATCGGCCATCATTTGTTGAGAGATGGTCTTCCTCAATGCAATGTCTAGGTCATTTGTAGCCTCGGCGACCGTGCCCTCAAAAGGTGATTCTGTACCAGTCCTGACCACATCCAAAGCATTCCAATACTTTTCCGTCGTGTGCTCACTATCCTGGAGCGTCACCGTTACAATCGACCCTGGTTCAACCTTCATAATGCCTTTATAAATTGAGTGTGGTGCCGGAACATAGCAATATCTCATGTACAAGGCCAGTGAGCCACGGTCAATATCATTTATAAACTGCGGATGTTTTTTTAATGCTTTTAATTCAGAGCCAAACAAAAATACTTTATTGGACCCAGACCCTTGCCAGCCATAATATAATGGCTTTTCTCCAAGTCTGTCTCTTATCAATGTAAGTTGTTCTAATTCTTTGTCCCATACTGCTATGGCAAACATCCCCGTAACACGAGAGATAGTCTCTCTAATGCCCCAAGCGTCAAAACCAGCCAGAAGTGTTTCGGTATCAGAATGTCCTCGCCAATTTACCGTTACTCGACTCTTAATTAATTCATTTCTAATCTCGTTACTATTATATATTTCTCCGTTATAGGTCATGACGTATCTGTTCGAGCCAGACGTCATTGGCTGATATCCGGCTGGCGATAAATCTACAACAGCGAGCCGTCTGTGACCAAGAGCAATTTTACTCGACGAATCTAGCCAAATACCCGCACTATCAGGCCCACGATTTACAAGCTGATCTGACATCTCCTCTAGTATGGCGTTACTCAATTGATCATTGGTAAAATCACCACCAAGGAAGCCAATGATCCCACACATTTATACTTTCTCCTTATAATTGAAAGCAACCCAATATAGGTTTTCTTTAGAAAAACTTATCTTTAATAGACCCGCACCTCGCATCATTATTTTGATCTGCTTTTTTGTAAATCTCTATTCAAGTCTAGCCTTAAAGTGCTCCCACTCATCACCAAACCCATCAACTTTTTTTGATCTTTATTTTTGCTCATTATTTAATTTTCCTTTAAAAGTTTTACCAGATCTAAAAACATTACCTATGCTAGGCAACTTTAAATAATTAGCTCAGAGTCCTTGTTTATTGGTTCCATTTTTTATCTCCTTTGTATGATATAAATGGGGCATCACTATCTTGGGTAAAATCCATATAGTTCTTATCAAATGAATCTAATAAATTTTTTTCATAGCACATATCCAAGCAGGACTGATCAATGCCCCAATAAAAAATATTTTTATCTAATGAGTCATTAATCATCTTACAAATGTTTTCTATAAAACATTTGCCTGCTTCATCCATTCTTACAAAAACAAGTCCAGCATAAAAATTAGACCAGCCTAACTCTTTTCTTTTGATGGCTTGAACAGAAAAATTTTCACTAAAACTTATATTTAAATCTTTCTTAAACTCGCTATCTATATCAACAAATAAAATATGAGTGGTTTTAGTGAACAATTTTTTTGGAAGTATAAAGCGCCTACTTGCATAATAAGTTTTAGAAAATGATTTCCTAATATAATTTTTTGATATCAAAAACCTCCATGGAATACCCAGGGACAGTGCTTGATTGTATAAAAATTGAACGTATGGCAGACCCTTTGAAGATTCAGCTAAAAGCATCTTTTTAATTTTGAATGGTAGTATCTTTTCCCAATCATTAATATTTATTTTTAGTTTTTTAATCAGCGATATTTGAGCCTCACCTTCCCAAGAAAAGCTTACATTCGATTTGGAATGATCTTTTTTTATACTATTTATAAGATTTATATCTGGATTTATTAAATGAATATGCAGTTGATTGAATTCTGAGATATTTTTAGTAAATGATGAATATAGTTTAGAAAAAAAAATTTCAAAATAAACTTGATCGCAGGCGCAAAATATTACTTTACCCTTTGGTAAATCAGTATATTCAAAATTATCAATCATGATTTATCATTTTCAAACTTTTTTTAATAATTAAGACGGCTGCATCAATTTTCGTATTTTTTGATTCATTATTGAAAACTAATACTTTATTTGATGCCTCATATGGAGATGCTTTTAAATTTAGATACTAGCAAGAATAAAACCGTGCATTCTCCTTAAAATTATAAATGAATTTCTTTAAATTGGTTAATTAGTTCTTGCCAAAATGTCTTTGAATAAAGCAAGTCCTTAAGAGAAAACTAGAAGAATGAGATATCGCGTCTTTATTCAAGTAGTTTATTGGGATTCCTTGGCTCTAAATACTATATATTTGAGCCCATAGAAATTAAGTGCTGTTGAACAGAAAATAGACACGATATAACCAAATAAGGGATCCACATTTGCAATCTCTACTATTAGGTATAGTCCTAAGACGGCTACGACCAGCGTAAACCCGTAAAGACATATATATCGCAGCACCAGAGATTTCCCAGAAAATACCTTATCATTCCTCTTGAACGTCCACTCCTTGTTTAAATAAAAACCCAAAAAAAGACCTGACACATATCCGACGATACACGCCAATATATAATCAATGTTCCATATTGAATATAAAAGATAGAAAACCAGGTAATTAATAACAGTACCCATAACACCAACAATTAAAAACTTCGCTAAATGTCGCTCGATAATCAAAAGCTAAACCGTTCTAAGTGGTTGTAAAGACAATAATTAACGCAGCCAGAAATCCAACTCCAACACCACCGATTGCATCAATGGGATTATGACCTGTTTTATCCCGTAAACCCTCTATACTTTTGCCGTCACCTAATTTAACTCGCAACACCCTTACGATGTCCTCGATCTTCTTCCGAGTATCAAGTGCATCGATGGTCACGATGATTAGCAAAGCTAAGCACACACCTAACAAAGGATCAGAATATCCTTCCCTAAAATATACAAGCCATGTGACAGACGAAACGATGCTAATGTGGGTGCTCGGAAAGTTACCCAGGCCTATCTGATCAAACGCTAAGCTCCTTGACTTTATCGAATTGATACAAAATTTTAGAGAACCTCCAAGCACAAATGCGAGAGGACAAATTATTATATAGTCTAACAACATCTATAAGATCTAAGGTTCATAATATATTTCCTGATCGTTGTATTGATAGATGAATAACTGGTTCGCATAGTTTTAAATATCACTAACGTGTGTTGTCAATATAAAAATACAAACAAATAACAATATACTGGCTACCATCCCCTTGTCTCGAGTAATCAATTCCGTGGGAAAATCGCCTCGTTCAAAAACAATAGCAAGTTGTAAAAATCTAAACATTCCTATTAATACTGGTATTGACGAAAATATAATATATTGACCATGTCTTTCGGTTGCGTAATCAGATATCGAAAAAATAACATATACAACAATGGTAACTGATACCAATATTGATATGAGTGAGTTTAGAAATTCGACGTTATAACCAGTTAGAGATGCTCTTTGTTCTGCTGGATCACTCTTTTGGACCAAATCGCTCCTTCTCTTCGCCACTGTAATGAGGAGCGACAGCGACGCAGTTGCAGCAATAATCCATGGAGACAGGCCAATGCTAAGAGCCTCACCGCCACCCACTAGGCGCAAAACGAAGCCGCTTGAAACCAATATTAATTCAAGCACTGGAATGTGTTTCACTCCCATCGAATAAATCAAATTTATCAGAGCATATAACAACACCACATATATGAAGTTAATTGGCATACGTAATGTGTATAGAAATAAACATGCTGATATAAACATAATAGATAATATCAATATGGCCATCGGTTTACTGATACGTCCAGACGGAAGAGGTCTTAGCCTCTTTTTGTTATGCGCACTATCAGCTTCGTAGTCGAGTAGGTCGTTAAAAATATATACACAACTTGAAACCAGACAGAATATAAAGAAGGCTTTTAGTACTTGCGCGACATTACTAATATCATAATAGTCCCCACTGAAAAATAGAGGGGCTAAAATGAATACGTTTTTTGCCCAATGATTCCATCGGATAAGTTCAAAAAAGTCTTTCATAATGGAATTATACTTTACTAGAATCATTTTCTACAGTTGTTGAATTGTTATCTCTATAAAGACAATGAAGTTATTTGAAAGCGCTCATTCCAGGAAGTCACACTTGATGACGACCTAGCTTTTATAAATCTAGTGGTCTTTTAGTAGTCATGGCATTATATGTCCAACCCAGAACATCGACGGGTAGCCTCATTGATCACGCAGAAATAGGCATCGTAAAAACAACAACATGTACAAAGAATTTAGTTCCCAAATCCAAATGATTTTAATGCGATGTCAAGAATCTCAAGGATGCTAGAACTAATTCCAGGCTTGTTAATAACAGCATTTAATGCAGCGTACAACATCCCCACTGAGAAACTGAAGGCCACGAGTGCTGCGGCTCCATATCCATACAAATGGTCATTACCAACGGCGATGACGATTCGATATACGGCATAGAGAAGAATGAGTAGAAACGAAAACGAGACTGCGATGGCCATTGTGTTAAGGACCGTGAAACCTGCTATGGCAATTGCAGACGCAATTAACATGGATACCCCAAACAACAAATTTCGGTAATTTGGTGTTCTTACTAATGCTTCAAATCCTTTTTGAATTCCGCCAACGATCGTGCCTGTGAGTCTTTGTAAAACATCCAATCGGATATTCCAGTCTGATCTAAATAGAAAAATAATTAAGCCTGTCATTAATATGCCGACCATACTGAGAAATATCCCAATGAATTCAGGTACAGGAACATAAGTGACCTTAACGCTTCCGGAAACTTCATTGGGAAGGATATACCATGGGCCGTGACTTTGAATCGGGGCCACGCTCGACCCTTCGTATTCAATGAAATAGTAGAAAGGTGGCGGTAATAATAGAGCAACATTATCATTTGAAAGGTGAATCGTTTCGCGCTCTGTGCTTGGAAGGTATTGTATTAGATCTAATTTGTTTAAGAACATATATATTTTATCAAGTTGCCCGATAAACGTGGGCTCAGAGGTACTTTCCATTGATTCAATAAAACTTTCCAGCTTTTCTAATGCAGTGGGTGTAGGGACGGATGGCGAAGCTATCGCCACAAATTCTTCACTGGCACTTGAATTACCGACGTTCGGGTTGATTAACGAATAGCTATCGAAACCCATGTACAAAAGGAGAGAATATCTTTCTTCTTCATTAAACTCTTGGATCCAGCGATCATAAAAAATATTTATCGCTCTAGAGGAGAGACGTGACGAAATCAAGCTATAAGTCAGGGTACAAGTAATTCCATTAAGTTCAGGAGTAGGCAACGATTTTTCGTTCGAGTGAAATTTACCTTGAGATGAGGTCAGAGGAAATATTGTCTTAGAGAATTGAGGCCAGGTAAAGTCCATCCATACCCTTTGGATTTCCATCTCGGCACAACGACGGTCAACAACGGATGAACGTTCCTCGAGCATCGTTACAGTAGGATTTGTCCATTCTTTTGCAATCCCCAGGTGATGTAACCCAAGGTCAAGTGTTGAAAGACCAACCAAAACAATTAATAGGGACCTACCCTTGGCACTACGTTTTTTCGACACAAATATCCTGGCCAACAAAGCAATGATTAAACTAACAAAGCAGTAGGCTATTTCCTTAACCGTAAGCAGATTCCAATTTTCTTGCAAAGATCTCTCCCAACCTAAGCTCACAATGAATGCACAAACAGTTACAAAGATTATCACCAAAATGATAGCGTTCAGTATTTGACGTAGCCGGTGCATATCGATCGAACGTACGTTAGCAAGCACAAAAATTGTGGGCAAAAGAACAAACACATCTAGCACCCAAAAACTACGAATAGGCGCTCGAAATTGACCAAATATGGGTAGCTGATTGAGAAGTATGTTTACAAATGCGAACAATCCTGCAGCACGGATCGCCATTAGAAGAGCAGCTGAAGAGAATATCTTAACCTGTCCAGGCATCTCTTTTAATTTCGCCAGCGAATAGAAAAACAACGCCACAGGGATTACGCCGAAATAGTGAAGCCCATCTGTGATGCTATTGTCTCCCCATCTTGCGAAAACCTCGTGCCCGTATTTATACAACAGGTAGGAACTCCCTGGCGAAACGTAACTCAACCATTGGACCGGACCAGCTGACATAAAGAATTTATCGTAGCCTCCTGGCGAAGATCTAGCCGAGAGACGCATCGCTTCGTAAGTCGCAAGTATTTGCGGAGAAGCGATAACGAAAGCTAGACCAAACGCAACTATCACAAGGATGACGGGATAAAAAGACAGCTTTTCTTGAAAAACTCTGCAGCCCATGAAAACGACAAGAGCAGATAAAACGACCCATTGCAGGGCGAAATTTCCGCATAAAAGCATCAACAAAGTCGTCACAATAATCTGCACAAAATACCAGCGGCTAGGATTCGATAAGAATTTCTCTATTAGAAATATCAAAACTAGGAAGTAAGCAAAGACGGCAACAAAAAAAACATGCGCATAATTCGAAAAAATCGAGATATTAAGCATGATTACAATGGCTAAATAGGTCGCAATTATAGCTTTCTCGTAAGAAAATTTTGTATCGAGCAAATAGTGATTAGAGAGCTTGATGGACGTTATAAATATCAAAGCCACGTGAAACAAAAGGAATATCGTGTCGATGTGATAAGGTGATTCTAATATAATCGAAAGAAGTATCTTAAGCGGATGAAGAAGCGACTGCTGAGAGTCCGCTAAATTGTTGAATCCCACTCCATAGTTCCAACTAAAAAATGGATATAAGCCTTCAGAAATGGCCTTAAAGTATTCAACGGTCAGAGGATAGGACTGAAAAGAAAAACTACTTCCATATAAAACTTTATCACCAAAAATAAGACCCCAATTAGCATATACAAATAAGATTAACCCGAGTGAATATATTAAGCTAATAAGGACTTTATCTTCAAAACCCCTGCGATCAAATTTAAAGAAGTCGTATATGTTATTTTTCTTCAATTTAGTTTATCTTTTTATTGTACGGAACTCATTGAGCTCCACCCAAGATACTCCATAACTACTCAGGAGAGGATTCTGCAATATCAGAATATACTTTTTCATAAATTTTACCTTCCTTGGTTAATTCCAATATCCTAGAACAGTTTTTCAATGTTGAAATTCTATGCGCAATAATTATAAGGGTTACATCATAGTCTAACTCTTCAATAGCTTTCATAATACTTGTCTCAGTTGAAGTATCCACCGAACTGGTTGCCTCGTCCAAGAATAAAACATCGGCACGTTTATATAGTGCGCGAGCAATTCCTATTCGTTGTCTCTGTCCTCCAGACAATCGTATACCGCGCTCCCCAAGTATAGTCTTGTATTTAAGTGGCCATTCGTTTATGACAGAGTCGATATTGGCACTTTTAGCTGCGCGCCTAACAAGGCTAATGTCAATTTCTTCTGCAGGGGTTCCGAAAGCAATATTTTCTTCTATTGTGCTATCAGATAAGTATATATTCTGTGGCACATGTGCTATCCGAGATTGCCATGCTCTTCGGTTTCTACTTGTTATAACATTTCCATCAACTTCTAATGTGCCGTGTGTTGGATTCAGTAAGCCCATCATAATATCAATCAGCGTACTCTTTCCACTTCCCGTCTTACCAATAATTCCTATGCAATCTCCTTTTTTAATTTCTACATTTATATTCTTTATTGCTGGTAAGGAGTTTTCATCGTACCCAAATGAGACGTCTTTCAATCTTATATTTTTTTTAAAAGTACAGTCATCATTAATTACATTCATCGTTTTAGTATCATTAAGATTTAAAAAACCTAACACTTCTTCTAGAACGAAATGTGTGCCCTTAATGTTTCCCCAGGAATTATAAAGTACTTGCATTACCGGCAATAATCTCTGAGCCCCTAATGCCAAAGCACCAAGAATAGGAATTCCGTCAGCAAAACTCTTTTCACCCTGAGTCGACAGCATGTAAGCCAATAATACAATAAGCAGCACACCAAATGTCTCCATAAAATAACGAGGGCTATTTGTAATAAAGAGAGTGCTACCTAGTGATTTTCGAAAAACAAGATCAGCTTTCCAAAAGATGCTGCGATAGAGTTGCTGGTTTCCATTAATAATAATGTCACGTATTCCACCTAGGGCCTCTTGCAAAATTTTCATCAAACTATTTGATGCACGATTAATATTCGAACTGTTAACTTTTACTTTTTGCTTCACATATAAGTAAAAAAATAAATATAAAGCTGAAAAAAATAAAATTGCAATTAATGATGCGCTGGGATTAATGATTATCAAGATGCTAATAATTGCAGAAATAATTATAATAGAGCTGATCACATTCAGCACAGATAGCACTACGCCATTAATAACCTGAGCAATTTTTATTGAAATAGCACTTATAATGTCACTGCTATTTTGTTTTGTATGAGCAATATAAGGTTGGTTAATAACTTGAGTAAAAATACTAACACTCAAATCTACACCTAAAATAAATGAAAACTTAACTGATGCCCATAATAATAAAACTCTCATTACGCCTGCCATCAATACTGCGCTGGCAAATAGAGCTGAAATCGGGAGTATGATTTGAGTCGGCTGATCTAAATCAAAAAACTGAATCAATGGTTGTGCGGCGGGAAGTTCAAAAATACTTGATGGTTCTATCAACACTCCTAAAAATGGTATGACTGCACCAATACTAATAACCTCAAACATTGACGTTAATATCATTAATATTAGCAATATTAAGAATTGGTAACGCCTTCTGCGCTCTATTGATAAGAAAAGCTTTTTGGTTAGATGAATCGTAGATTGATCTTTTGATGTCATGAGATTTCTCTATTCAAAGAATTAGTTTCTATTTGGGCTAATTCGTAAGATCTAATATTACCAATATCACGATGGTAGAAACCATTATAATATGTAAAAATTCTTCCCATGTAATATGGCAAAACATCCAAACTAAAGTCCACTTTTACTTTCTTTAACCTTTCCATATAACTTATAACACTGGCCTCAACAATATAAACAGCACCATTTGCTGTTGTAGACGGAGGATTTTGAACCTTCTCGTAGAATTCTTGAATAATTCCAGAAGTGTCTATCTTTACAACACCACAACTTTTAGGATCATCAGTTGTAAAAGTCATCATCGTTATTTCTGTATTAGCAGGTCTATTTTTATGAGCTCTAATAAAATCTTTATAATTACAAATAGAAAGATTATCAGCATGGACCAACATAAATGGCTCATCATTAATAAAATCTTTGTTCGCAATAATTGTGCCGCCTGTTAAAAGCAATTCTTCCTCATAAACCAAATCCACGATACCTGCAAATTTAGATTGCTCTATATATGACTCAACCTGTTCATGAAGATAGTGGGTATTAATCAAGAATTTTTCTATACCAGCCTTTGTTAATTGCTCCAACCAATAATCGATAAGTGGTTTACCATTTATTGGCACAAGGCATTTAGGCATTGTATCAGTTATAGGTCGTAACCGAGTACCTAGCCCGGCTGCTAACAATATTGCACGCATTTAAGTTAGCTCTTTTAATATTTCTTTACTTTTTAAAGGCATATTTCCTACTCTGCCTACTTGGATTGCAGCAGCAAGAGATCCGATAAGTGCGGCCTCCCAAATACTGCCACCAGCAGTCATTGTTAGTGCTCCACTAATCAATAAACTATCTCCTGCACCAGCAACATCTCTAGGAGAAGTATTAAGCGCAGAAATACTATCTGTAAGAATTTCATTAGCATTAGTATCATCAGAATAAATTAACATCCCTTCTTCACCCATCTTTAGAAAAATATTTTCAGCTGAGGATAGCTTCTTTAATTGTTGAACCAAAACTACCAATCCATCTTCGTGATTACGAGAACTAATTCTTGCCTCTCTCTCTGTTGGGGTAATTAGATTTACGCCTCTAAAACGAGAAATGTCACCTATTTGAGAAGAAGATTGACTATCCGCAGCCAAAATTACATCATTTACATTTGCTAATTTTATCAGTTTATCTACTAAGAGTTGTGGGAGGCAACCATAATTAAAATCTGAAAAAACAAGCAAATCAACATCTTGAATTACAGATTCAATGATCTTACTAATTTTGTCCTGTAAAGAACTATTGATTGCATCCTGATGAAGATGATTAACACGCAATAAACTTTTTCCTTTGCTTCGAAACTTCTGTTTGATAGTAGTTGGTCGACTTTCATCAACTATAAGATGTGCATTGACCCCAGATTTTTTAAATGCATTCTCAGCATAGTCACGCGCCTCATCACTTCCTGCGACACTTACAAATTCTACTTGAGATCCCAACCCAGAAGCATGTTGAGCAACAATTCCTGCTCCACCAATAAATCTAGTTGTATCCAAAGGAGTTACAACAATTGTAGGATCTTCCTGAGACATGCCTAAGGCCTCGCAGGTAATGTACTCATCAATTATCAAATCACCTATAACCAACACTTTTAATGAAGAAAATCCCTTTATTAGACCTTTCAAATTATTAATATCTATAGAATGTCTCGACATATACTCAACGGGAAGAGCAATATCTTTTAGTGTTGATTGAGAAAATTCTTTATGCAATAAATCCAGTGAAGAGAAAGTAATTTCTCCAGAACCAAATAGAAGTTTTGCTCCATATGATTGAAGAATTTTTTCTTCAGGATTAAATTTATTTTGGTGTTCTTTTCCTTTTACAACTATATCTGGACGAATTTTATCAATAATTTCTGTAACTGAATCATCGATTAGAATTACTTTATCTACCCAGCTATTACTTTTAACCCCCTCAAGTCTCAACTCTTCTGGAACATATGAGGCTTCTCCTGAAATGCGATCACTAAATACTCCAACAACTAGCTTTCCACCACACTCTCTTGCGAATCTCAGAAGGCGTAAATGGCCGGGATGAAGAACATTAAAATTGCCTGCAACAAATACAGTCTTTTCTTTACTCATATTATTTTATTGTACTTGAGAAAAATATATCTTATTTAGAAAGTGCTTAATTATACATATAAATATCTTCAATTTATAAAATTGCATTAATGTAGAAATTAATGATTTTCATAAAGATTAGTTGAGAGTGAATTACAAAAAAATGTTTTTTTGTAAAGAAAAGACTAAAAATATACTTTGTGCTTTAAATCTTTTTACTAAATACTATTAATGTATCAGATTATTTAAATAGATATTTTAATGCTCCATTTTTATAAGCGGTCGTAATACCTTACCAGATTCTAAATCCTCCAAAGCTTTGTTAATATCTGATAAAGAATAGGGTTTGGTTAAAAGAGAATTTAAAGGGAAATCAGCAGAAATAAAATTATGATATAAAATAGGTATATCTCTATCAGGATCAATAGCGCCTCCCCAACTGCCGGATATACTTTTTCCACTTATTAACTCATGTGGAGATAATCTAATTTTTTCACCTTCTGGAGGATGAGAAGCAAATAATAATTTCCCTTTATTTCTATTTATTAAAGAAAAGCCCAGTTCAATAGTGGAAACCCTGCCTGCTGATTCAATACAATATTCTGCTCCATCTGCAAATATTTCATGCACTAATTCTTGAATATTGGGTTTGCTTGCATCGATTGTGTGATTAACACCCCAACCCTTAACCAAGTCTAGTTTTTTAGCAGAAATATCAATAGCTATTATGTTTTTTATCTTTAGAGACAACAACATTGCTATAGCAGACAGACCAATTCCTCCAAGACCAATTACTACAACTGAAGATTCTAAATTAACATCAATTTCATTTATAACCATACCTGCACCTGTGGGCAATGCACAACCAAATAAAATAGCCGTATCAAAACCTAAGTTCTTAGGTTTTTTAGTTAGTCTATTTTCAGAGACTACTGAATAATTACTAAAGGTAGTAACCTTGCCTGAGTTTATAGCTACATCATCAGAATCATATATAGCCCCCTGTGCTTCAATTCCGTTTCCTTTTATCCACGAAAGAATTACTTCATCACCTTTTTTAAATTTCTTAACATCAGGCCCAACCTCTTCAACTATACCTGAGCCTTCATGGCCCAATAGATGAGGCAACCAACGGTCTTCGCCACGAAGACCGCTAACCTCCATCAATTGACTCCTGCAGACACCGCTGTACAGTATTTTTACAAATACTTGTCCAGATTCTAATGGTCGTCGTTTAAGAGTTCTTATTGCTAGAGGCTTGTTTAGTTCAAAAAGAACTGCAGCTTTTATTTTAGACATCAGAGAGATTATAGATTTATCAAGTTGGAGTATGCATTAATATACTTATGTTGAATTATTATTATGGAGTAATTTAGCGAGTTTTTTTTGACTAAAGTAAAAAGTATTTACCCTCTAAAAGAAGATTCTTTTTATGTCTATATAAGACCTTCTTTTCTTTAATTTTTACCATGTCTACTTCCAGACCCTTAATTAGTAATCTTTATTCAGCAAAAAACCAATAGTAGTCTCCTTTATAGTCAACTTCTTTGAACAGCTCTTCCCAATCAGCACAACTCATATAAGTTAGAGCAGTTAAGTTCCAGTTTAGCATTGATTGTTTGCCTTTATCATCTCTCCAAGCATCATTCATAACAAAAGAATTATTTTTTGTTACTCTATTTATCTCTCTAAAAGCTTGTTTGCAGTCAATTAATGGGAGATTGTGCAGGGTATTAATAGCTATCACCAAGTCAAAATAGTCATCAGGGAATGGAAGGTTATTAGCATTAGCGACCACAATATTATCTTGCATTGTTTCTATTGAATGCTCCTTTGCATAATTTGAAACATCAACACCTTTAATCTCAGCATCTGGGATCAATAGAGACAAATCATGCATCATGTAGCCCTTGGCACATCCAATATCCAAAATTTTTGAATTATCATCAAGTTGATAAAAATCTTTAATATAAGCAACTGTGTCTGTCCAAAATCTAGGATTATAATTATATCCGCCATAGCCCGTTAGCCTGTCCCCATCAAAATATTCAACGTCAAACTTTCTAGCTATCGCTCTATCCTGCTCAGTAATCAAGTTGCCCCTATCATCAATAGGTCTCTTGGATTGAGGATAGAACTTTAGTAAATTAACTTCTCTTTTCATTTATATATGAGAAATTTTTAGCTACCAGGACATCACATCAGCTACAGATAGAAATAATGATCCTTCCTTATAGCTTGAGGGTACATCTGCAAGATCAGAAACTTTATTCCACCCTGTTTTTTGAGAAAACATGTTTACATTAATTTCATTGAGGTATTCAAAAATAATTTTTGCATTTTTTTCGGTTCCAACCTCTAAAATCATTTCAACGTTGGCCCATGTATCTTTTTTTGTTGAGAGAATTGCAATTGCTTCCTGCCCTTCTATATCCATTTTAACAAAATCATTATCCAAGAGCACTTTATTGATGTCACACGTCTCAACAGAAAAAGTTTCGAGCTCTCCATATGGATCTTCCTTAGCGCCTGCAAGATGACTTCCTGTTGTATTCCCTAGAACACGGATAAAGTCCACAGTTTCAGACTTATCAGAGATAGCTTTTTGATTAATAGTTATGTTAACAGATTTATTATTTGCAATGTTCTCTTGGAAAATACCTACATGAATGGGGTCAGGCTCAAAGGAGTTTATTGAGAAACCACATCTATCCATTATCAAAGAATGGAGTCCAATATTGGCTCCTAAATCTGCAACATTTTTATATCTAGATTTATTGGCCCAATAATAAGAAAAAATAATCAGCTCATCAAGACCAAAAAGATGAATAGTATTGATCGCACCCATCTCTCGATATGGAAAATGTAAGTCTCCAAATGGCTCAAAAGATTCATTTCCAGATTTACCTTTAATTAAATCACTATTTTCAAGCATATTAAGCAAGTCTTGCTCATGAGTCTTATAAAAACTACTATCACGCGAATGTTGAGATGGATTTTCAATAAGAGATTGTATTAGTGCTGCTGTATTCATGAATAATTAATGTTTGAAATTAGATTGAATACAATTTTATCTTAATTTTAACTTATTGGCTCTATTATCATGCTTTCTTTAAACATGTCTCTTGGAAGAAGCGGACCCATATCTTCATTAGGCTTACCAAATTTTACCTGTGGAGTGACTCGGAAATCTTTATCGATACAAACATTGCATATCAATGGATTACCATGATTCATTATTTCATCAATTAACGAAAAATCTTTTTCGCTATTGAGCTCAAAGTATTTAATATTGTAAGTGGAGGCTAGCTTTTTATAGTTTGGGAATGAAAGCCCTCCCTCTTCAGAGGATGCATGATAATTTGAGTCCAGCCACTGATCTTGGGTTTGCTGAATCATGCTATAGCCCTGATTATTCATAATAAATATTTTGAGTGGGATATTATGATGCATCACGGTTGCTAACTCATATGAAGTCATCATAAAACTTCCATCACCAACTATCGCAATAATTGGAGATTGATGCTTTAAATTAGCATAATAACCTCCTATTGCTGCAGGCAGCGCCCATCCCATGGCAGTATTATTAAAGTCATGGAATACTCTCACCTTATCTTTCACTCTTAGAGACTGCATGAACCATGCAATAGAGCAGCCAGTATCAATAAAAATCTGCTCATTACCCTTTAAGTTGTTGGAGATGCTATCAACAAAGTTGTATGGATTAACTTTAGTGGTAGCAATACCTTTTGTATCATCAAAGGATATAAATTGATGCTTCCATTTATTAATTTGCTTTAGCCATTCTAAGTTATTGTTAGTATCTTTAGAGAGCCCTAGTTTACTAAAGTTATTAAAAAAATCTTTAAGATCACAGTGAATGAGCTGATCAAATTTCAGGTCAAAATATTGAAATTTATTGAGCTCGTTGATATCAATATCGATCATGATTTTTCTTGCTTCTCTTGCAAAAGTATTTATAGGACTGCCGGTTGATTTAGTGTCCAATCGCGAGCCAAGAGATATAATTAGATCAGCATTTTGCACTGCAAAATTTGCATGTCTATTCCCATGTGTTCCAAAGGTACCAACATACAAATCATGATCAAAAGGAATTAAATCAGCCGCTCCCCATGTTAGAGCAATCGGTATATCAAAAAATTCAGCAAAGTTTAGAAGCTCAGCTTCGGTATCGCTAAGGTGCACACCCCAGCCAGCTATGAGAATAGGCCTCTTAGAATTCATGATTAAATCAATGCTGTCTTGAAGAGAGTTTTTAAGATGAGGGAGCTCTTGTGCCTCAGGCGCTTGAAAACATTTTAGCTTCAGTGGATCAACTAGTTGCCTTTGTAGATCATCCGGAATATCAATTAAAACGGGGCCGGGCCTTCCAGATTTTGCAATATGCAAAGCTTTTTGAAGCTGATATTTAATTTCTTCAGGGTCAATAATAGTGTACGCATATTTAGTAACCTCCTCTGCAATATCAACTATTGGAGTCTCTTGAAATCCAATCTGCCTAACTCCTGTATCACCTTTCATTCTCATTGTGCTAACTTGACCTGTGATAAATAGAGAAGGAATTGAGTCATAGTAACTACAACATATTCCGGTGATTAGGTTCGTTGCACCAGGGCCACTAGTTGTAACTGCTACTCCAGTCTTGCCAGAAACTCTTGAATATCCATCAGCAGCCATTGCAGAAGCTTGCTCATTATGATTGCAAATATATTGAATATTCTCATTGTCTGCAAGAGAATGAATTAAATGAAGACTAGCACCACCAGAAATAGCAAACACATGGGACACCTTCTCTTCAACAAGAACTTCAGCAACAATATCAGAGACTTTTTTTAAGTTAACTTTATTTTTCATTATTTAATTTCAAAAAAATCATTCCCAAATCTTCTTAGTTTAAATAGGTTCGAGTCACTCAATATCTGCTCGATACTTTCACTCTCCCATGGATCATGCACTGCACTAAAATTTCTACCTCCAACTAATTCTCTTGGGGAGGACAGCAACCAATCACAGCACTCTATAACTTTTTCAATTGGGTAACATGCCGCTCCATTATTTTCGAGCATCTGAATAGTTTTATGATAATTCTCTCCAGCTCTCTCAGGTGCATTAAGGGTGGAGTCGTGAATTTTGGTCTTAACCCATCCAGGCCCCAATATTGAAAAGCTTGTATCAGAAATTTCTTCATCAAGTAGCTCCACCATTTTTATTAATGCAATTTTTGAAATTGTATAGGCAGAATAATCAACTGTCGCATTATTAGTTCCGCCTCCAGCAAAGAATAAGACAGAGGATCGGAGTGCAGATTTATGATTCATCAAAGCATGCACAATTTTTAATTGATTAATAAAGTTAACATTTATTGACTGATGCCAGCTTTCAAAATCACAAGTTAGAAATTTGCCAACAGGCTCTTGGTTACCTGTTGCTATGGTTAATGTATTCCAATGACTTCCTGATTTGATAATAGTAATTGCTGAATTAATTGAAGCCTTGTTTTCTAGATCACAAGGAACTAAGTTCGCGCCCATATCTTCCAACTCATCACATAATAGTGTTCTAGTGCGAAATGTTCCAGTGACTAAGTGACCTTCATTAAGCCATTTCTTTGCTAGTGCAAATCCTATATCGCTTGAGATAGAGATTATAATGTGGTGCGAGTTACACATTTTATAGTTAATTTGAGTTGAATCATTGCGCTAGAAAGGTCCTTTAAACCAATCGCCTGGAACATCATGAGGATGGTTTTGAACAAATATTTTTCTACTATTTACTTTAGGTTTATTAAACACAGACAGTACGCTATTAAAAATTTCTTCAGAGCCAACATAGTAACTTTTTGTTAAGCCAAAACTTGTTGGAGCAGGCGCATCTTTGATCGCAAGCCGCAAAGGTGCGGATTTCAATTCATTATGGCATTCAATAGATGCTTTAGCGATTATTTCGCTTGCGACAGAAAAGCTTTCAGAAGAGCTATCAATCGCTAAGAGTCTTCCAGTCCTCAGCAGAGATCTTTTGATGGTCTTCCAGTCAAGCGGAGATGTAGATCGTAAATCAATTAAATCACATCCAATACCTATTTTTTTTAGTTCTTGAACAGCATGAAGTGCTTCCACGGACATATAAGATAACGTAACTATCGTAATATCTTTACCTCTATTAACTAGCTTGGCTTTTCCAAGAGGCACTCTGTAATCACCTTTTGGAACATCGCTCTCAA
>Ga0181553_10001026_pt1 | contig 24926 bp, 18 predicted proteins | sample 011ome_17_FD_133753 | JGI IMG/M metagenome (GOLD analysis project Ga0181553, IMG submission 133753) | Coastal salt marsh microbial communities from the Groves Creek Marsh, Skidaway Island, Georgia - 011502XT metaG (megahit assembly) | ecosystem: Environmental > Aquatic > Marine > Intertidal...
TCTCACTATAAACCGTTCACGCCGACGTCGTCGAAAGTCAGCAACGTGAGGAGAAAAAAATTTGCGCCCTTAATCGCGGGCGTGGCCGATAACGTCCCTCTGGACGAGTTGTTGGAAAAATATCCAAACTTTGCAGATTGTTTAGGACCGAAGAAGTACGATTCTGGACATTTTATTCGATTATACAGCGATTTAGTTCGGTGCGATCGATTGGGAGACGCGATTGATTTGCTGCAACGACTGAGCGACGCCAAGGTTCCGTGCTTGAACGATACGAGAATAAGGAAACACGGGACGGTGGATTTCTTGGTGTCGTGCGAGCGATCGAACAAGTTGAGCAACTCGCTGGTGACGCACGCGTTTACGTTTACGAATTTGGTTTTGGGAGCTGCGAGAGAGGAGTTATCGAACGCAGAAGTTGCGACGATATATAACAAGCTCTTGGCGGTGTGCTCTGCGCACGGAGACTGCGAGGCGGCGGCAAAGGCGTTTGAGCAAATGAAGCAAGATCCAAAAGGGTTAACCATTGACGTCATCACGCACACGAGCTTGATTGTGGCCTACGGGAAGGCTGGGAAAGTCGATTTGGCGTTCGATCAGTTCAATACGATGACGAAAAAAGACAAAATCGAACCGACTATCGTTACGTACGGGGCGTTAATGGACGCGTTGTCTCGAGAGGTTGGAAGGCGTTCGGGCAACGGCGGTTTCAAATCGAACAACAAGAAGGATATTTCGTACGTGAAAGATGCGTTGGATCGCGTGTTTAACTTGCGCTCGGATTTGCAAGCGAGTGGGTTGCAAATGGACGTGAGAGTGTTGAATTGCTTGGTCTCCGCGTGCGGACGAGCGGCGGCTTTTGAAGAGTTGAGAACGGACGCGCTCGATCGCGCTTTTGACATTGTCGCCGAATCTCGTCGAAACGGGTTGTTTCCAGACGCTATCACGTACTCTTCGCTGATGAGCGGGTGTGTCAATGCCGGCGAGCCGCAGAGAGCGTTAGCGTTGTACGATGAAATGGAGACGAAGGGCGTCGCGAGAACGGCGTCGGTGTACGCCACCGCCATTCACGCGTGCGCGACGGAGTACGACTACGACAACTCTGCACCAAACTATCGTAAGGCGTTCAAGATTTGGGAAGAGGTGCAACAAAACAAACCGAGAGTGGTGGTGGATCCAGTTTTATACGCGACGATTTTGACCGTCGCGAGTCGAGCCGGGAACGTTGAAATGTGCGCCAATTTAATCAGAGAGATGGAAATGAACGGATCGATGATGTCGCCTGCGGTTGTTTCGAACATGTGCGGATCGTTTGCGCGAGCCGGTGATGCTGGAGCGGTAGATCGCATCTTATCTGACGCTGAAAAGTCCAATGAAATTGTCCCGCGCGCTTGTTACAACGCGTTGATCAATTCGTTTGCGAGAGATGCTGATCTTGAAGGAGCGACGAAAGCTTACGATCGATTGATTGAATCCGGGCAATCGCCGGATGAGATTACATTCGAAGGACTCATTTTAGCCGCCGCGAAGAAAACAGAAACGCTCGCAGAAGCCAAGAAATTGTTACAAGAGGCGTTGGATTTGGGTTTGCGACCGACTTTACCGACGTACAACGCGTTGGTCAGAGGTTTCGGTCGAGCCGGGGACTTGAACAAAACGTACGCCACGGTCAAGGCGATGAAGTACGCCGGGTACACGCCGGACGAGATGACGTGGAGAGAACTCTTATTCTCGTGCGCTCGTCATGGAAACTGCTTGCTCGCGTGGGATGCGTATAAAAGTTCTCGCGCGGCTGGAATTGCGCCATGTGAGGTGACTTTGAATACCATTCTCGGTGCTATTCTCGCGCACATTCGCACGTTGACAGATCCGACCAGATTAGCTTCGGATAAACCCGGTCACGGATTGACGGATACGACTACGAGTGGTGAAATCGCCAGCTCAGTGGCGCAACCGGCTTGGAAGGAATGGGCTGATCGAGCGACGGCAGTGTTCCACGAAGCGACCACGCACGGTGTGAAACCGAGAGTTGAAACGTTTTCTTCCATGCTCGCGTGTTTGCGACCGCCGACAGATCAAGAAGTGCAGTTAGCGTCGAAGTACGGGGGCGAATCGCTCGCAAGATTGGTCACTCACCAATCAAACGTTCACGAAGATGCGGCGACATACTACCCAACCAAGGCGTTGATATTGTTTGAAGAAGCGCAGGCGATTGGTATCGTTCCCCAATTCGAGATGAGCGAAGACTCGGAGTACGACATGCGAAATTTTCCTCCGGCGGCTGCGGAAGTTGCGCTCTTGACGTTGATTCGAAAGATCAAAAGACACGTAGAAGCGCACGGCGAGAAAGATCTGAAGAACAGATTACCAACATTTACACTTCTCGTTCGCGAGAAGCCGGAAATGTTGGTCGACGAAGATGGATACCTCGTTTCGTCTAGCGCGGATGAGTCGCTCGCCGATCGTGGCGCGACGAGACGCTTGGAAAGAACGGGCGAACGTCTCGTCGTGCTTCTGAGAAGATTGCGAATTAACTATGCCGGATCGCTTGAAAGAGGAAAGATTGAGCTCTCTTCCCACATCATGTATCGCTGGATCCACGGTAAATCGTCCGCTCCCCACGCGTTGCCAGGCATGGAGGCGAGATTAGCCGACGACATCACCATGCAGGCGATGCGCATTCGTTCGAGAGATATGATGAGCGGCAGAGGAACTATTGATCATTACGGAAATGACGCGGACGAAGACAGTTCATTCATTCCTGGATACAGAGCCCCGGTGTTTAGAAACCCGAACGCGAATTACGGCCGATCTGATGGCGGATACGGGGCCGGTGGTAGATGGTCTCGAACCGGATGGTCCCAGAGTTCCTACGACGACATTCCTTCGGATCAACATTTGAGCATGGATGACTTGGACGATTTGATCAAGAATAGGACATAAAAATGGGGAAACATGATAATAAGTTGTAAATACAAATAATAAGCAGCGAAAAACACACGCCGCAGCAGTATTGAATTAAATGAATACAGACTACATCTCGTCGTAAAATATTCTCGCTTCAAATTTATTCTCGTGCTCTTTGGATTTCACCACGCCTCTATAACGGCTCTGTCTTCTCTCTATTTTCGCCGAACTTTCAACCAACGCTTCCACGAAGTCTTCGTTCGTGCTAGTGGCTGAGATATTCATATCTTTCAGCTCTTTCAATGTATTTTCGTATTCGCTCATCGGAAAGTTCATCATCTCCCTCGTCTCTTTGGAGTCTCCTCGCATGAAGAGTAAAGCCGCGTCGTGCGCTCTCGCCGCGCTCTCTTTCGTCGTCCAAGTTCCGAGCTCGTATCTTTTATTCACCCCAATATCTACGAACGACGACCACCGCGTTACAAAAGCAGGGCGAAACACGCCGTTATACTCTCGCGTGTGTTGCATCATCGCATCCTCCGCGGCGGCGACGTTACACGCGTTCACAGGGGCTGTCACAGAGCGTCGAAGAACAGGATTAGTATTATTCAGCATCTCTTTTTCTTCTTCATCTTCTCCTCCTTTTTCTTCGAGAACTGTCGATGGAAGAGAGGAAATGAAATGCGATAGGAACGACGGTTGATGATGATGATGATGATGACGATGGTGTTGGTGATGATGTTGGTTGTTGTTGTTGTTTATGTACTCGCTGTTTGTTCGTCGAAGAAGAGGAGGAGACTGGAACGAAAACGCGCCGGCGCGATTAATGTCGTCGTCGTCGTTCTCGTCGTCCTCGCCCGCTTCTTCCTCGCCGTCCTCGATAATCTCATCGTCGACGTCGATGTACTGTTGTAACATGTTCGCGGCGGCGATGTCGTCGATGAGACTCGCCGCCGGCGCGACCATTTTTTCTGAAGAGGTCTCTCCCTCGTATTTTTTCGATTTGTAAATACGAACCCCCCAAACAAAAAGAATAAGAGAAGAAGGGAAAAAGGAGGAAAAGAAAACGAGGAGCAGTCGTACCAAGGCACGAGAGTTACGAATACTCACAACACTGTGTATTTAAAACGAAGAACACGCTCTCTCTCATCTCATCGTCCTATTCACGAATTATTTATTAATTCCAAATAGCTCGGAACTCCTCCTCTTCTTTCAAAATCTGGTCCTCCGTGACCCACACTTCCGTATCTACTACGTCTCTCTCGGTCGCCGCGAGTTGTCTCATAAACTCAGCGTGTAACTCGTGCGAAGCTTTGTGACACAAGACGTGCCCGATGGGAACGCCAGCCATGCCGGGTTCTGCGAATAAGCTCATGTCGCCAATTAAGTCCAAAACTTTGTGCCTCGCGCACTCGTTTTCCCAGCCGTTTCGCATGGGCGGATTTAAAAATTCAGTCCCGTTGGCGATTAAACTACACGAGGCGGTCCCACCTTTGATAATGTCGTGTCTGTAAAACGCCATGTAATCTTGAATGGTACCAAAAGTTCTCGCCGGCGCGATGACGACGTCGTACTTCGCATCTTCTAAAGGCGTCCATGAAAACCATTGCTTCCCGATGGCGGTCGACTTGTACGTCAAATCGATGCCGTAGGAAATTTTTGACTGATCTTGCGGCGTGAACATGATGAACGCGTCCTTATCTCTCACAATGACCGGTTCTCTCGGTTTATACTGTTTCTTTGGAACTTTCTCTCCGCCTTTATCGTTTGCGTCCCTCGCCGGCGTCACTCCGGCTTTGCAAATTTCGTGCGCCCAGTGCCCGGCGCCGCCGTCTAAAATAGGCAATTCACCCGTTCCTCCGATCTCTATTCTGCAGTTATCTACACCGAGCGCTTCTAAAGCCGATAAAAGGTGTTCTGGTTTCGTCACCGCCGCTTCATCTGTCCCGGGCGCGTTCAACACGCTCGAGATTTGTAAACCTTTCGCCAAGTTTGCCAAATTCGCCTGCACTCTCGTCTCCGATCCTTGGTTCCTTAAAAAGTCCCCGGGAGAGTCAATCTTTTCCTTATCCTCTCTTTTTAATATCGACTGGTTTCTCAAAATTTCTTTCCTATCGTTCGGGTCGTTCGAAAGCATCGCTCTCGCGCGTTCCAACAATAACTTATTCACCTGCGCGTCCGACAGCGCGCCTCCGTCCTCGTCTTCGCCCGTCTCCTTTTCGATCGAGTCGTCCGAAACGCGAACAAAATACCGTCCTTCGTTCGCGTACGCCGGGCACACTCTCACAATTTCGTCTTCACCGGAGTGTAAACCAAACCCGGAAACCACGAACGCCTTCTTGACTGTTTGTTGATACGAGCGGTTCGGCGGGTACGCTTTCGGTTCCGCCCGAATCGCCTCGTTCAAGAACGCCGAGGGAAGGTCTTCTTCGACTGCGGATGATGATTCTTTCGTGGCAAACGTGGTCGTCATTTCGCCTCGTCTTCTTCTTCTCTGTTCTTGTCGTTGTTTATTATCATCCTTCGACGATGGAGTGGTTGCACGAGAAGAAGAAGAAGAAGAAGAAGAAGAAGAAGAAGAATTAGGTCGTTGCCCCCTTTTTGGGGTGGCGGCGAAATTGGACGACGACGACGCGTAGGAAGTCGACGCCATCATCTTTTGTTTTCTTTCTTCTTCTTCTTCTCAAACGATCAGATTTCAGCAGCGAAACGAGTAAAAACGCTCTCCTTTTCGATCGTCCTCGTCTTCGTCGCGAGAGAGAGAGAGAGAGAGAGAGACAAGAAGAAATATCTCGAAGCACGCGCACTAACGTGTGTTGTTTTGTCTCAAAGTTCGTCGTTTCAAAGCGAGAGAAAGAGGAGGTTTTTTGGGCTCCTGTTTTTTTTCTCGATTTTTCTTTTTTTTTGCTCTTTTTTTGCTCTCCATGGTTTGCTCTCATTTTCCTCTTGTCGTCTCTCTCTCACTGTCTAACTGTTTTTGTCAAAACATCATCAATCATGAGAGAACCTTTAACAAAGACAAAGACGAAGAAGAAAGAAGCTTTGAGAAGAGCGACTTTGGAGAAAGACGACGGAAAGCAAACAGATTTTTCTGTGAAAGAACGAATAGAAACGGCGACGATGGAAGTGCTCGGAAAGAGAGGCTTGGAGAAGACGTGCTGACCGTCGGAGATTCCCAGATTACATGTGTTCAAGGGAAATCCAAACTGGCGGGGATTCATGGACGCGACTCGAGACGTCGCGGTGAAACTGATGAAGGAAAGTAAGGTTCAAATCGAACAGAACGGAGAGGTTTTGAGAGGCATTCAGAGCGCGAAAGATTTGAAAGGAAGGATTCGGTTGCGGTTGGTAAAGGAAAAGAAGATGTAAAACAAAAAGAGAGTTCGTTGTTTGTGTCTCGGCGTTGTAGAAGAAGAAAAAATGACAGCGCTCGCGGAAAAGAAGCAGAAACACGCGAGCGCTCGATAATACATTTGCTGAGATACATACATTAGACGAATGTGAATTGAAAATACATTTACATAGATGCGCGCGCTCGCGGATGAAAAACGCCCGACGACTTTTAAAAAGGAGGGACGACGAAAGCCGGTCCGACTTTTTGGCGATATTCGTGCCACCACCACCACGAAGCGTACGCGCGTTTTTCCCTCCACTGTCTTTGAATTTCCTCGAAATCTTCCTCGTCGTCCTCGTCCTCGTCGTCGTCGTATTCTCCTTCACTATCCTTACCTTCGCTGCTACTACTACTACCACTACTACTGCTACCACTACTACTACTTTCCTCTTCTTCTTCGCTAGATGTTTCTAAAAGCGCTAATTTTTCCTCCTCTAAATGTAAAGCCTGAAGCCGTTTCTCGTCGTTTTCTTCGAGATCGTACGCGTACCAACTCTCTGGAACTGTATCGGGAAGTTTTTCGAGATTGCAAAACGCGGCTCGCGTGGATTTTTCTCCGCTTCGATACTCGTCGTCGATTTCATCACCTTCTTCGATATTCCAGCGTTCAGATTCTTCCTTGGATGTTTTATCGAGCATATCTTTCAGCGTTTTCAACTCTTTCTCGTCTTCGAGAACGGCGACGGCGACACCGGAAGTACCAAATCTCCCCGTTCGTCCACATCTGTGCATAAACGTTTGACCATCTCTCGGTAAATCGACGTTGATGACTAAATTCACCCGTTCGCAATCGACGCCTCTGGAGATTAAATCGGTCGATACGATGGCGCGAAGCTCAAAGTCGCGAAAGCGTTGCATGACATTCATTCGTTCGCGCTGTGGAAGCTTTCCCGAGGTGAAAGCCGTTTTAAAGCCTCCTTTCTTGATCATTATTGCGGAGAGTTTCTCGCCTCGGTCTCGACTTTCAACAAAGATAACAGCTTGGTGAAAACGAACAGAGTTGAAAATGTCAATGCACGTCTCCGCCTTTTCTTCGAGAAGGCGCATGCCGTCATCGTCGTCATCACCGTCGTAATCGTCGCCTTCTTTTTCCTTCTCATCTTCCTCTTTTGCCTCTTCGCGACGACATATGAACCGATAACACATCTTCACTCCTCTCAACGCCACCGTCTCTTCGCACAAGCTCACTTTCTCAATCGCGCTCGGTTTACCGTCTCTCGTCGTCAAACTCTCCATTCTTTTCCTCGCGTTTTTCGAGAACGTCGCCGAACACGCGATCAATTGTCTCTGCTTGTGACTCGCCGCATGTATCAAAAACAAAACGTCCTGGCAAAACCCAGTTTTCGTCAACAACTGATCTGCTTCGTCTAAAACTACCGTTCGTATTTGATCGGTTCTCAAAATGTCCATCTCTACGAGCTGCTTCATTCTCCCGGGCGTTCCGACGACGCACGCCGGCCGTCTTTTCATCGCGCGTCCGTCGTCTGCGACTGGTAAACCGCCTAGAAAACACGCCAGCCCTTCTTGTTTAAATCGACCTTTCGAGCTTCCCGCACACGCCGTCGCCAGCGTTCGTAACACGTCCGCCGTCTGTAACGCAATCTCTCTCGTCGGCGCGATACACATCGCTTTCACGGACGAAGATACATCTACTCTTTTTCCTCCCCTCTCATCGATCGCAAAAGTATCGACATCTGCTTCTACTTTCGTCAGTAAAACTGAATCTAAAAGTCGACAGGCGAACGCGACTGTTTTCCCAGTCCCCGATTTCGCTTGCACTAAAACGTCTCTCCCTAACCGTTCCAAAGGAATCGCCGAGACTTGCACCGGGGACGGATATATAAATCCACACTTTTGGAGACCTAAAACGATGTGTTCTGGTAGCGCTAAATCGTTGAACGTTAATCGAATATCGTCGTCGTCGTCTTCCTCCTTTTCCTCCTTCTCGTTCTCGTGAGAATTTTCATCGATTCGATTCCACTTCTGTTGTCCTTGTTGTTGCTGTTGTTGTTCGCTCCTTTTAAGAGAAAAGAAAACGTCGGAGGAGCGCGAACGAGTCGAGCTCGAGTTGGCCAGTATTCTCGGCATTTTCAGCGCAACGACAGCTTCTTCTTAGTCATCATTTTCTCTTCCGTGTGCTTCGTTCGTGTTTTTTTTGTGCCGCCGAATTGGAAAAGCAAAGACGACACAACTGTTTACTCGTTCTAACGAACCACACTCTGTCTGCTCCACGGAGAGAGAGAGAGAGAGAAATTAAAATGGGTTTATTTGACGCTTTGCCTCCGTTGGCGTCCGCCTCCTTAAAGGCGAAAGTAAACGTAAAAGAAGAAGACGACGAGACGAGGCACACCGAGAAGAAGAGGAAGTTTGATGATGATGATGACGAAGAAGAAGAAAAACTGAAGGGAGTGGGAGTAAAGTCGTCGGTATCATCGATGGACGACCGTTTGGAGAAACTCTCGAAACACGTGGAGAAAAAGTTTTCGACGTGCTCTCGAGCGTTTTTGGAACTGGTTTCAAAACCGGAACACGCGAGCGCGTTGGAACGGAAACACGGGAAGAAGATTTTACTCGTTATGAGACGAGCGATGGCTTCGCACTTCCCACAGTCCTCCGAAGAGTATCTCCTCTCTTTCTCGTCGAAGAAAGAGACGGCGACGATTTTTTGTAATCTCTTCGACGCGATAGAAGAGTTGAGAGAAAATGGAATCGTAGGGAAGAACGTGAAAGTGACCGCGGAGATGATCGCGTGGGAGTTGTATTGTCGAACGATGCGAGAGATTGCCGCGAGCGAAGATTCGTTTACGCTGAACGCGTCGACGAAACGTCTGAGGAAGGCGTTCGAGGAGGCGCCGAAAAGGAAAAAAGAAGAAGACTCGGAAGGAGATTCGGAGGAAGTAATGAAACGAAAATTAGAAACGGAAATAGAGGAAAACGAACACATTCCAAAAGAAGAGAAAGAGGAGGCTTTGAAGTGCGCTCTGCAAGCTTTGGAGGCGGAAACAGCCTCGGCGAGAGAATTGGAAGAAATGCACTCGAAAATCCGCGAAGCTTTAATCGACTGTTTAGCGGTCGCCGAAAGCTCGATGCGGACGAAAATGTGGGCGAAATCGATCGTCGATCAACTCTTTGATTTTGTCGAAAAGTTATTGGTATCGCACGATTACGACGTATTCAACCAGACGCAAAAAGAAAGGATTGTTTCGTTGCTGCAAAAAGTGAAAGCCAACGCGAATAAAACGAGTTCCTCTTCGAAAGCCGGCGTCGATTGGGTGAGCGATTTCGATAAGCACAGCAAAAATTTCTCGAAAAGCGAAAGCGTGAGCGTTCGAGGAAGCGTTGGAGGTGAAAGGACGAAAGATGGTCGCGGAGACGGAAAGTTTGGCGAACGATAGTTTACGCTATTAGTAGTTTTTTTAGAGTAGAAGTAGTAGTAATAGTGTTGCACACTCTAACAGGAACTTTGCAACTGTCACTGTACGCGTCATAAAAAAGCAAATCTATTCACATGAGCAAAGAAGATCCGTTATTCTCGGTTTCTGGGAAGACAGTATTAATCACCGGAGGCGCTAAAGGCGTCGGATTGATGCTCACGGAGACGTTTTTGGAGCGAGGCTCGCGCGTGTGCATCGCGTCCAGAAACAAAAACGACGGGGAAAAGATATCGAAACGATTGAAATGTGACTTCATCCAGGCCGATTTATCCACGGAGGATGGATGTAAGAATCTCGCGAACGAGTTCAAACGTCGATACGAGTATTTAGACGTGTTGATAAATAACAGTGGTGTCGCGTGGGGTGAGCCGTTCGAGTCGCATTCGGAGAAAGGTTTTTACAAAACGCACGCTTTAAACGTGGTTGCCCCGTTCCTGTTGTCCCGCGAGTTTGCAGATTTGATGGAAAATTCGTCAAGGAAGAGAGGAACCCCGTCTAGGATTATTAATATCGGTTCAATTGCAGGTCTAAAGCCCCAAAAATTTCCAACGTTCAGCTACGACGCGTCTAAGGCGGCGTTGCATCATTTGAGCAGAAAGTTAGCGGACGAGTTATCGTCGCGGAATATAACCGTGAACGTGATCGCGCTCGGGTTCTTTCCGACGAAAATGACGGATAGTTTAGATGTGTATGGAAAAGACGTGAAAGATAACATCATGGCGAACGGCTTATTAATTAAAAGAGTAGGGAGGGCATCCGATGTGGGTGGTGCGGCTGTGTATTTAGCCTCATCTGCTGGGAGCTGGGTGACAGGCACCACCTTAACGTGCGATGGCGGTTTTCTCTCAAAGTTGTGAACGTGAAAGCGTGTTTAGATTAGTAATAAAAAGAAAAGTAGCGGCAATAGCTTTTAGGAGCAGCAGTTTATGCAGATATAGAGAGTAAAATCGATGATTCATCATGTATAAGGATAAGGTTTTGTAAATAACAACGTATCTAACAAACGCCTTTCGCATTCGCTTCGGGCTATCCCACGTACACTCCGCTTTGAGGAAAAAGACGTGCGAAATTAAGCAGTCTTCAAGAATTCTTGCAAGACGCCGAGTGCCGGCGTTTCCTCCCCGTAATCGGAGACGACAACGCACGAGCACTTGACAACCTTTCTCGCTTGGCCTTCGGCGTCGAGCTTGCACAAGCCCGCCCACTCGCCGAGAGACACCGCGGACGGCACTCTCACCAAGTGCACGTTCGCTTCGTTGCACAACGCTTGGATCAACTTGGTGTAATCCGCTTGGTCGCAGTCTTGCGCCAAAACGCACAACAACGCCTTTCTGGATTCAATCGTCTTGCACGCCTCTCTGAGACCTCTGTGCAAGCCGTCTTCGGCCAAGGACTTCTTGAGCACGATTTGCAACGCGCTCATGAGGTCCATCGGTTCATCTCCAGCCGGTTCTTCGACCGCGACTTCTTCGACAATTTCTTCGGCTTCATCGCTATAAAGCATTCATTAAAGAGAGAGAGAAAGAAAGAAAGAAAGATGATAACAGTCAGCGTTGTTGTTCGGCGTAAAGACATTTAAAAGGAAAAAGGAAAGAAAGATCAGATTCCAAATCATGCGGAAAGCGCAAAGACCTAGACAGAGAGAGAGAGAAGGAGGATGACAGAAATCTCCTCTCTCTCTCGGAAAAGAAACGCGCATGAGAGAGAGAGAGAGAGAACAAGAGAAGCAAAACGAAGAGAACGACTACTCACTCAGACATGATTGCTTTCTTTCTTTCTTCTTTGTTGGGGTTTTATAACACGTCCTTATGTCCTTATGTGTTTCTATCACACTCGACTCGATGTTATGACGTTCGAGTCGGAAATTTTTCATGCAAAAATTTGAGCATCAGCCCCTCCTTTCTCTCTCTCTCTCTCTGACCTGCTGACTCACAAAAATTCGTCTCTCTGCCTGCCTCTCTGCAAAAAAAAAAAAAAGAAACGCATTGTTTGTGATCTTTTCTCTGTTGTTTACTGTTTTCCTTTGAATAATGAATACACACGACGACGCACGTATTCAAAAGAGTTTTTGAAGAGAATGAACGATGATCGCGAGGAGGAGGAAGAGAACGGTGGTGAGAATTGCGCCGCGCTCGTAATAGAAGAGATCGAGCGAGAAATCGAACGGGCGAAAAAACAAACGTTTTCTTCTTCGCATGTCGTTCATTCTGTAACTCCGCGTTTCGGATCAGATCAGGAAGAAGAGGATACCACCAACAAAAAGAAGAAGAAGAAGGAGGACGAGAACAACAACGAGAATAAGAGCAGAGAAGAAAGGAACAGAGCGAGAAGAGAGGCGGTCGAATGGAGGCGGAAGAAGATTGAGGAGAAGACGTTCGATCCGAGAGCGGCTTTTCGAGAGAGAGTGAAGAAGAAGAAGAATAAAAACGATGAGAACGATGAGACTATAGGAGGTAATGAGAACGATAAATGGCAGTCGCCAAGCGTGGTGATGCGGAGACGAAGAGAAAAGAATGTTACGGTGTCAACCAGAAAGAAGAGCTGGACGGAATTGGAAACCGAATGGAAACTGTTTGAAGAGAAATGGAAAGACTCTCGCGGCGACGACGAGAATGAAAACGAAAACGAGAAACAACGAAGACGCGTTTTACGTTTTCAGGACGTCCCATTTCCATCCTCCGGAGCCGGTTTACTCACGTTCTTGATTTCTAACCACGGTCCATTTTCTGAGGATGAAAACGGGAGGAAAAAAGCGAAGCGGGAACTCGCAAAGAGATGGCATCCGGATAAGTTTGCGCAAAAATTTTCGAGACTTCTCAAAGACGAAGACAAAGAAGACGTGATGGAGATGGTGAAGGAAATTTACCAATCTGGAACGGCGTTGATGAATACGCTTTCCTGGGACGGCTGAGATTACCATGAATAATAACTAAATTCTATTTCGCTTGCACTGCTTAATTTTCAATCTACTCTATTCGCTACATCTAAATCTCTCGTTCGCAAGGCTTCTCGCCTCTTCTATTCGTGACCGTCGTCGCTTCCGGATAATTCGCGACGAGCGCTTTCACAATCTTCTCAAATTTCATTTCCGCTCGTTTTCTTCGTTCCTCCTCAAAATCTTCATTTCGTCGTTTTCCCTGTCGAATAAAAGTGTACGCTTTATGCAACGCGGTCTCTCCATCGTCATCTCTCAAGCTCGCGTCCGCCCCCGCTTTCAACAACATCTCGACTATTTCAGCCTCCCCAGTTGCACTCGCTCGCATCAACGCCGTCGAGTTCCCCGATGTCGTCCTCGCGTTCACCTTGCATGCATACTTTTTCTCCAGCAATAACTTCACGCACTCCGAGTGGCCGTTCCTGGACGCGTAGTGTAACGGCGTCAATCCGCTCAGTTGAGTGTCGATGGAGTTTGTCCATCGCTCGCAATCGTTCTCCAATAACTGTTTCAGTTTCTCGACGTTTCCAATCTGTGCGAAATGACACGCGGACTTTTGGAACTTGAGTTCCTCTAAAGATTGATCGTAGGACGATAAAATTCGTGAGTAGCACTTGCACTCGGGCGGGTGATTTCCCCCGTTTGCGATCGTCGACGTAAATTGACAATAGATGTTGTTGTTGTTGTTGTTGTTTCTATTCATCATCATCTGCATTCTCGTGGTGGTTTCAAGGAGTGCAGAGAAAAATTCAGCAAAAAAAATGCAAAAAACACACGAAATTTGATGAAAAAGGAGGAATCCTTTTGATGAGGATATTCGATTTAACGACACTTCACACACAATTAGTAATTATATTCGGCAGAAGACGAGAAAAGAGAGAGAGTGTTTTTGTGCGCGTGAAGAATATATCTTTCGCGCTTCTCTCATCTCTGCTCGATGATGAAGATGGCGTCGTCCTCTTCTTCGTCGTCGTCGTCGATGATGATGATGATGATAAAAACGACGACGTCGTCGAAAAGAGATTCAAAAAATGTGTTTACCACTCATCATCATCAAAAGCAAAGAGGAAGACATCATCATCATCATCGAGTAGCGGCGATATCCTCCTCTTCTTCTAATAAGAATAACGATAACGGAGGAGGAGAGTACGATTACAAGCAGTTCATGCCGATGAAAGAAGGAGAGCAAAACGAAGAAGTGTTACAATCCACGGACGAGGAGAAAATGGGCAGAGCTGCGCAATACATGAGAGAGTTAATAAAGAGACAAGTGAGATCGAACGACTTACCACGAGCTGGATCGCTCACGGACTCGACCGTTTTGAGAAGGAAAGGTAGATTAAAAGAGCAAGACGCTTTGATTGAGTTCATGGTCGAAATGCACAAGACGCACACGACGGAAGAGGTTATGCTAAAAGTAGAAGGATGGATCGATGAAACGCTGCAACTCCCGAAAGAACGCAGACAGTTCACGAGATTGCACAAAATGGTCCCACAGGTTGGATACTTTTTCCACTCGTTACCGCTTACGAAAGCGTTGAAAGAGTACGACGAGTTTTCGCATTTGACGAAGAGACAGTACGTTTTGCCGAACTTTGCGGAGATCAGACATATTTTGAACATAGCGCAGGTGCACGTCTCGGCGAAGGACGTGAGGCTGGTTACTTTCGACGCTGACGGGACCTTGTATCAAGACGGGAAACATTTCGAAGACGACAATAAAATGATTGATAAGATTATTCAGCTGATGGAGTTAGGAATTCACGTCGCTATTGTTACCGCGGCGGGATATCCAGGGCAGCCGGAGAAGTTTGAGGAAAGAACCAGAGGTTTGTTGGACCAGTTCAAAAAGCAAAAGTTACCGCCAAACATCACGAAGTATTTCCACGTCATGGGTGGCGAATGCAACTATTTGTTGAACGTGAACGAAACTTATGGGCTTCAATTCGTGCCAAACGAGGAATGGGCGACCGTAGAGCAGTACGGATGGAGAGAAGGGAAGGATTTGCAAGCTTTTTTGGACAGAGCGGAGATTTTCTTGACGAGATACTCGAGATATTTAGGCGTAGACTGCGACGTTATGCGTAAAGAATACGCGGTCGGTGTCATCCCAACCACGGATACTATCTACGAAAATCTCGAAGAGTTGGCGTTAGCTGCGCAAGCGGAGTTGTCGACATCGGATATTCCGTTTTGTGCGTTCAACGGAGGTAACGACGTGTTTGTAGACGTAGGAAACAAGCACATCGGTTTGCAAGCGCTCATGAAACACTTGAAGGTGAAAGGATCACAAACTTTACACGTAGGGGATAGATTTACGCTAACCGGTAACGACAGTAAAGTGAGAGAATCGGCGTCGATTTTATGGGTGGCGAACCCGGACGAGACGACTTTTTTCATGCGTTTGTTATACCGAGACATCTTGAACGCCCGCGTGCTTTGAAGCCTTAGTTGTTTTTTTATGGGGATGCTGCTGATTGTAGAAATGCGCGATACATATTTCATACACAAATAATGACTGCTACATAGATGCTTTTCTATTATATAGCTATGTTTGTTTACGAGCCCGAGGCTTCTTTCAAGCTTTGCTTCGCGAACGTTATTTCTTTGCTTACTAACTGAACTTTTCGTTCGAGAGCGCCGAGCTCTTGCGTCAAAATTGTAATTCGACGTTTCCAATATTTTTCCAAGTTTGCGTCGCTATCTCCAAACACAACAACGAACGGATACTTCGCGACGTACCAGAGCTTTTGTGCACAACTCGCGCACATCGCTAAGAGCGTCCACGCTACGACTACAAAGAGCACAAACATCAACAAATTCTGAAACGTAAACAACCCGAAGAATTTCATCGCCAGTTCCTTCGTGCGCCGCGCGCCGGATACGAGCTTATCCTTTGTATTTTTCTGCGTGGACAAAGAAGTAGTGGTCTGGTGCGTAGTTGTTGAAGCTGGCTGCATGGTATCGTCCGAATCTTTTCCTACTGACGGATAGAGCATGCTAAAAACGGCATCGCGCGAACCTTCTGGGATTTTCACCTTGGTCACGTCGATCGAAAATCGTTTCGACAACCTTTCCAAGAACGTCGCGCTTTTCTCTTCGGACATTGCACTACTTTTACTATTCGAACTGTTGTTTAATACGTCTTTAGCGGCGTTCAAGAACACTTCGGCACTTTCTTTGGTCTCCGAGAGTACCGACGATTGAATCACAGACTGTAAATACGTATATTTTTCAAACAAAACGTGGACGTGAAACGTAACTTCGCATCCGTTCATTTTACGATCGCCCTCGGTGAAAAGCGGAACGCAATTCCATTTGGATTCCACGGAGAAGTAATCTCCGTACGGGATATCGAGTTGAACTTGCGAGTAACCAATAATTAAATTATCGTCCGGGTAGAGTTTATACGTTTGCGTCTGCACGCATCGCGTCTCTTTAGGACCGAAAGTTGAATTTACCGGTGCGACAAATTTAACGTCCCGCGAAAACCCATAATGAGAGTGTTTTGCCCACTCCGTGCACGAGAAATTCGTCTGACCAGACGCTTTTGATTGCGCGAGAAAGAACGTGTTCGTCGCCGAGTTTGAAAAGCACGCTTTGAAGAATTCTTTGGGGGTGCAATCGAATTTTGCGCTCACCAATGCTTTACCGTATTCATCGGGTATTCTCGCGCTCTCGTCTTTCCCATCAACTTCAGGCAACGTTTGGATACTCGGTATCTCGCCAAAGTCATCGGATTCAATTTCGTTCTCAACTTCTTCTCTATTCTCTCCTCCTTTTTCTGTTTCTTCTTCCTCTTTATCAGTGATGGAATCTGACGTTCTCGCGCGTCTCTTCTCGGAAGTGGCTTCGTTTTCCTCAACAGTATTCTCTCCGGTAGTCGCGGTATTGTTTGAACTCAGATCATCGGTGTTATCTTCCACAGATTCGCGACGTTCGCCCGTTCTTCTTCGTATCCTGAGTGATTTCATTTGTTCGTGCGTGAGCTCTGAATCCAGAACTGGCGTATTCGTCAAGCTTTGATTGCCGAGCATGTTGATTATTTTCCTCTCCTCGGAGTTATCCTCCGTATCGGATTGATCGGAATCTCCGAGTTGCGCGAGCATTTGTTGTTCCTCCCTCCGTCTCAACGTCGCGTCAAAGTCCATGGAATGGTGCCCTCGATGTCCTCTGAAGAGTCTACCGTAATCACTACTCGTTCTCCACTGCTGTTCGAGAAACTTGAACACTTTTTCCGGGAAAATAAAACTCGTGAAAAATTCTCTCTTCCCGCCTTTGTGCACAATATAAAGCGCGTTGTTGAAAATACCCGCCGTTTTCGCTTTTTCCATGAGCGTCACATCTTTGAACGGAATGCGTTTCCGCTTTTGATATCCGAACACGCTCGAATAGAAACACACGAAATTGTTGAAGACGTACATCCGTCCTTGCAACAAAATTTTCTTGTGCAACGCGCAAAGGAATTCGTCCAACAGCTCCTCGTCCGACGGAAGCTTGAAATACTCTCGCAGCCTCTCCACGCGAGTCATCTTCTTCTTCTTCTTGCTTTCGCTCTTCTTTTCTTTTTCTTTACTCTCTTCTACTTCTACTTCTACTGTTTCCTCTTCTTCTTCTTCTTCTTTTTCTTCTTCTTCTTCTTCTTCATCTTCTTCCACGAGCGTGTGATCTGGATTTTCGTAGAGTATCGAGGAGCGCATCCCTTCCTCGTCGTCGCGCAATATTCCCGCATCATCATCATCATCATCATCATCATCATCATCATCATCATCATCATCATCAGAGATGACATAGCTTTCTTTCTTGAGCATATATTTTTCTGTCGATAATCTTCTGTTCAATTTTCCTCCTCCTCCTCCTTGGTTATCGTCGTCGTCGTTCTTCTTCTTCTTCGACAAAAACTCGCTCGAAGAAGTCGTCTCCTCTGGGCTCGAATTGTATGAATAACTCGTCGTCGAGGTCGTCGTCGTCGGCGACAAAACGCTCCGGCGATGAAGACGATGTTCTTCTTCTTCTTCTTCTTCTTCTTCCGCTTCTTCACCTCTCTTTTTCTCCTCTCGCACAGGCGGAGACGGTTTTATCGGCGACTGGAAATCTACATCTGATAAAGAATTTTCTTCCGTCTTCTCATTCTCCAAATCCTCCTCCTCGTTGTTTATGTTGCTGTTGTTGTTAAACCAGAAATCCATTTTTATCTCTCAATAATTGCGAGTATTCGAATCTCCTCGTTCTTCTTCTTCCGCGATGAATGAATGATGCCACTAAATCAGTAGTCTCTGTTGCTTCTCTTCCTCATCCTGTTCATCATCTTCAAATTGATTTGATTGCGGGTGTGGGGTAAAGAGTTTTTCTGCTTTTTTTGTGCTGCCGCTCCTTTTTCAGCTTTTTTTTTTCCTCATCATTCCAGGACACGTGTGCATTCTATTCTCTGCGAGAGACAATACCATCCCACACGCATACTAATACTATAAATATAAATATAAATAATGTTTGCATTGCGAGGCGTCCCGGTCTTGAGGGTCGTGCGAGCATCTTCTTCCTCTTCTTCCTCTTCTTCTTCAAAACCTGCGAATAGAAAAGAAAGAAGAAAGATGGAAAGAGAGATGACGACGACGACTTTGAACACGGTGGAAAAGAGTGAGATGAATTTATCGTCGGAGAACGACGAAAAGGAAGAGGAGACGACGATGGAGAGCAGCAATAATAACAACAACAACAACAACAACGTCAATTTCAAATTACAGAAACCAAAGAAACGAAAAGTGAACAAAGAGACGTACAACGACGTGGTAGAAAAGAGACGAAGAGAGTCTCGAGAAGCGAGAACGATGAACGAAGCTTCGACGAGCTCGTCGTCTTTGGTGATTCCGAGCAGAGACGACGTGGTGGCTTCGTGCACGTCGACGTCGACGTTGATTTTAATGCTCGGGTTAGGAGCACGATTTGTCGTTCCGAAACTCGCGGAGATGAACCCACTGACGCTCGGTTTGATTAAAGACGGCGTGGATTGGAAGCACGCGTGTTTAGCGTCCGCGTTGGCGGTTGGCGTGACGGCGGGGAGAGTCGCTTTTATGTCCGCGTCGGAGGATTTCAGGAAGGAGACGAATGATTCGAATAAACAAGTTTTGACGAATTTAGAGTTTCCAGACGTTTTGTTTTGCGCGGCGTACCCCGCTTTGGCGGAGGAAATGCTCTTTCGCGGGGCTTTAATGCCCGCGTTGGGCGGAGGGGCGGTGGGCGTCTTGGTCGCGGGCACGGTTTTCGGCGCTTTGCACATCAGCGGCGAAAGAAAAGTCTCCTTCGCGGTGTGGGCGGCTACGGTTGGGATTTTATACGGGGCGACGTGTGAATATCTCGCCGACGGGGACTTGTTCGTGCCAATTTGTGGACACGCTTTAGCGAACATATACTCGGCGTTGTTGTGGAGAGCGAGCGAGTCGGAAAGAGGCTTCGAGTATAAGTAGCCACAAATAGCGTACCCAGTAATAGAGAAAAATAATTATTTATACTGTGTAAAGTTGAAAATGATAATGTGCGTTGATGCATTAAACTGCTATGAATACGTTTTCTTCTACTCCGCGTGCGGGTGAGCTGCGGCTTGCGCTGCGCGTCTCCTTATCAATTCTTGTTCGGCGACGTACCGTCTAGATCTAGAAACTGTTCTTCGCACCGTAATCGCATCCGCCACCCAAATCAACAACATTCCGCTCACCACGGGTACTGACAACGCCATGAACAAAATCTGCGTGTCCGAGTAATCCTTTGAGAATTGCGAATACATGCCTTTCAATACGCCGGGCACTTTGTGCACCAACCCAAAAATCTGTCCGAACCAGTTATTCGCCGTCTTGTGCCACGGTTCTGGTTTCACCTCTCTCCAACCTTTTCGGCAAAAGTGCGTCAACTTCTCCACGCTTCGCTCGCCTGAATAAAAGCGCATTTTATTCTGGTGCAGCAAGATAATCGTCGGAAACCCTTTGTTCGCGCTCAATCGATTCGCTAACGCGCGCTCTTTCTCCCCGTCGATTTTCCCCACGTACACTTCCGATTGTAACTCTCGCGCGAGTTCTCGCCAGACCGGCTCTAACTGTTTGCAGTGAACGCACCACGTCGCGTAGACGTCTATTATCACCGGCAACTGCTCGGCAGTTCCTTTGTTGACGTACTTATCAAAATTACTATCGTTGAGTTCGATGACTTCACCGTTCGGTAATCCTAGTTTCGGTTGTTGTTGTTGGGATTGTGATTGTGGTTCTTCTCCAAACGCGAAAGTGGTCGCGAAACAGAAACACAGAAGAAACGCGAGAAGAAGAAAACGCATTGTCTTCTTCGTCGTCGTCGTCGTCGTCCTCCTGTTCCTCGTCATTGTCATCATCATCTGATGCTTCTGATGCTGATGGTGTTGCTCTCCAATGAGTCCCGCGATTGTGACTGACGACGATGGTGTCGTGTAAAGTTTCCTTTTTCGTCTTCCTCTCGTTCTCGTCTCTTCATTCTCGGTCGGTTGATTTTTTCCCGCCACAAACAACAAAAACCAAGACAACACAACAGAAAAGAAAAAATGAAGCGTCGCGCGATCGATCCAAAAATGGATGAGTTTTACCTTTTTTTCCTCTGAAAAAGAGGAAAAAGTGGACCAAATGTCGAAGATATTTTCTTTTTTCCTTCTTTTTTGGTTGGACTCTGGAATATCTTTTTTTTTCCTCTCTCGCGCCATTTTCCACCGTGTCCTCATAACTTGACTGCATCAAAACACGCGCTCGCGAACACATACAATCAAAAACGAGCGAAGAGTTTGAGAGTGAGAGTATATTCTCGCATAAATTTTACATCGCACGCGTCGCGATCAGGTTCTTTGTACTTGAAGAAGCGCGCGCGGTGAAAATTCACAAAGACGAATAAAAAGAGTTTTCGTTCTCACGTTAAGACGACCAAGAAGTAATTTTACTCATAAAGGGGAGATCGATTGTTCTCGGTCGAAGGCGCGTGAGGATACGTAATGGCTGCTAAACGCCCGGACGGGTTTAAAAAGTCCTCCTCGAGCGAGGAGTTCAACAAGAACAAGTTAAACGCGCAAGCGAGCTTGCACAAACCGAACACGTTGGGGTACGAATCCGACACTAACGTGGTGCCTTCTCCAGCGCTTCAAGCGAACAATGCGAATTTAAAAACAACAACCGAAAGAAAGAAAGGTACGTTCTTTTATGCGTAGCCTCGCGCGCGCGGATCGAGACGCTCGTTTTCCCGCGCACGAGAAACAAAGACGGTTCGAGAACAGATCTGTCCTCGTTTTTGCCGTTCGCGTCGCGCGCGTCCCGCCCGCGCGCGTTAATTCTTTATCTATTTTTTCCTCCACCCACGTCTGTTCGTATCCGTCGCTCGTTTTAGATTTTTCTCGCTGGAAAAAGTTGACTTTTCGGCGTGTCGTTTCGACTTTTTCCAGCGAGCGAGTGGCTTACGATGACTGAGAGGCAAACCGACTGAACGAGAGGCTCACGACGAAGAGGAATTTTTTTTCAAACTGAAACTCACCAACACGAAAATTTCTCACATCATTTCTCATCATCAGGCGTTTCCTGGACGGAAGAAGAACACAGATCGTTTCTGATGGGCTTGAACTCGTTAGGCAAAGGCGATTGGCGCGGGATATCGAGACACTTTGTGCAAACGAGGACGCCGACGCAAGTAGCTTCGCACGCGCAGAAATATTTCATACGACAACAAAATACGCAAAAAAGGAAACGAAGAGCGAGTTTGTTTGATATTCAGCAAGGGCATGGAGACGGAGCGACGACGTTTGTGGCGCAACAAATGTCCGGAGGATCGCAAAATGGTGGATCCGATGCAACTATCGCAACTGCAGCTTTGGCCAAGGGGAGTAAGGGGAGCAACAACAACGCGACGTCGTCGTCGTTGACGAAGATGTTGAAGAATAACGGGAACACCAAAGGATCACAGAACGATAAACTCAATTCGCGCGAGGAGGAGTCAATGCGAACGTTAGCGGACATGGTTTTGACGCACGACGCGAGACAACAGAAAAATGACACGACAAAGCAACAGAGACAACAAAAACAAAACAATTCGGCGATTTTGCAACAGCAGCAGCAACAACAACAACATCAAAGGTTTCTTCAGGAACAAAAGGAGTATGCGAACGGCCATCCGATTGCGGGCCAATTTTACGGCGCTCAGTCGCCGCCGCAGACGATTCCAATGACGAGTCCGTACTACTACAATCCAATGTTTGCGCCGACGCACTCGTTCGTGCCTCCGCACGCCGCTTCGCCGACAGAAATGTCAATGTTTCCACCCATGGATCCCTCTCAACAACAACAAAACATGAATGATTGGATGGCACAAATGCAGCGCAATTCGGTTGCGTATCAACAACAGCAGCAAATGGCAATGGCGTCGGCGATGGCTGCCGGGATTCATCCTTCCATGTGGACCGCGCAATACAACATGCTGTTGTCGGGCCAAAATCCAGCGGTGATGGGGATTCTGCGACCGAGTTCGCAGTCCGCGGAAACGCAATCTACGGCAGAAACGAAGGAAAAGATCAAAGGTGGAGGACCCGATGCTGCTCGGATGAAGGTGTCGGATTCGTTTACTTCGTACCAAGGCCGGGATTCTCCAGTCGACGCGGCTGGTTTATACCGACCGGTTGCTGGGTACCCGTCGAGAACGGAATGGCTGGGAGCAACACCTTTGCCGCAAAAGAGTATTCCAGTGCCTGCATCGACCAATGCAGCGGTGGAACCTTGAAGAGTACAACATGATAATAGTACTCGTAGTACCAATGGTACTGAAATTAATGATATAAATGTGTATAAGTTTGAGAGAGAGAGAGTATGAGAGAGAAGTGAGAGAGTTTTTGTGATGAGCGAGAGGTGAAACGATTGTATAAAAATCGAAATTTATTTTGTATATTAGAAAGATACGGCTATCGCGTCTGAGAAGAGAGAGTGAGTGAGAGAGAGTGAGAGTGAGAGAGAGAGAGAGAGAGAGAGAGAGAGAGAGAGAGATTTTAAGTGAGAGAAAGAGTGAGAGAGAAGAAGCGAGAAGAGAGTGTATGATTTTGTGTAAATGAGCAAATATTATGGAAGCGAAAAAAAAGGAAACATAGTTTGAAAACCAACGCCCACATGTTGTAATATTAATTTGCGTGCAACCCTGTGTTCCTATTCATTGATTTATCTAGTATTTGTGTTTTTCTCTGAAGTCTTTATGCTCCAAATATCACCATCCATTCTCTTGGTGGTGCGCTATCGCTCGACGAAGACTCGACTCTGCCGATGTGCGCGAATACTCTCTCAGTGGACTTCCTAGATGATCTCGGCCGTTAAGGTCCACTCGCAACGGCCCCGCTCTTCCTCCGGGGCCAAATTGTGTGGTAACGACCACTTTTGGGGCGGTGAGCATGTTCAATCGAACCATTCGCATTATTTCAGATATTTCGAAGTCGGGATCGTACTTCCCCCCTGCAAGAAGAAACTCCGAGCATACAGCTCCTCCGATCGTGACGTTCCCGGTATATTGCAACATCCTTGGCGAAACGACGCGAATCATCGGTGGCTCGATCGGGTATCTCGAGCTGAAATTCAATTCCATGTGTATTTTGCCGTCTCCTCCAAAGCGTCTCTTCAGTTCTGCCAGGTCTTCTCTTAAGAGTTGCGCATCTGATGTGTCTTCTACAAAGTCTCTCATTTTCATCCTCCAACAGCACACGTTATCGTGCGGAAATAAGCAAACTTCATCGACCACGCTCGTCTCATCTCTCTGCAGCTTCTTGAACTCTTGAAGGAGGCGCGAACTCATGCTTTTAAAGAAGATGTGCGCGAGCGTGTGCGTTTATTGAAGACGACGTGCGAGTATTTTTTGGAAAGATACGAAAGAGAGAGACGTATTATTAAAACATCAACTGTTCGTACGAACTATTAACAGTCATGGAAATTTCTTCCACTCTCGCTAAGATGGCGACTCGATCGCTTTCGTCCAGATATTTACCGTATTTTGCGGTGAATTTATCCGGGTGCCATCGTAAATTAGCGCGTCTGAACGCTTTCTTATAAATCTTCTCAGCCGCGGCTACTTTTCTTTGGGCGCCCTTACCCGGCTCCAACTCTTCTTCTCCTTCTTCCTGTTTTTGGCGCATCTCAAACGCAGCCATGTGCTGCAAAATATCTTCCGATGGTGGCCACGGAACGTTGCTTATTGTAATCGTCTTTTGTTCTTCTCCTGCCTTTCCTCCTCCTCTGTAAGTACTCGCAGTATCAAACTCTGTCCATTTTCGTTCGTGATCGTCCCAGTCGATATCCTGTCTGGTAAAACATTCCGCGTCGTCTAAATATTTACACAACGTTTCAGCCGCCATCTCCGCGTTTCTTATTCTCTCCTCGTCTTCTTCTTCGTTCAAAGCGCTCTCTATCGTTAATTTCTTCTTCATTTCAACCATTTCTTGGTCCAAATACGCTCTCATTTCCTTCTCTCGTTGGATTCGTATCAGCGTATCTCGCTCTCGCTCGACTTGCGTGAATAACTCTCGCTTTCGTCGAATGTCGTTGAACCGCATGCGTCTGGAATTTTCTAAGAGTATATCATCAGCCGCTTTATTTTTATCGGTGTCATCATCGTCATCATCACTCGTATCATCATCGTCGTCAGAGGAGGAAGACGAAGATGAAGTGCTCGTTTGTCTGCCTCTCTGTGCATCATCAATATCGTCGTCATAAGGTCGAGATCGCGCTCTCTCTCGTCCTCTTCTTCTCAGAGGATTGATGCGTTCAAACTCCTCCTCCTCCTGCTCGACATCATTTTTCTTCTTCTTCTTCTTCTTCTTCTCTGTTTTCGTCGTTGCTGTCTTCATGCCTGTTATTTATCTAGCTATTATCGATCGATCGATCGATCGATCGCGATCGATGATGCCTTCCTTCCTTTCTCGCTGTGTCGTCGTCGTCGTTCGTTGATGATTTGTCTTTTTTTCTCTCCCTTTTTTAAAAGCGAGCGTTTTTTTCTACTTTTTCTTCTTTTTTGTTTCCGGAATCTCTTCCACACAACATAAAGGAAAAGCTTTTAGAGCAACAACACAACAACAACAACGCGCACAAACACTCTGCGCGATTCAAAGCAGCGTGGGGCGAAAAAAGAGCGAGCGAGACTAGAGTACTACTGGTAAAAGTAGCGCACACCACGCCGTAATACTAATAATAACAAAAGAAGCACAGAGAGAGAGAGAGAGTGAAGAGCATTAAAATAA